>Ga0247768_1000344_pt1 | contig 16857 bp, 17 predicted proteins | sample UWRJL016104C6_FD_179944 | JGI IMG/M metagenome (GOLD analysis project Ga0247768, IMG submission 179944) | Plant litter microbial communities from Arlington Agricultural Research Station in Wisconsin, United States - UWRJ-L016-104C-6 | ecosystem: Environmental > Terrestrial > Plant litter >... | reverse complement strand
GTCTTGCTTGTCCGAGTGCGTCCGCTCTTCCGGGCGTCGATTCATCCGGGCGTCAACACGCGCCCGACCCTACTGCCCCGGAACCGGGACTTCCCGGGCGCGCCTCTCCACGAGCGGCAGGGACCGCAGCTGGCGTTCGAGGTGCCACTGCAGATGGGCGGCGACGAGGCCGCTGGCGTCACGGCGCGAACCCTGGAGCGACGCCTCGGCGATGCCCCAATCCCCGCTCAGCAGGGCTCCGAGCAGCACCAGCACCTCCGGGGCCGGGTGCACCGAGCCGGGCGCGCGGCAGTTCGGGCACATCGACCCGCCCGCCGACACGTTGAAGGCGTTGTGCGGGCCGGGCAGGCCACACCGCGCGCACTCGTTGATCGCGGGCGCCCACCCGGCGAACGCCATCGCCCGCAGGAGGAACGCGTCAAGGATCAGCGAAGCGTCCCGCTGGCCATCCGCCAGGGCCCGTAAAGCGCCGACGACCAGGAGGTACAGCCGCAGCGACGGCTCGCCCTCCTCGGCGGAAAGCCTGTCGGCCGTCTCCGCGATGGCACTGGCGGCGGTATAGCGCTGGTAATCGGCGACGAGCGGCGACGCGAACGCGTCCACCGTCTCCACCTGCGTGATGACGTCGAGTGTGCGGCCGGAGTAGAACTGCACGTCGACGTGGCAAAACGGCTCCAGCCGGGCCCCGAACCGCGAAGAAGTGCGCCGCACGCCCTTCGCGACGGCACGGACCTTGCCGTGCCGTCGCGTGAGCAGGGTGATGATCCTGTCGGCTTCGCCGAGCTTATGCGTCCGCAACACCACGCCGGTGTCGCGATAGAGGTTCACCACCCCTCCATAGTCCCACTACCCGGCGACAGAACACGCGGGCGACCCGCTGCTCAGTACGTCGAGTAGTAGCCGGTCGAGCTGCCGGCGACGATCGCCACGATGATCAGGACGATGCCGACCACACAGCCGATGCCGCCCAGGATCGTCGAGATCAGGCAGAGCGTCTTGGTCGTCCTCGACGCCTGCTCCGCCATGACGAAGTTGCCCTGCGCCTTGAAGGTGCCGACCTCGTTGGACTTCATGATCGCGAAGATGCCCAGGATCAGGCCGCCCAGGAAGAGCGAGACGATCGCCCAGCCCTTGTAGTCCTTGATCATGGCGGGGTCACCGGCATAGGCGGGCATCCCGTACATCGGCTGCTGGCCGTACGGTGCCTGGCCGTAGGGCGCGGGCTGGCCGTAAGGAACGGGCATCGGGCCGGACGGCTGACCGTACGGGACGGGCATCCCGCCGGACGGCGTGCCGTAGCCGGGAGGCAGCTGCTGGCCATAGGGCTGGCCGTACGGCTGTTGTGGCTGCTGCGGCTGCCCGTATGGATCGGTCATCGTTTTCTCCCCAGTGGTTTCAAGAAACGCAGGTTCACGAAAAGGGTGGCTTATTGGCGGGAAGGGCAAAGGTGTCACGGTTTTGGTCTGCGGTGGTAACCGTGAGCGTGGGTACTGGTGCGTCTAACGCACCAATACCCACAGTCGCGGAAGCTGGAAGCCGGAGCGGTGGTGGCGGGTCGGTGGGTGGGTCTTGTGAGCGTTGCGGCCGGTTCTAACCGGCCGCAACGCTCACAAGGTCATTGCCGGACGCGCGGGCGATGTCCTGAACGCGCCGTTCAGGACGTTCAATGTCCTGAACGCGTCGTTCAGGACATCCCAGCAGCCCCGCCACCTTTGCCTTGCCCCTCAATTAATGAAGGCGCCGGCGGCGAGCGAGATCAGGAAGAACACGCAACCCAGCCCGGCGAGGACGTTTCCGACGATGCACAACGTCCGGGTGGTGCGGGAGGCCTGCTCGGCGCCCTGGTAGTTGCCCTGCATCTTGTACTGGGCGACCTCATTGGACTTGAAGATCGCGATGATGCCGAAGATGCCACCGAAAATGATCGAGACGATCGCCCAGGTCTTGTAGTCCGGGATCGCGTTGAGGTCACCGGGGCCGCCGTAACCACCGGGCGCGCCGTAACCGGGCTGGCCGTACGGGGCCGGTTGGCCGTAAGGCGCGGGCTGACCGTAGGGAGCCGGTTGGCCGTAAGGCACCGGAGCGGAGGGCTGGCCGTAGGGAGCGGGGGCACCGGGCTGGCCGTAAGGGGCGGGCATCCCACCGGAAGGACGACCGTAACCGGGCTGCTGCGGTGGTGGCTGCTGGCCGTAAGGCTGCTGGCCGTGGCCGGGATCCTGGCCGTAACCCGGCTGCTGGCCGTAAGGATTTGTCATCGGGTCTCTCCCCCTTGCTCGATGGCGACACCTCGCGCGTGTCAGCGCGCGAAACCACCTGTTCCCCCGGGCGCGCGGACGAACCTTCGAGGACAGGCCGGTGCGCGGGAGCGTACCTGGACAAAGCTGGGACGCGGGCGAGGACCCTGAAGTTCCTTCAGACGCGCAAGCCGCTGAACGGCGCAAACGGCAGGTTACGGACTACGAACCACAAAGCGAACACCACGCCGAAGACCCACGGTGTCGCCTTCCAATGCAGCCAGCTGTCCACCGGACGGCCCCGCAACCGGCCCACCGCCCAGGCGGCCGTGCTCCACACGAAGAGCAAAACGACCACAAAGGACACCGCGTTGTAGCGCAGCGCGGCCGGGATGTCGCCGTGCAGCAGGCTGTACATCATCCGCAGGCCACCACAGCCCGGGCAGTCGATCCCGAACAGCGCCTTGGTCGGGCAGATCGGAAGCGGCCCACCGGGGGTGGTCGGATCACCCAGCCACACCGCCACACACCCGATCCCGCAGCCGACGGCGACCGCGAGCGGCGGGCTCAGCGCCCGCAGCTTCGCGGCGAACCCGCGGGCCGGGAATCCGGTGTAGACGGTGGTCACCGCTTAGAAACCCAGTCTGCGCAACTGTTTCGGGTCGCGCTGCCACTCCTTGGCCACCTTGATGTGGAGGTCGAGGTGGACCCTGGTGCCGAGCAGCGCCTCGATGTGCTTGCGTGCCTCGGTACCGACCTGCTTGAGCCGTTCTCCCTTGTGCCCCAGGATGATGCCCTTCTGGCTGGGGCGCTCCACGTACAGGAAGGCGTGGATGTCGAGCAGGTCGTCGCGGCCTTCGCGCGGGAGCATCTCCTCGATGGTCACCGCGATCGAGTGCGGCAGCTCGTCGCGGACGCCTTCCAGCGCCGCCTCACGGATGAGCTCGCCGACCAGCGTCTGCTCGGGCTCGTCGGTGAGGTCACCGTCCGGGTAGAGCTGCGGGCCCTCGGGAAGCTTGCCGATCAGCAGGTCCGTCAGCGAATCGACCTGGAAATTGTCCACCGCGGACACCGGGATCAGCTCGGCGAAGTCCATCACCTTCTGCAGCGCCATGAGCTGTTCGGCGATCTGCTCCGGCTTCACCAGGTCGGTCTTGGTGACGATGCCGATCACCGGCGTGCGCACCGCGATCTTCGCCAGCTCGTTCGCGATGAACCGGTCGCCCGGCCCGATCTTTTCGTTGGCGGGCACGCAGAACCCGACGATGTCCACTTCGGACCAGGTCGAGTGCACGATGTCGTTGAGCCGCTGGCCGAGCAGCGTGCGCGGGCGGTGCAGGCCCGGGGTGTCGACCAGGATCAGCTGCGCGTCCTCGCGGTGCACGATGCCCCGGATCGCGTGGCGGGTGGTCTGCGGCTTGCTGGAGGTGATCGCCACCTTGCTGCCGACCAGCGCGTTGGTCAGCGTCGACTTCCCGGCGTTGGGCCGCCCGACGAAGCAGGCGAACCCGGACCGGTGCCCGGCGGAAACCGCCTTCACCTGGTCACCTCGTGCACGACGCCTGAGGGGTCCGCGCGGTAGATGGGCGCCCGGACGGCGAGATCTCGTACTGCCTGCACGGATGCCTCTTTCAGCAACGGTTCCGCGGTGACGATCACCGCCGCCTCGATCCCCTCGGCCCCGCTGGACACGGCGGCCGCGACGGCCGCCTGGACCGCGGTGATCTGGAAGGAAGGAAGGTTCACTGTACCCGCCGCGTAGGTGCGGCCGTCGGTGTCCCGCACCGCGGCGCCCTCCTCGGCCTGGATCCGGGCCCTGGCCGAGCGGGCCAGCGTGACCAGCTTGCGGTCTTCGTCGTCGAGCTCAAGCATGTTCCACATTCCTGTCGCGGTCGTCGTCTTCGTCCGTGCCGCCGACCCGCACGCGGCGCCCGGCGATCCTGTCGTCGCAGGCGTGCACGACCACCGTGGTGATCCGCATGCGGCCGCGCCGGTCCTTGCCACCTTCGGCGTGCAGGCGCAGCCCGGCCACCTCGGCCTCCGCCCCGGGCAGCGGGACCCTGCCGAGGCGCTGCGCGAGCAGCCCGCCGACGGTCTCCACGTCGTACTCCTCGAGTTCGAGGCCGAACAGCTCGCCGAGGTCGTCGACGCCGAGCCGGGCGGAAACCCGCACGGACCGGTCGTCGAGGTACTCGATCGGGGGACGCTCGTCGGTGTCGGACTCGTCGGTGATCTCGCCGACGATCTCCTCCAGCACGTCCTCGATGGTGAGAATCCCGGCGGTGCCGCCATACTCGTCGACCGCGACCGCCAGGTGGTTGTGCGAAAGCTGCATGTCCTTGAGCAGGTCGTCGAGCCGCTTGGAGTCCGGCACGAAGCTCGCCGGGTTCATCACCTCGTTGACCAGCCTGTTCGACCCGCCCTCGGCCATGTACGCGGGCATCAGGTCCTTGATGTTGGCGACGCCGACGATGTCGTCGACCGACTCGCCGATCACCGGGACCCGGGTGAACCCGGTGCGCAGCGCGAGCGCGAGGGCCTGGCGCACGGTCTTGGTCTGCTCGATCCAGACGATCTCGGTGCGCGGCACCATGACCTCGCGCGCGACGGTGTCACCCAGCTCGAAGACCGAGTGGATCATCTCGCGCTCGGACTCCTCCACGACACCGCGTTCCTGCGCGAGGTCGACAAGCTCACGCAGCTCGACCTCGGAGGTGAACGGCCCTTCGCGGAAGCCCTCGCCCGGGGTGATCGCGTTGCCGAGCACGATCAGCAGCCTGCTCAGCGGCCCCAGCACCAGCCCGAGCACGCGCACCGGCCCGGCGACGAGCAAGCCGACGCGGTACGGGTGCTGACGGCCGATGGTGCGCGGGCCGACGCCGATCAGGACGTAGCTGACCACGACCATGACCAGCGCGACGACGATCATCGCCAGCCACACCGGCTCGATCCAGCGCAGGAACACCACGGTGACCAGCACCGTCGAGGTCAGCTCGCAGCCCATCCGCAGCAACAGCAGCAGGTTGATGTGCCGCCGCCGTTCGCCGACCACCAGCGCCAGCTGACGCGCGCCGGTGCGCCCGAGGCGGACGAGCCCATCGGCCCGTGCCTGCGAGACGGTGCTGATGGCGGCGTCGGCCGCGGCGAAAACGCCACCGAGCAGGACGAGCAGCACCGCGATGACCAGCAGCGTGGTCGAACTAGCCATGGTGCCGCACCCTAGGACATGTCTTGTGGACCTTCATCCGCGCTATCCGCGCCCAGGCGGCCCCTCGCCGCACTGAGTACGACCAGTACGAGGCCGAACCCCCGCCACGCCGGGGAACCACCTGGATCACGAATCCCATCGAACAAGATCCACAGGACACGCCCTAGACGGAGTCGGCATCTTCGGTGGGGGTGCTTTCGGGGGCGGCGTCGAGGCCCGCGGTGCCGAGCAGCCTGTCGTCCGCGCTGCGCTGGGCGTCACGGCGCTCGAACGCGGCGGCGGCCGCCTGGTACTCGCCGAGGATCCGCTTCTGGAGCCCGAACATCTCGCGCTCCTCGGCCGGTTCCGCGTGGTCGTAGCCGAGCAGGTGCAGCACGCCGTGCACGGTGAGCAGGTGCAACTCGTCGAGCAGGCCGTGGCCGGCGGTCTTGGCCTGGTCCTTGGCGAACGCGGGGCAGAGCACGATGTCCCCGAGCAGCGCGGGCGACGGGTCCGCCGCGTCCGGCCGCCGGGACGAGTCGAGCTCGTCCATCGGGAAGGCCATGACGTCGGTGGGACCCGGCAGGTCCATCCACCGCTCGTGCAGGTCTTCCATCACTTCGAGGGTGACCAGCATGATCGACAGCTCGGCGAGCGGGCTGACCTCCATCTTGTCCAGGGCGAAGCGCGCCGCGGAGACGATGGTGGTTTCGTCGACGTTGACACCGGATTCATTGGCGATTTCGATACTCATCGCCGATTACTCTTCCATCCGGTCCCGGTCTTGGCGTCGGCGGCATCCTGGATCGCCTGGTACTTCTCGTACGCGTCGACGATGTCGCCGACCAGGCGGTGCCGGACGACGTCCTGGCTGGTCAAAGTCGCGAAATGGAGGTCGTCGACACCCTCGAGGATGTCACGCACCACCCGCAGGCCGCTCTTCTGCCCGTTCGGGAGGTCGATCTGCGTGACGTCGCCGGTGACGACGATCTTCGAGCCGAAGCCGAGCCTGGTCAGGAACATTTTCATCTGCTCGGGCGTGGTGTTCTGCGCCTCGTCCAGGATGATGAACGCGTCGTTCAGGGTCCGGCCGCGCATGTAGGCCAGCGGCGCGATCTCGATCGTGCCCGCCTGCATCAAGCGCGGGATCGACTCGGGCTCGACCATGTCGTGCAGCGCGTCGTAGAGCGGGCGCAGGTACGGGTCGATCTTCTCGTTCAGCGTGCCGGGCAGGTACCCGAGCCGCTCGCCCGCCTCGACGGCCGGGCGGGTCAGCACGATGCGCGTGATCTGCTTGGCCTGCAACGCCTGGACGGCCTTCGCCATCGCCAGGTACGTCTTGCCGGTACCGGCGGGGCCGATGCCGAACACGATCGTGTGCTCGTCGATCGCGTCGACGTAGCGCTTCTGGTTGAGCGTCTTCGGCCGGATGTTCCGGCCGCGCCGCGCGATGATGTCGAGGCCCAGCACGGCGGCCGGGGAGTCCGAACCGCCGTCGGAGAGCATGCCGATGGTGCGGCGCACGGCGTCGGGGTCGATCTGCTGGCCGCGGGCGGCGAGTGTCACCAGCTCGGCGAAGACCCGTTCGCCGAACGCGACCTCGGCCGGCGCGCCGGTGAGGGTGACTTCGTTGCCCCTGACGTGCACATCGGCCTCGAGCAGTTCCTCGACCACCCGGAGATTTTCGTCACGGGAGCCGAGCAGCGAGAGGACCGCGGCGTCGGGAATGGGGAATTTGGATACTGCCGCCTGTGTGGCGGCCTCGGTGACCTCGCCGGTTTTCGACCGTGGGACGTCCCTGGGGACGTCGGATCGGGCGGCTCCACCCTGTGCGGTACCGGCCACGTGCCCTCGGGCCTGCTTTCTGCGCGTTCGCTACAACTCGTCCGGTGCTTGCTGACCTCACCGATGCTAGCCGTACCGCCCCGCCGGGCGCAGTCCGGTTTCCCCTCGGGGCCCAGGCGCGGTTCTAGGCGCGCCCGAACAGCCCGAGCTGCTCACCGCCCAGAACGTGCGCGTGCACATGGAAAACCGTCTGCCCGGCGTCGCCGTCGGTATTGAACACGACGCGATACCCGGACTCGGAAATCCCCTCCAGCTCGGCCACTTTCGCCGCCGCCAGCAGTACCTCCGCCAGCAGCCCGGCGTCCGCCGACGCCAGCTCGGCGACATTCCGGTAGCGCTTCTTCGGCACCACCAGGACATGCTTCGCGGCCTGCGCGTTTATGTCGCGAAACGCGAGTACCGAATCGGTTTCGTACACCACGTCGGCGGGAATCTCGCGCGCGATGATCCGCTCGAACAACGTCTCCGACACATCACCCATGCGAAAACCCTAACGCCCCGGCCGCGGGCTGTTGATCCGGACGGGGTCGTGAGCGTTGCGGCCGGTTAGAACCGGCGGGAACGCTCACGAGTTTTTCGTCGGTGCGCGGGATTTTTAGATGCCGCGGGGCGGTGGAGCCTGGGGGTCGCTCCACCGCCCTCGCGGCTCCGCCGGGCCGAGGGGGGAGGTGCCCGGCGGGGACTGCTGACGCGCCTGGGGCCTGCCGGATTGTTTCCGGACGGGTGACGCGTCTACGAGTCGTTTCGTGTCGGTTAACAAGGATAACGGGTCGGAGCGTGATCGCGCCATAACTGGGCGCGAATTTACGCCGACTTTTTTTCAAGTTAGGGGTTCGGTATAGGGGTTCAAGTCCAGCGGGCGGTGAGGGCGCCCAGCGCGCCGAGGGCGACGGCCGCGGCGGTGGAGGTACGCAGGACCGTGGGGCCGAGGCGGACGACGTGCGCGCCCGCGCTGGTGAGGGCGTCGAGTTCCTCGCCGGTGATGCCGCCTTCGGGACCGACGACGAGGACGAGGTCACCCTCGGCCGGGAGGTCGATCTCGGCCAGCCGGCGGCTCACCCCGGATTCGAGCACCAACGTGACCGCGGAGGTCTGGACCAGTGCGGTGAGCGCGCGGGTGCCGACGGGCTCACCGACGTCGGGAACCCGGCTGCGGCGAGCCTGTTTCGCCGCCGCGCGGGCAGTGCTTCGCCAGCGCGCCAACGCCTTTTCGCCGCGCGCGCCGTCTTCCCACTTGGCCACGCTGCGGGCCGCGCGCCACGGAATGACGGCGTCGGCGCCCGCTTCGGTGGCCAGCTCGACGGCGAGTTCACCGCGATCGCCCTTGACCAGCGCCTGCACGACAATCACCCGCAACGCGGGCGCGGGCTCGCTCCAGCGCTCCTCGATCAGCAGGCGCAGTGACGCCTCACGCCCGGCCTGCACGGTTTCGACCACGCACCGGGCCATCCCGCCTTCGCCGTCGGAGAGCATCAGCCGCTCCCCAGCGCGCATCCGGCGCACGGTCGCCGCGTGCCGGGCTTCCTCGCCGTCGAGCACGACCGTTCCCTTTGCGGGGAGGGCCTCGACGAGGAAGACCGGCGGAGTGGTCTCGGTCACCGATTCTTCGCGCGCAGCTTCGAAAACAGCCCGCCGTGCTTGGTCCCGTTGGTGGCCAAGGTCGGCACTTCCTCGCCACGCTGCTGGGCCAGTTCGACCAGCAGGTCACGCTGGGCGTCGTCGAGCTTGGTCGGGACGACGACGTCGATGTGCACGTGGAGGTCACCCCGGCCGTCGACCCGGCCCGACGACCGCAGCCGCGGCATGCCCATGCCGCTGAGCAGCAGCTCGGTGGCCGGTTGCGTGCCGGGCTCGACCTCCAGCTCGAAATCGCCGTCGATCAGCGTCTCGATGGGCACGCTGGCGCCGAGCGCCGCGGTGGTCATCGGGATGCGGAAGTTGCAGTGCAGGTCGTTGCCCTGGCGGACGAAAACCTCGTGCGGCGCTTCGTCGATCTCGACGTACAGATCGCCCGCGGGGCCACCGCCGGAGCCGACCTCACCCTGGCCGGAGAGCCTGATCCGCATGCCGTCGCCGACACCCGGCGGGATCTTCGCCGTGACGTTGCGCCGGGCGCGGACCCGGCCGTCGCCGCCGCACTGCTGGCACGGGTCGGTGATGACCTCGCCGAAGCCGCGGCAGACCGGGCACGGCCGCGCCGTGACGACCTGGCCGAGGAACGACCGCTGCACCGACTGGACCTCGCCGGCGCCACCACAGGTGTCACAGGTCTTGGTCGACGCGCCGTTCGCACTGCCCGAACCGCGGCACAGGTCGCACAGGATCGCGGTGTCGACGGCGATCTCGCGGTCGGCCCCCGTCGCGCACTCCTCCAGTGTCAGGCCCAGGCGGATGAGCGCGTCGGAGCCGGGCTGGACCCGGCTGCGCGGGCCACGCCCGCGTCCCCCGCCACCGCCGGAGGCGCCGAAGAAGGCGTCCATGATGTCGCCGAGGCCACCGAACCCGGCGAACGGGTCGCCGCCACCACCACCGCGGCCACCGCCGCTCTCCATCGGGTCGCCGCCGAGGTCGACGATCTTGCGTTTCTGCGGGTCCGACAACACTTCGTAGGCCGTGGTGACCTCACCGAAGCGGTGCTGGGCGTCGTCCGACGGGTTCACGTCGGGGTGCAGTTCGCGGGCGAGCTTGCGGTACGCGCGCTTGATCTCCTGATCGGTCGCGTTCTTGGCCACCCCGAGTGTGCCGTAGTAGTCCCTCGCCACCGTCTTGCCGTCTCCTCTGTCGTTTAAAGCTTTGGGCGCGCCCTCCGGCTATTTGCCGGTGAGGATCTGCCCCACGTAGTTGGCCACCGCGCGCACCGAAGCGATCGTGTTCGGGTAGTCCATCCTGGTCGGCCCGACGACCCCCATACCGCCGAGCAGCAGGTCGTCCATGCCGTACCCGACCGACACGACCGAGGTGCTGCGCATCTGCTCGTCCTCATTTTCCTCACCGATGCTGACCGTGATCGCACCGGGGTTGCGTGCGGCGGCGAGCAGCTTCAGCACGACGACCTGTTCTTCGAGTGCTTCGAGCACCTGCCGCAGCGAGCCGGGGAAGTCCGCGGCGTTGCGGGTGAGGTTCGCCGTACCGCCGAGGACCAGGCGTTGTTCCGGGTGGTCGACCAGCGATTCGATCAGCACCGTGCAGACCCGCACGAGCACGTCGCGCAGCTCGGCGGGCGACTGATCGGGCAGTTCGGCGATCCTGGCCGCGGCCTCCGAGAGCTTGCGGCCGCCCAGTGCCGAGTTCAGCATCGCGCGCAGCCGCGTCACGCCGTCCTCGGTGATGACGTCGCCGAGGTCGACCGTGCGCTGGTCCACCCGGCCGGTGTCGGTGATGAGCACCAGCATCAGCCGCGCGGGAGTGAGCGGGACCACTTCGAGATGCCGGACCGTCGAGTTGGTCAGCACCGGGTACTGCACGACCGCGACCTGGCGGGTGAGCTGGGCCAGCAGCCGGACCGACCGCCTGAGCACGTCGTCGAGGTCGGTGCCGCTGTCCAGGAAGTTCGTGATGGCCCGCCGCTCGGCCGCGCTCAGCGGCTTGATCTCGGAGAGCCTGTCGACGAACAGGCGGTAGCCCTTGTCCGTCGGGATCCGGCCGGCACTGGTGTGCGGCTGGGTGATGTAGCCCTCTTCCTCCAGTGCCGCCATGTCGTTGCGGACCGTGGCGCTGGACACACCGAGATTGTGCCGGTCGACGATCGCCTTCGAGCCGACCGGCTCCTGGTTGGACACGTAGTCCGCGACGATCGCGCGAAGCACCTCGAAGCGGCGCTCATCCGAATTGGCCACCCGTCAAGCTTACGTGAAGACGGGCGGGGGTTCCGGCCGGTGAAGGGGCTGATGGCCGCCGGGACGGGCGGGACGGGGCCGGTGGTGCCATGAACGGTCCGTTCCTCTCGAAAAATGAGAGGAACGGACCGTTCATGGCACGCCGGCGAGCCCTTGAACCGCGTTCAGGAGTTGCGGGGGAAGCCGAGGTTCACGCCCCCGTGGCTCGGGTCGAGCCACCGGGACGTGACGACCTTCGTCCGGGTGAAGAAGTGGAAGCCCTCCGGCCCGTAGGCGTGCGAATCGCCGAACAGCGAGTCCTTCCACCCGCCGAACGAGTAGTACGAGACCGGCACCGGGATGGGCACGTTGACGCCGACCATGCCGACCTCGACCTCGTTCTGGAACCGCCGTGCCGCGCCACCGTCGTTGGTGAAGATGGCGGTGCCGTTGCCGTACGGGTTGGCGTTGATCAGCTCCAGCGCCTCGTCGTAGCTCGCGGCGCGCACCACGGCGAGCACCGGGCCGAAGATCTCGTCGGTGTAGATCGACATCCCGGGCCGCACGCGGTCGAACAGGGTCGGGCCGAGCCAGAACCCGCCGGGGGCGCCCTCGACTTCGAGGCCGCGGCCGTCGACGACCAGCTCCGCGCCCGCGGCGACACCCGCCTCCACATAGGACTCGACGCGCGCGTGGTGCGCGGCGGTGACCAGCGGGCCCATCTCGGACTCGGGCGCGTGGCCGTTGCCGACCCGGAGCGCCGACATGCGGTCGGTGATCTTGCCGATCAGCTCGTCGCCGACCGGGTCGACCGCGACCACGACCGACACGGCCATGCAGCGCTCACCGGCCGAGCCGAAGCCCGCCGACACCGAGGCGTCCGCGGCGAGGTCGAGGTCGGCGTCCGGCAGCACCACCATGTGGTTCTTCGCGCCACCGAGCGCCTGGACCCGCTTGCCGTTGCGGGTACCGGTTTCGTAGACGTAGCGCGCGATCGGCGTCGAGCCGACGAACGAGATCGCCTTGACGTCCTTGTGCTCCAGCAGCCCGTCGACGGCGACCTTGTCGCCGTGCAGGACGTTCAGCACCCCGGCGGGCAGGCCCGCCTCGGCGAACAGCTCCGCGATGAAGTTGGCCGCGGACGGGTCCTTCTCGCTCGGCTTGAGCACGACCGTGTTGCCGCAGGCGATCGCGTTGGGCACGAACCACAGCGGCACCATCGCGGGGAAGTTGAACGGCGAGATCACGCCGACCACCCCGAGCGGCTGCGCGATCGAGTAGACGTCGACACCCGTCGACGCGTTCTCGCTGAAGCCGCCCTTGAGCAGTTGTGCCGCGCCGCAAGCGTATTCGACGTTCTCCAATGCCCGCGCGATCTCGCCCGCCGCGTCGGATTCGACCTTGCCGTGCTCGCTGGTGACGATCTTCGCGAGGTCGTCCTTGCGCGCGGCCAGCAGCTCGCGGAACGCGAAGAGCACACGCGTGCGGCCCGCCAGCGACGTCCCCCGCCAACCGGGCAGCGCCTTGGCGGCCGCCGCGACGGCCTCTTCGATCTGCGCCGCGTCGGCGAAGTCCACTTTGGACCGGACTGCGCCGGTCGCCGGGTCGAACACGTCCCCGGTGCGGCCGGCGACGCCGGACCACGGCTTGCCGTCGATCCAGTGGCTGATGCGTCCGCTCACTTGCCGCGTCCTTCCTGTGCCTTGGCGACACTTTCGCCCAGGATCCCCAAGGCTTCGGTGACTTCCTCGTCGGTCAGCGTCATCGGCGGCGCGAGCCGGATCACGTTGTTGTGCAGGCCGCCCTTGCCCACCAGCAGGCCCCGCGCCTTCGTTTCCTCCATCACGCTCGCCGCCGCGGGCGGGCTCGGCTCGTTGCCGCCCGGCTCCACGAGCTCGACGCCGATCATGAGGCCCTTCCCGCGGACGTCGCCGACGACGCCGTACTGCCCGGCGATGTCGCGCAACCCGCTCAGCAGCTTGTCGCCCTGCTTCGCCGCGTTGCCCTGCAAATCGTTGTCCAGCAGGTAATCCAGCGTCGCCTTCGCACCGGCCGTGGAGACCGGGTTGCCGCCGAAGGTCGAGATCGAGTTCGCGTTCAAGCAGTCCATCAGGTCTCCGCGCGCGACCACCCCGCCGATCGCGAGCCCGTTGCCGAGCCCCTTCGCGAAGGTCAGCGCGTCCGGGACGACGCCGTGCGCCTGGAAGCCCCAGAAGTGCTCGCCCGTGCGGCCCCAGCCGGTCTGCACCTCGTCGGAGATGAACAGGATGCCGTTCTCGTCGAGCACCTCCTTGAACCCGCGGAGCAGGCCGTCCGGCGGCACGTTGAACCCGCCGACGCCCTGGATCGGCTCGGCGATCATCGCCGCGACGTCCCCCGAGGTCGTCGTCTGCAGGACGTCACGCAGGTCGTCGACACACGCGGCGGTGTACTCGGCGTCGGACAGCCCGGCGAACGGGCCGCGGTAGCGGTAGCCGCCGTGCACGTAGCTGACCTTGACCGGCGACAGCGAGCTGGCCGACCAGCCCCGGTTGCCGGTGATGCCGATCGTCGCGAACGCCCGGCCGTGGTAGGAGTTCCGCATCGCGAGGATCTGGTTGCTGCGGCGGTACTGTGTCGCCAGCATGAGCGCGGTCTCGTTGGCCTCGGTGCCGGAGTTGGTGAAGAACACCTTCGCGTCCGGGATGCCCGAGAGTTCGGCGATCTGCTCGGCGAGCTCGACCTGCTTGCGGATCAGGTACAGCGTCGACGTGTGCAGCACGCCGGTGTCCAGCTGGGACCGGATCGCGTCGGAGATCTCGGCGACGTCATAGCCGATGGCGTTGGTCAGGATCCCGGCGAAGAAGTCGAGGTAGGTCTTCCCGTCGGAATCGGTGACGTGCCTCCCCTTCGCCCGGACGATCTCGATGGGCTCCTGGTAGTACAGGGCCAGCCAGTTCGGCATGACCGCCTTGTGCCTGCTCACCAACTCGTCGCTCATGGTTCCGAGTCTCCGGGCGGGGGCCACGCGGGCGCGACCCGCAACATGTACCGACTCCCGCTCCCGCCCGTACAGTCTGTGTCTTATCCGTAGAGCGCACGCATGCGAACACGTCTACGGGTCGTGGCTCAGTGGGGACGCCTGGGCAAGGAGGAAAGCGACCCGCAGCCGTGTTCGCGCGGCCTTCGGCCGAGGCACGAAACTCGCGGCCGCCGTAGAGTCCCTGTCTTATGTACCCCACCGTCGCCGAGGTGCTGGCCCTTCCCGTGCTGCGGCACGGCAGGCCGCACGTCGTCGCGGGCGCGGCCGGGCTCGACGTGCCCGTGCGCTGGGTCCACGTCGCCGAGGTCGCCGACATCGCGCACCTGCTCAAGGGCGGCGAGCTGGTGCTCACCACCGGCATCGCGCTGCCCGACGACCCGGACGCGCTGACGAAGTACATCACCGAGCTCGCCAGCGTCGGGGTGTCGGGCGTGGTCGTCGAGCTGGTACGCCATTGGAGCGACAAGCTCCCCCGCGCGCTCCTCGAAGCGGCGGACGAACACGGGATCCCGCTGGTCACGCTCTCTCGGGAGACACGGTTCGTCACGGTCACCGAGTCGGTCAACGGGCTGATCGTCGACGCGCAGGTCGCCGAGTTGCGGGCGGCCGAGCAGGTGCACCAGACGTTCACCACGCTGACCGTCGCCGGGGCCGAGCCGGACGCGATCCTGCGCGAGGTCGCGCGGATGACCGAGCAGCCGGTGGTGCTGGAGACGCTCTCCCACGAGGTGCTTGCCTACGACGCGGCCGGCGCCGACCCCACCGAGCTGCTGTCCGGCTGGCTGGCCCGGTCGCGCGCGATCCAGCTGGGCGAACGCACCGGCTATCACGCCGCCGCGGGCTGGCTGGTCACGATCGTCGGCGCGCGGGGACACGATTGGGGACGGCTGGTCGTGGTGTGCGCCGAGCCGCCGCCGCACCGCCATGTCGTGGTCGCCGAGCGTGCCGCGTCGGCGCTCGCGGTGCACCGGCTGGTCGCCCGGGACTCCGACAGTCTCGAGCGGCAGGCTCACCGCGCGGTGCTCGCCGAGTTGCTCGCGTCGCCGGTGCCTTCGGCGGAGCTGCTGGCGAGGTCGTCGGCGCTGGCCGTCCCGCTCGCCGGGCGGCGGCTGGTGGGCTTCGCCATCCGGCCGAGGATCGCCGGTTCGGGCAAGCCCGCGCACTCGACTCCGCCGCTGCTGCGGGAACTCGCCGAGGCGACGGCGCTGGCCGCGCGCCGGGCGCGGGTCTCCGTGCTGGTCTCCACGATCGACGACACCAGCGTGCGCGCGCTCATTTCGCTGTCCCCGGAGGCGAACGCCGAAAGCGTGCTGCACCGCCTGGCCGCCGACGTCCGCGACGCGCGGCCCGGCTCGCCGTGTGTCATCGCCGCCGGGACGTTGGTGGACGGCCCGGCCGACGCGCGCCGCACGCTGGTCGAGGCGGCCCAGGTCGCGGCCGCCGCGCTGCAGGACAACGTCGAAAGGGTGCTTCACCGGCTCGACGACGTCCGGCTGCGAGGGCTGCTGCAACTGCTCGCTCACGACGAGCGGCTCGAAGCCTTCGCCACCCGCGAACTCGGCCCGCTGCTGCACCGCGACGCGACCACCGGAAGCAGGCTCGTCCAAGCACTGCGGCACTACTGCGAGCAAGGCGGCAACAAGTCCGCGGCCGCCACCGCCGCGCACATTTCCCGCACCGCGTACTATCAGCAGCTCGCGCGGATCGAGCAGATTCTGGGCGTCCAGCTGGAGAATCCCGAGTCGATGCTTTCGCTCTACGTGGCCTTGCTCGCCCACGACGTCCAGTCGGCCACTCGATCGTGAAGTGACCTTCACACTGGTGAGTGACCGGTAGCGGCGGCCGATCTGCCGATGGTTCGGTATGGCCTTTTTCGAACCGATCACCGCTTGTGCGCTCACCCTCGCCTGCCTGACCTCACCGGCCCACCCCGCCGGGTCCACTTTGGAACTCCACATGGCCTACACGAACGGGACGACCAGCACGGTCTCCCTGACCTGTCAGCCTTCCGGCGGCTCCCACCCGCACCCTGAGCACGCCTGCGCCGAATTGGCCGCCGCCGGAGGCGACTTCGGCCGCCTGAAACCCCGCACCGGGACCGCGTGCACGTACCTCTACCAGCCCGTCGACGTCACCGCCTACGGACACTGGCACAGCAGGCCGGTCGTCTTCACCGCCGAATACGGCAACCCCTGCATGGCGGCCGTCGCCACGAACGGCGTATTCGGCTTCTGACCCCGGGCCGCCGCGTGCTATGAACGGACCGTTCATGGCGTTTTTCGCCAGGAACGGTCCGTTCATAGCGCTCAGTACCGCCGCCAGCAGTTGACGGCGTAGCCCGTGGCGGGAGCCGAGCGGAGCGAGGACCGGGAAAGGTTCCAGCTGCGCCAGTCGTCGTCGAGGTAGCGGTCGTGGCCCGCCATGGCACAGGCGCGCAGCTCGGCGGGCAGGCGGTCGAAAGCGGGCACGGCGTCGGCGGAAAGCGTGCTCAGGTAACCGGAATCGAGCTTCCCGGTGGCCTGCCAGCGATCGATGTTGCGGTTGGCGATGAACTCCTCCGGGTTGAGCGCGGCCAGCGCCAGCAGCGCGACGGCGGCCGCGCCGACGACAGCCCGCGGCAGCCACGACTGGTCCAGCCGAACCACGGCGGTGATCATCAGCAGGTACAGCGCCCCGATCCAGAGCTCACACGTCTCGACCAGCAGCCGCAGCACCGTGAAGCCGTACGCCTGCTGGTAAGTCCACATCCGCATC
>Ga0247768_1000343_pt1 | contig 16858 bp, 16 predicted proteins | sample UWRJL016104C6_FD_179944 | JGI IMG/M metagenome (GOLD analysis project Ga0247768, IMG submission 179944) | Plant litter microbial communities from Arlington Agricultural Research Station in Wisconsin, United States - UWRJ-L016-104C-6 | ecosystem: Environmental > Terrestrial > Plant litter >... | reverse complement strand
GGTCCTCGAATCGCTCGCCCAGCGAGGCCGCATCACGCGGCGCGTGACGGCCGAAGACCCGGCCGTCGCGATGCACGTGCCCGGGGTGCCGATGATGCTCACCGGCACCACCAAGCTCGGCCCGCAGCTGTACCTGAACGTGGGCGACTTCGCGCCACTGCTGATGAAGCGCTCTCTGCAGGCGGCGCGGCTCTCGACCAACGTCGACGCGCGCGACAGGCTGCTGCGCCTCGCCGAGGCGACCATGGACCACCTCTCGCATCGCATGATCGAGCACGGTCCCGCGACCGGGCTTTGGGACGATCCGAACGACCTCCTGTTCCCTCGCGAGCCGGAGCGCAAGAAGGTCGAACAGCCCTCGTGGTACCTCACCGAGCGAGTGGTCGAGGCGATGGTCGTCGCGTCCGGAACCTATGAGCAGAGCCCGTTGCGGAGCGCGGCGATGCTGAGGTCGGCGCTGGACGCCCTGCACGAGGCCGAGCACCTGCTCAACCAGATGTTGCTGGAGGCGGACTCCGGTGACACCTCCTCACGACGGGGCGAATTGAACAGCATCGAGACGAAGTTGCTGCGCGCGAGACGGATAGCCACGGAGCGGCCCAGTACGGCGTACGCGCTGGCGACGGAGGCGTTGCGGACCCTGGACCGCCAGGAGTTCGCCAGCCAAGACGCTTCCAGGGGCATCTAGTGCTGGTCTTCGCGTCCTCGGACAAGGGCGGCACCGGCCGCACGGTGACCAGTTGCAACATCGCCTATCACCTGGCGCAGCAGCTCAACGTCGCCTATCTCGACTTCGACTTCGGCTCGCCCACCGCCGGCGCGATCTTCGAGATCGTCAAGGCCGAGCGCGGGGTCGACGGCGACGGCACGCACTCCTACGTCGAGGGCAAGGTCACCGATCCCCGCCAGGTCGACGTCTGGCGCAATTCCAGCCGCGACGACCTGCGTAAGGCCAACTCCAGCTCCGGGCGCCTGGTGTTCTTCCCCGGTGACATGGGCGGCGCCGAGTTCTCGACGTCGGCCGAGCGCGTCAAGCGGTGTGTCGACCTGTTCAGCACGCTCGACAGCGAGTTCGACGTCTGTGTCGTCGACCTGAGCGCGGGCCGCTCCCACGCGCTGAACATGGCGCTGGCCGCCACCGCGACCCCGGCGCTGAAAGCCGTCACCGCGCGCTGGCTGGTGTTCCACCGCTGGTCGCGCCAGCACGTGCTGGCCGCGAACGGGCTGGTCTACGGCGACCGCGGGCTGCTCGACGTCGGGCGCTCGTTCGGCCACGACAAGGACGACCTGCTCGACCGGCTCAGGTTCGTCCGCACCGCGGTGCCGGACCTGAAGGACCCGGCGTCGTCGAGCAACGCCACCCAGGCGACCTGGCTGCACACCTTCGACGACGAACTCAAGAAGCTCGCGCTGAAGTACCGGCTCGGCCGGAGCAGCACGCTGGGCTCGACCCCGATGGAACCCGTCCTGCAGTGGCGGGAGCAGATCATCTCCGACACGGACGTGTCGAACGAGATCGCCAACGCCGAAACGGTGATCGCTTTCCGCGAACTGGCGCGTAAGCTGACCCATGATCCCGAGTGGGAAGGCCTATGAACACCCTGGACGCTCCCGTCTACACCGAGGCCGGTGAACAAAGCAGCCCGCGGCAGGTCCGCCTGTCCCACCTCTCGGTCGAGGTGGGGCACTTCTACATGGAAGACCTGATGAACGGCGAGGACCGGATCCGCCGCCAGTTCCGCCGGGTGGGGCCGTTCCTCGAAGCGATGGTCAAGATGCAGGCCGCCGAGACGGTGACGGGCAAGCCGCGCGTCAGCACGTGTTTCCTCATCGACGACTATTTCAATGACAAGACCGACCCCGGCGAGATCATCGAGAAGCTGACGAGGATCGCGGGCGAGTGCGGCATCACCATCGACTACCTGGCCAGGGAAGCCGGTTGCGCGGACGCCGACGGCGTGCCGCTGGCCGAGATCACCGCCAACCTGCTGCTGCCGGAGCCGCCCGTCGGCACCACCGGGTCACGGCCGCCGGTGCAGGAATCGGGCTGGCTGTGCAACGGCGAAGGCTCGCCGAAGGGTGATTCGGACCAGGCCATGCGGCTCGACGTCTGGCGGCCGCCGGTCGAGTTCGGCAAGCGCAACCACTCGATCTTCCTGGACATCGAGCTGTGGAAGAACAGGCAGCTGCGGTTCGAGGGCGAACTGGTCACCGAGCGGCAGTGGTCCTGCCCGTTCCTGGCTTCGGTGTGGCAGCTCGTGCGGCTCGGCGCGCTGCGTGACGGCAGCGGCGAGCCGGTCGCGCAGCCGCAGGTCTGGCCGGAAGGCGCCGACTGGCCGAAACGCTGGAAGGACCTGCCCGCGGTCATCCAGCTCAACCCCGGCGCGACACCGTTCAGCGCGTATCGCGCGTTTTCGATCCTGCCGCGCACCTACCTGCACATCGAGCACGCCGTCAGTGTCATCCTCAGCCACCTCGACCTCGACGAGAGCGTGATCGCCCAGACCATCGAGCGGGCCCGCCAGGAAAGGGTGCACGTGCCGGTGGAGATCACCGAACGCCTCTCGCACGGCTTCATCGACGACAGTGCCGAGATGGGCGAGGCTCCGCGTGCTGATCCTCGGTGAGGTGCGCACGGCCCTCCTGCGCAACTCGGGCCCGCTGTCTTCGGCCAGGGCGGCCGATCTGCTTTCGATCAAGCCGGGCAGGCCGGTGCTGGCGACGGAACGTCCCATCAACAGGACGGTTTCGCCGGACACGCTGATGGGGGTCGACTGCCGGTTGTCGACGGTGCCGAAGGTCAAGGCGCGGGGGATCGGCACGGTCGCCGTGCGCGCGACGTTGTCGGGCGGGCTGCTGCTGCAGTCGTCGGCGCAGGCCAAAGTGGAGTTCGCCGAATCTCAGAGCCGGCAGAAATGGTCGCACTACGCGCGTAAACGCGGGGTGGTCGAGGTGATGACCAAGGCCGAGTCCGGGCACCTGGCCGAAGGCCACCGGACCAGGATCGACGCGGACACCCTCGACCTCGGCGCGGTGAGCCAGCACCTGATCGGCCTCATCCAGCAACGGCCGCAACTCGACCACGTGGTGGCGCTGCGCACCCGGCCCACCCGCCTGCGCTGGACAGCGGAGGCCGACGACACCGCCGAGCCCTCGGTGCACCTGCACGTCGACGACCAGGTCCTGCGCACGGTCCGGGTCGTCGTGCCCGCGAGCCTGCTTGATTCGGCCGAGCGTTTCTGCGTCGACCTGGCCCTGCATGATTGGCTGCTGACAACCGTCGACAACGTTGTCGAGCAGGCCGACAGGATCGCCGCCGCCGGCTCGGATCCGTTGCCACTACTGACTTCCGCGCTCGGCTTGCTGGTGAAGCTGTGGATGCCCGCCGCACACGTCGACCCGCGGCTGCGGGTGCTGTGGGACCTGATGGAGGCCCAGCCAGGCTTCACCCGGCAATGGCAGGCGCAGATCACCTGGATACGCGACCAGATGGCCGTGCGCACCATCAAGGCGCTGGAACGCCTGCCGGGTCACGACGTTTTCCACTGAGCCCGGCTAGCGGAACCAGCGGCGGACGAGCAGCGCGAAAAAGACGTTCAGCGAAACCGCTCCGACGTAACTCTCACTGATGAGCAGGATCTTGCCTATCCTGCTCAACCCGGCGGTGTCCTGCGGCCCGAGCGGGTTGAGGTAATTGACGAGCACCGCGTACGGCGTCACCGACGTGCCCCGCGCGATGATCGCGAGCACGACCACGAAGACCACAACCTGCGCGATCACCCACAGCAGCAAACGATACGGCTGATAACCGTAACCCGCGCCCAGCCACGAAATCGACTGCAGCACCCGCCGCCAGCTCCGTGGCAGGACCAGGTGCTGACACCGCTTCTGCCGCATCAGGCTTTCATCGCGAAGGCTCTCGTCGCCGGAGAGCAGGTAGTGACTCGCCGCCCGGTCGTACGCCAATTCGGCGTGCCGCAACAGATGCTGGGCCTCAAGGGCTCTCCCCAGCTTGAGGAAGACGTCGGCCAGCTGCTCGTTTTGCGCCCGGGTCAACCGGAACGGGCCGTGCGCCTCGACTTCGGCGGCGAGCAACGCGATGAGTGTCGCCCGCTTCCGCTCTTCGCCCAAGGGGTTCTCGGCCTCTTCGTACTTCGACTCGAAGACCAGCCCGCTCGTCCGGCGGGTGGCGGTCGGGGAGTACTGCTCGAGAATGTCGTTGGCGTAACCCTCGAACCTGTCGAGCAGCGACGCTTCCTCTTGGGAGAGCTCGGCTTCCTCGCACTCGTCCACAGTGTCCGCATACCGGTGCCCGCGCCGGACGACGGCCGTCACCAGTGGGTTGAGGGAGTCGCGGTCGTGCGACGTGTCGGACACAGCGCTAAACCCGGCCCGCCGTGATCTGCCGGAGGCGGTTTCGAGCTGTCTTGGACCCCATCGGTCCAGTATCGACGGTTTGCCGATCGAGTGACTGAGCCATCCGGGTGTTGCGGGTCGGCTGAGGTCGTGAGTGTTTCGCGGGGTTCACTCCCTTGCGGACTGCCCGAACGGGCTTGTGAGCGTTGCGGCCGGTTCTAACCGGCCGCAACGCTCACAAGTCCTCTTGCCGGGCGCGCGGGCGATGTCCTGAACGACGCGTTCGAGACGTTCAACGTCCTCAACGCGCCGTTCAGGACATCCCAGCAACCAGACACATTGCCTCACCCTCAATAACCCCGCGAAACACTCACGACCCCACTTGCCCACCACGGGTGTCCGCGTTGCGCCCTTAGGCCAGGCCGGTGGTTGCTCGTCCCTCGATCGGCTGATCTTCGCCGCGGTGCCCCGGGGGTGTCCGTTCGCGTGGTTATCTGGGTTTATGGCCGTGGGAGTGTGACCGATCATCACAGGCCGGAGATCATATCTCTACATAACATTGACGTGCGCAATTTTTATGTAAACAATCAGCGGGTGGCCTCCAACGACGCGGTGACCTTCGATCGCCATCCCGACACCTACCGGCATTGGCATGTCCGGATCGACGGCGAGATCGCCTGGCTGGAGCTGGACGTCGACGAGAACGGCGGTCTGGTGCCCGGCTACGAACTCAAGTTGAACTCGTACGACCTCGGGGTCGACATCGAGTTCTACGACGCGACGCAGCGGCTGCGGTTCACCCATCCCGGGGTTCGCACGGTGGTGGTGACCAGCGCCAAGGACAAGGTGTTCTGCGCCGGGGCGAACATCCGGATGCTCGCCGGGTCCTCGCACGCGTGGAAGGTCAACTTCTGCAAGTTCACCAATGAGACACGCAACGCCATCGAGGACGCCACGGCGAATTCCGGGCAGACCTACGTCGCGGCGGTGAACGGGACGTGTGCCGGCGGCGGTTACGAGATCGCGTTGGCCTGCGAGAAGATCCTGCTGGTCGACGACAACTCCTCGACGGTCGCGCTGCCGGAGGTGGCGCTGCTGGGCGTCCTGCCCGGCACCGGTGGCCTGACCCGGGTGGTCGACAAACGCCGTGTCCGCAAGGATCTCGCCGACGTCTTCGCCACGCGGTCCGACGGGGTCAAGGGAAAAACGGCGGTCGAGTGGCGGCTGGTGGACGAACTCGTGCCGCGGCAGGAGTTCCGTGAGACGGTCGCGCGCCGGGCGAAGGAGATCGCCAAGGGCAGCACCCGGCCCGTCGACGCGCAAGGTGTCGAGCTGACACCGCTGGAGTGCGCGGTGACCGACGACGGGCTCGCGTACTCCCATGTCAGCGCGGTCTTCGATCGTGCGCTGGGGGTCGTCACGATCACGCTGCGCGGGCCGGAGGACGAGCCTGGCGACCTCCACGAGCAGGGGGCGGGCGGCTGGTTGCTCGCGCTCACGCGCCAGCTCGACGACCTGATCCTTCGCTTGCGCACCAACGAAACAGAGCTTGGCACCTGGGTGCTGCGCACCGAGGGCGACCCGGGAAAAGTGCTCGCGCACGAGCGGGCGGTGCTCGGCACCGAAGACTGGCTGGCCAACGAGATCGTCCACTACTTCAAGCGCACGCTCAAGCGCCTCGACGTCACGAGCCGCAGCTTGATCGCGCTGATCGAGCCCGGCGGCTGTTTTGCCGGGCTGCTGCTGGAGGTCGCGCTGGCGGCCGACCGTCAGTACATTTTGGACGGTCCACCGATCGACGACGAAGACAGCGAAGAGCGCGCGTCGGTCTTCCTGTCCGAGGCCAACTTCGGGGCTTTCCCGATGGGCAACGGGCTGACGCGCCTCGAATCCCGGTTCTATCTCGAGGACGACCACCTCGCGTGGCTGAAGCGGGAGGCCGGCCGGGCGCTGAGCCCCGGCGAGGTCAAGGAGCTGGGGCTGGTCACCGACGCGCCGGACGACCTCGACTGGGAGGACGAGATCCGGATCGTGCTCGAAAGCCGCGCCTCGCTCAGCCCGGACGCGCTGACCGGGATGGAGGCGAACCACCGGTTCGTCGGCCCCGAAACGATCGAGACCAAGATCTTCGGCAGGCTCGCCGCCTGGCAGAACTGGATCTTCGTCCGGCCGAACGCCTCCGGTCCCGAAGGCGCCCTGCGCCGCTATGGCACCGGTCAAAAAGCCGTATTCGACGACAAGCGGGTGTAGGCAGATGCCGGAAAAGATCGATTACGACGCGAAGATCCCCAACAACGTCAACCTCGCCGGGGACAGACGGCTCCAGCGCGCGCTGGAGGGCTGGCAGCCCAAGTTCATGAACTGGTGGGGCGAGATGGGCCCCACGCTGGAGACCCAGGGTGTCTACCTGCGCACCGCGGTCAGTGTCGGCCGTGACGGCTGGGCGCACTTCGACCACGTCAACGTGCCGGACTACCGCTGGGGCATCTTCCTCGCCGAGCGTGACGCGAACCGCAAGATCGCCTTCGGCGAGCATCGCGGCGAGCCGGTCTGGCAGCAGGTCCCCGGTGAGTACCGCTCCGAACTGCAGCGCCTGATCGTCATCCAGGGCGACACCGAGCCGGCGTCGGTAGAGCAGCAAAAGCTGCTCGGCCTCACCGCGCCGAGTCTCTACGATTTACGCAATCTCTTTCAGGTAAATGTCGAAGAAGGCCGTCATCTTTGGGCCATGGTCTATCTGCTGCACGCCTACTTCGGCCGCGAAGGCCGCGACGAAGCGGAAGGCCTGCTGCTCCGGAACTCCGGCAGTCCCGACGCTCCCCGCATCCTCGGCGCGTTCAACGAGGAGACCGCGGACTGGCTCGCGTTCTACATGTTCACCTACTTCACTGACCGGGATGGCAAATATCAGCTCGGCACGTTGAAGGAGAGCGCCTTCGACCCGCTCTCACGCACCTGTGAGTTCATGCTCAAGGAAGAGGCGCACCACATGTTCGTCGGCACCACCGGGGTCGACCGGGTGGTCCAGCGCAGCGCCGACCTGATCCGCGAGCACGACACCACCGACATCGCCTCGCACGGCGGTATCCCGCTGGAGATCATCCAGAAGTACATCAACTTCCACTACACCGTCTCGCTCGACCTCTTCGGCAGCGAGACGTCGACCAACGCGGCGAACTACTACACCGCCGGGCTCAAGGGCCGCTGGATGGAGACCCGCCGCAAGGACGACCACAAGCTCACCGACGACGCCGGGACGCTCGAGAAACCGCGCGCCGACGGCACCTGGGGCGCCGACGAGCTGCAAGCGATCCTGCTGCTCAACCTCGACCTGCGCAGCGAGTACATCACCGACTGCCAGACCGGGGTCAACCGCTGGAACAAGATCCTTGCCGAAAGCGACATCTCGTACAGATTCGCCCTCCCCCACCCTGGATTCAACCGCGAAGTCGGCATAAACTCCGGCCACCATGTGACTCCCGACGGCACCATCGTCGACGAGCCCTCCTGGCAGGCGAACAAAAGCAGGTGGTTGCCGACGACAGAGGACCTCACCTTCGTCCGCTCGTTGATGCACCCCGTCTACGAGCGAGGGAAGATCGCCGGCTGGGTCGCGCCACCGCGGCAGGGCATCAACGGCAAGCCGTTCGACTACGAGTACGTGTACCTCACGTAAAGGGGCGCGCAGTGACCGTTCCGCCGAATTCCTTCAACGCGGCCGATTACCTGGTCGCAAGGCACGTCCGGGAAGGCCGGGGCGACCGCACGGCGGTCGTTTCGGCGCGGCGGACGCTCACTTACACCGAGCTCGCGGCCGAGGTCCAACGGGTCGCCGCGGGCTTCCGGCGGATCGGCGTCCGCCCGGAGGAGCGCGTGATGCTGTGCATGGTCGACGACGTCGAGCTGCTCACCGGCATCCTCGGCGCGATGTACGCGGGCGCGGTGCCGGTCCCGGTGTCCACGATGGTCACCGGCCTGGAGCTCGGCAAGGTCCTGACGGACTCGCGGGCCCGCGTCCTCTGTGTTTCCGGCGAGTTCGCCACGCAGGCCGCGATAGCGGTCGACCTAGCGCCCGAGGTCACCGATGTCGTGCTGGATCGGGCGCAGGCCGCGGAGCTGCCGGGCAGTGTCAAGGCGTATCAGTGGTCCGAGCTGTCCACAGTGGAAGCTCCGGAGGAGGCTCCACATCGGACTTGGGAGGATTCTCCGGCGCTGTGGCTCTACACCTCGGGGACCACCGGGCAGCCTAAAGGCGCGATGCATCGTCACGGCAGCGTCCGCGAGGTCTGCGAGTCCTACGGGCAGAAGGTGCTCGGTGTCCGCGAGGACGACAAGTTCCTCTCCGTGCCGAAGCTGTTCTTCGCCTACGGGCTGGGGAACTCGGCGTTCTTCCCGCTCGCCATCGGTGGCACCACGCTGCTGGAACCCGCCCGGCCGACGCCCAACCTGTTCGCCGCGCGTGTCCGTGCCGATCGGCCGACGCTGTTCTTCGGCGTCCCGACCTTCTTCGCCGCGGTGTTGGCCAGCGACATCCCGGACGACACCTTCTCCTCGGTGCGTCAGGCGGTTTCGGCGGGCGAGCCCTTGCCCGCGACGCTGTTCGAGCGGTTCCGGGACCGGTTCGGCGTCGAGATCCTCGACGGGATCGGCTCCACCGAGGCGCTGCACATCTTCCTGTCGAACCAGCCCGGCAAGGTCCGACCCGGGAGCACCGGAGTCCCCGTGCCCGGTTACGCGATCCAGCTGCGCGACGAGGCCGGGGAGCCGATCAACGGACCGGGCAAGCCCGGCGAGTTGTACGTCGCCGGTCCGTCGACGGCGACGGGGTATTGGGCCCGCTACGAGACGTCGAAGCAGGTGTTCCAGGGCGAGTGGTTGCGCACGGGTGACAGCTACGTCCGCAACGACGACGGCACGTACAGCTGCCTCGGCCGCTTCGGCGACATGCTGAAGGCGGGCGGGATCTGGGTTTCCCCCGCCGAAGTCGAGGAGCGGCTGTTGCAGCACCCGTCGGTGGCCGAGGTCGCGGTGGTGGCCGCGCCGGACGCCGACGGCATCGACAAGCCGGTGGCGTGCGTGGTGAGTGCGTCGGATCACACGATCGATCCAGACGAACTGATCGAGTTCTGCCGCGCGGGCTTGGCATCCTTCAAGCGGCCGCGCGGTGTGGTGGAACTCGCGGAACTTCCGAAGACCGCCACGGGCAAGATCCGGCGTAACGTCATCCGGGACCTCGTCCGTGACTCCCTTCAGGCGGTGCAGTCTCCCCCATGATCGACGGCGAACTCGTTGTGGACGCCCACGTGCACGTGCCCCGGCTCTCGACGCTGAAGCCGGCTTGGATGGATTGGGCCCGCGAGTTCTCCCGCGGGCACCCGTGGCGCTCCGCCTACGACGACAACGGCGACCCCGTGCCCGAGAAGCTGGACGCGCTTCTGGAGGCTGAAGGCGTCGACAGGGCGTTGCTGTTCTGCGAGTACAGCCCGCGTGCCACCGGGATTCAGCCGATCGAGGACAACCTCCCGCTCGTCGAGTTCAACCCGACGCGCTTCCGGCTGGTCGCCAACGTGAACCCGTACCTGCACCACCCGGTCGCCGCGGAGGTGGAGCGCCAGCTCGCGCTCGGGGCGGTGGCGCTGAAGATCCACCCCGTGCACGGGGCGTTTTCCCCGGCGGACAAAGAGCTTTACCAGGCGTACCAGCTGTGTGCCGAACGCGGTGTGCCGGTGATCCTGCACTCCGGGGTCAGCAGTTTCCCCGGCGCGCGGGCGAGCTTCGGCAATCCGGAGCTGATGGCGGACGTCGTCGAGGACTTCCCGGACGTCCAGTTCGTCTTCGCGCACGGCGGGCGCGGCTGGTGGTACGACACGGCCGCGTTTCTGGCGCTGGCCAAGGACAACGTGTGGCTCGACCTCGCCGGCCTGCCGCCGAAGAAGCTGCCGGAGTACTACGCGCGGTTCGATTTCACGCGGCTGGCGGAGAAGTTCGTCTTCGGCACGGATTGGCCGGGCGTCCCCGGTGCGAACCGCAACGTGCGGGCACTGGGGAAGCTGGGCCTGCCCGCCGAGGTCCTTCGCGGTGTCCTTTCCGGCAACGCCGCGAAGCTGTTCCCCGGCTTGGACGTCTAGATCAGGGCATTTCCCCCTGGTGCAGGCAGATGATGTTGCCTTCGGTGTCGGTGAACCAGGCGGCGCGCTCGGCGCCGAAGTCGGCGATGTGGCCGACGGTCTTGAACTCGTCGAAGTCGTAGTCCTGGAAGCGGATGCCGAGGTACTGCAGTTCGGTGATCTCGGATTCGAGATCGTCGACCTCGAAGGTCAAGACGGGGTGCTCGCTTTGCGCGCCGGCCTCGGCCGGGCGCAGGCCGATGACCCCGGCGCCCGCTTCGAAGAACAGGGTTCCGTCGCTGCCCACTCCGGAGGGCCTCAGGCCGAGGAAATCGGCGTAAAAGTGCCCGGCGCGCCTGGCGTCGGCCACCGGAAGCATGGTCGTGATGGTGGATTTCGTGAGCATTCGGCCATGGTCGCGCGTGACGGCCCGATGTCGAATAGCCCGTCAGGTGTGACTTTTTCACCGCACGTGTCGGCGCTTCCGCCCGAGTGCAATCCACGCGCATGTGTGTGCAATCCATGGACACGCGTGTGCAATCCACGAGCAACGCCGACAAGGGCGACCCGCGACTAACCGGCCGCAACGCTCACGAGTCCACGTCGGCTCAGGCCTTGTTGGCCTCGCGGAGCGTGCGCATGGCTTCGGCGAGCGCGACGGACGCCTCGGGGCCCAGCGGCGCCAGTACCGTGCGGCGGAGGATCTCCGCGCAGGCTTTGCGTGCCTGGTTGGCGATGTCCAGACCGTGCTCGGTCAGCGCGGCGAAGGTGACGCGCCGGTCGTCGGGGCTCGGGACGCGGCAGATGAGGTCGGCGGCGACGAGCCGGTCGGCGACCTTGGTGAACCCGCCGCTCGAAAGCGCGGCTTCGCCGGCCAGCCGGGTCATCGGCATCCGGTGGTCCGCCGAGCGCACCAGCCTGAGCAGGATGTCGAACGAAGCGGGCGCGAGGCCGAAGCGCTCGGCGATCTCGCCCATGAGCTTGTCCTGGGTCGCGAGGTAGCCCTCGATCACCAGGCCCCACCAGGTGACGATCTCGTCGTCATCGGTGCCGGGGACGGGGGTGGTGGTCACGACGACAGCGTACCCCCGGATGTCTCACCGGAATATATCTTGCGCGCAAGAGGTTGTCCCGATAGCTTAGAGAGACCGGCACCGAGGAGAAGAAATGTCGATCAAGACCAGCGGCTTGCACCACGTCACCGCCATCGGCGGCGACCCGCAGGGCAACGCCGACTTCTATCTGCGGACGCTCGGACTGCGGCTGGTGAAGACCACCGTCAACTTCGACGATCCGGGCACGTACCACCTTTACTACGGCGACCAGTCCGGCAAGCCCGGCTCGCTGATGACCTTCTTCCCGTGGAAGGACGCCCCGCGCGGCCGCCACGGCAACGGGCAGGCCACCACGACGTCGTTCTCCGTGCCCGAGGCGTCGATCGGCTGGTGGAAGCAGCACCTCACCGCCGGTGGCGTCGAGACGAGCCAGATCCGCAACGCCGACAACGAGGAGACGCTCACCTTCCGCGACCCGGACGGCCTGGAGCTCGCGCTTGTCGCACACCCGCAGGGAGACCCGCGTGACCCGTGGGACACCAAGCTGGTCCCCGCCGAGCACGCGATTCGCGGGCTGCACTCGGTCACGCTTTCGGTGTCGAAGGAAGACGCGACGGCCGGGATGCTGACCGACGGTCTCGGCCTGAGCTTCTCCAGCCAGGAAAGCAACCGCCTGCGGTTCGCCGCTGGTGAAGGTGGCCCGGGAGCGCTGGTCGACGTCCTCGTGACGCCCGACGCGCCGCGCGGGCTGGTCGCCGCCGGTACCGTCCACCACGTCGCGTGGCGGGCGCCGGACGAGGCGACCCAGGCCGCTTGGCGTGAGGAACTCGCCGACAAGGGCGTGCATGTGACGTCCATTTTGGACCGTCAGTACTTCCGCTCGATCTACTTCCGCGAGCCGGGCGGAACCCTGCTCGAAGTCGCCACGGACGAGCCGGGCTTCGCGATCGACGAGCCGCTGCTGGAGCTGGGCCGCGCGCTCAAGCTGCCGCCGTGGCTCGAGCCCAAGCGCGAGGACATCGTCGCGATGCTGCCGAAGCTGAACCTGCCGACCGAAAACAACCCGGAGCTCTCGTGACCGCCTTGCCGCTCGAGCACAAGTTCACCGACGGGGACCCGGCCGCCCCGGTGCTGTTGCTGCTGCACGGCACCGGCGGCGGCCCGGACGACCTGGTCGGCCTCGGCCGGGCGCTGAGCCCGAAGTCGGCGCTGCTGGCCCCGGCGGGCCCGGTCTCGGAGCACGGCGCCTCGCGCTGGTTCCGGAGGCTCGCCGAAGGTGTCCTCGACTTCGAAGACGTCGTCGCGCGGGCCGATCAGCTCGCCGATTTTGTCCTCGCCGCAAGGGAAACCTACGGCCTGGGCGACCGGCGGCTGGTCGCCGTCGGGTTCTCCAACGGCGCCAACATCGCGGGTGCCCTGACGCTGCTGCGGCCCGACGTCCTGCGCGAGGCGGCGTTGTTCGCCTCGATGTCGGCCGTCCCCGAGCCGCCGGACTTCGACCTCGCGGGCACGCGGGTGTTCCTGTCCAACGGCCTGCGGGACCCGATGGCCCCGCTGGCGTCGAACGAGCAGTTCGCCAAGGCGCTCCGCGACCGCGGCGCGGAGGTGACCGCCCACCGGTACAGCGGCGGCCACCAGGTGACAGTGGAAGGCGTCGAAGCCGCGAAGGCGTGGCTGGCCTGACGCACCTTGCGGACTGCCCGAACGGGCTTGTGAGCGTTGCGGCCGGTTAGAACCGGCCGCAACGCTCACAAGGTCTTTGCCGGGACGTGCGGGCGATGTCCTGAACGACGCGTTCGAGACGCTCAACGTCCTCAATGCGCCGTTCAAGACATCCCCGCAGCCAGACACCTCTGCCTTACCCCTCAAATAGAACCCCGCGAAACACTCACGACCCCACCGGGCCCCCGCCACGTCCCTCTCCATTAATTTACATCCAAAAATGACTGCGGTAACGTGCCCGGTATGGAGATGAGAACTGCCGGGGTCGCCGACGTCGGGGTGGTCGCGGAATTGATTCACGGGCTATTCTTGGCGGACGCCGCAAGCCGTGACCCGTTCATCGATGTCGAAGCCGCGGGCAAAGACGCGGCCCGCTATTTCACGGACTTCCTCGCCGAGGAATCGACCCTCTCCCTGGTCGCCGTCGAAGACGGGGTTGTCGTCGGGTACCTGCTGGGACGGTTCACGGAGAAACCCTCGGTCCGCACGGTGTCGTCGGCGGAATTGGTGAGCTTCTACGTCCGGGAGGAATTCCGGAATCAGCGGGTGGGTACCCGGATGGTTGATTACTTCTTTCGCTGGGCGAGGGAAATGGGAGCCGGTCGCGCGGCGGTTTCGGTCTATTACGCCAATGATTCCGCCCGGCGTTTCTACGAACGCGCCGGGTTCGCGCCGAAGAGCGTCTTGCTGGACGTCGCGTTGTGACCGCGCTCGCCGCGTGGTCGGCGCAGCTCGCCGCGTGGGCTATCCCGGAGCACATCCTCGCCGCCGCGCCCGAGTCGCCGTGGGTCCTGCCGCGGGCGGTTTTCGTCCGCCGCGCGGACAGGCACTTGCGGACCCCGGCCGGGGCGACCTACGACGAGCTGCGGAAAGCATTGTCGCCCAAGGGAACCGTGCTCGACGTCGGTGCCGCGGCCGGGGCGGCGAGCCTGCCGGCGGGTGCGTTGATCGAGCACGTCACGGCCGTCGACGTGAACGAAAGCCTGCTCGCCGAGTTCGCCGAACGCGCCGGGGCGATCCCGCATCGGCTGGTGCGCGGGCGCTGGCCGGAGGTCGCGGACCAGGTCGAGCCCGTCGACGTCGTCGTCTGCGCGCACGTCCTCTACAACGCCCCGGACCTCGCCGCGTTCGCGGAGGCGCTCACCTCCCGGGCGCGACGGCGGGTCATCGTCGAGACGGCCGAAGTCCATCCGCTGACCACACTCAACCCGCTGTGGCTGCGGTTCCACGGTGTCGAGCGCCCGGCAGGGCCGACGGCGGACGACGCGGTGGCGGCTTTAAGCGAGCTGGGCCTCGACGTCGAAGTCACGCGCTGGAGCAAAGCGGCCGCGCCGGAGTACCAGCGTTTCGACGAGCTCGTCGACGTCACCCGGCGACGGCTTTGCCTGCCTCCCGAGGCCGAAGGCGAAGTGGCCGACGCCTTGCGGGGACTCGGTGTCGACGCCCGGACACCGCCGGATCTCGGCTCGTCCGGACGGAACGTCGTGACCCTGACCTGGGCCGGCACCGCCGGCTGAGGTTCACCCGTTCGATGAGTCAATTCAGCGGAACGGCTCACGCGGCCTGACAATTGGATCATGTCTCACGCCCAGGAAGGCAGGCACGCGCTACCGCAGCCCGCCGAAAAATCCGTCCCCGCGGGGCGAGAGTCCGATGTGGACGAACCCTTGCCCGAGACCCATCCCGGCGCCTTCGCCCCGATCAAGATCAAGCGCACCCGGGTCAGCGGGACCTGGATAGCGGTCATCGTCGCGCTGCTGATCCTTATCTTCCTGCTGATCTTCATCCTGCAGAACCTCGCGACGGCCACGGTGTTCTTCCTCGGGGCTTCGGGCAGCCTGCCGCTCGCGGTGGCCATGCTGTTCTCCGCGATCGGGGGCGGCCTCCTGGTCGGCCTGATCGGCGGCGCCCGGATCCTCCAGCTGCGCAAGGAAACACGGAAGGCCCGCAAAGCCGTGCGTTGACGCCTACCAGCCCAGCCCGAGCATCGCCGCGCACAGCTCTTCGTCGCCGCTGGTGGTGAGGAGCGGCCGGGCGTCGGCAGGGCGGAGGATTCCGGCGCAGAGACGCCAGAAGGTGTCCGGGTCCGTGGTCACCGAGGCGTAGGGCGACCTCGGCGGCGGGCGGTGGTCCAGCGCCCAGCCCTCCACGCCCCGCACCGCGGTCCACGTGCCACCGGCCGGTCCGGTCACGACGTAAGACACCCGCTTCCCCTTCGGCGCGAAGGCCTCGGACAGCGCGTGCGGGAGCGTGCGCATGAAGGTGCCGACGACCGGCGCAAGGAACTCCGTCGTGTCCAGCAAGGGCACTCCCACGGCGTCGCGGATGCGCTGCTGGAGGAGCCAGAGCTCGGTGTACTCCCGCGCGGAGGCCAGCCAGACGGGGAGTTTCGACCCGGCGTCGAGCTCGTCCGGATCACGGCGTTTCCACAGGTCGACGAGTTGCGAGCTGCAATCCACCAGCAGCGTGAACAGCACCTCCGGCGAAAGCACGCGGCACGCGGTGACCCACTCGTCCGGCGATTCGGGTTCGACGCGGTGGCCGTCGCGATCGCGGGAGAGCCGTCGCAGCTTGCTGCCCAGGATGTGCGCGGCCAGCTCGGGCACGGGCCCGGCCCACTGCTCGGCGTCGAGTTCGCCGAGCACGTCCAGCAGTGCCTGTTCTTCCCTGGCGAGGGCGGGGAGGACGTCCAGCGGCGGTCCCCACGCAGACTCGGTCATGGGGTGATTGAAACACCGCGGTGATCATCATTCACCACCTGTTTGGTTTACCCGCAGGTAGCATCGGCCCGAGGCGAGGGAGGTGGGTCGTGAGCACGCACGATCGGATGCTCGGCGCGGGTGCCGGCGAGAACGTCCCGAACCTGGCCCAGCGCGCCGCCGGGGTCGCGGGCTGGGCCGCGCGGGCGGGCTACTCCTTCACCAGGAGACTGCCCGGCATCGACACCGCCGAGCGCGGCTTCCGGCAGGTCGAGCGGCAGTTGCTGGGCGAGTTGCGCCGCCGCCTCGACGAGGTCGACGACCCGTACCAGGCCGCGCTCACCGCCGCGTCCACGATGAACCGCCCGAACGGCAACGGCCGCGCGAACGGCTTCGAGCCCAGCGGCACCGTCACGATCATCCCCGCTCGCGAAGGCACCAGCGAACCGTTGCGCGCCGCGATGGCCGAGCTGCTCAACCGGTCCATCGGCTTCGGCCGCGAGAAGGCCAAGGAGTACCTCTACGCGATCATCCTGCGCCAGCTGACCCCGGACGAGGCCCGCATCCTTTCCGCGCTTTCGGGCGGCTCGCCGTTCCCGCTGATCGACGTCGCCGAGCGTACGAACCTCGGCGCCGCCGGGCGGGTCGTGCTGCGCAACGCGTCGACGGTCGGCAAGGCCGCCGGGGTGTCCCTCACCGACCAGGTGCCCAGCTACCTGACCCGGCTCATCGGGCTCGGCCTCGCCGACATCGACGAGGAAGCGCCCTCGCTGGAGACCCAGTACGAGATCCTCATGACCGACGAGGTCGTCCGGACCGCGGAGACCTCGGTCAAGCGGGCCAAGTTCGTCCGCCGGACCGTGCACATCTCAAGACTGGGCGCCCAGTTCTGGGAAGCCTGCGACCCGACTGCCGGTTG
>Ga0247768_1000342_pt1 | contig 16864 bp, 13 predicted proteins | sample UWRJL016104C6_FD_179944 | JGI IMG/M metagenome (GOLD analysis project Ga0247768, IMG submission 179944) | Plant litter microbial communities from Arlington Agricultural Research Station in Wisconsin, United States - UWRJ-L016-104C-6 | ecosystem: Environmental > Terrestrial > Plant litter >... | reverse complement strand
CGCGCAGGCGGGCAATCTGTACGGCTTCGACGGCAGCGCCCTGTGGCATACCCTGGTGATCCCGGGCGCCGAACGGCCCGACATCCGGGGCAGGCAGCTCGCGTGGGTGTTGATCGTCGGGCCGCTCGCCGTCGTGCTCGCGGCCGTCCTGCCGGGCGTGACTTCGTCGGCGTACGTGTACTCCTGGGTGCTCGGGCTGGTGCCCGCGGTTCTCGGTGCGGGCGCGGGAGTCCTTGTGCTGCAATCGGTTTACGTCGCCTTCCCGCTCCCCGACCCGCGCCGCAACACCAGCATGTTCTCCTCAGGCGGACGCCCCGGCTGTGCGAGAGTCCTGCAACAGCTGGCGATCGCGCTGCTGATGGTCGCCGCCACGCTGCCCGTCCTCGCCCTCGAAATCACCGGGGCCTTGACCCGGCTGCCGGTGCTGCGCTGGGCGGGTGTGCCGGTCGGCATCGCGACCGGCGCCGTGCTCGCCTGGTGGTGGGGGCGGGTGGCGATCAACCGGCTGATCGCGCGCGGGCCCGAATTGTTGTCAACGGTCAGCAAGGAACTGTGACCACGGGGTTTCGCCCCGGCACCGGGGCTGTCATGCTGAAAAGGTGTTCGAGAAGTTCACTGATTCCGCTCGAAACGTCGTAGTGCTGGCACAAGAAGAAGCGGTGGCGGTCGGCCACGCCTACATCGGCACGGAACATCTTCTCCTGGCCGCGCTGCGGGAAACCGACCTGAGCGACGTCGACCTCGCCGAAGCCCGCAAAGCCATGCTGGCGCTCATGCCCGGCAAGCCACCGGCCGAGCGGTCGCACATCCCGTTCACCGGGCGGGCGAAGCGGGTGATCGAAGGCGCGCTGCGTCAGTCCGTGAAGCTCGGCTACCCCGACATCACGCAGTGGCACCTCCTCCTCAGCGTGATCGAGGACCCGGAAAACGTCGCCGTCCAGGTACTCACTTCGATGCACATCGACGTCCCGAAGCTGCGCGCCCGCGTCTTCGACGCGATGCCGCCCGTCGCGGACGTCAGCCACCCCGCGGCCAAGAACCGCCTCTCCGCGGAAGCCCGGCTGACCAGCCTGGAACGTGAGGTGCTGCGCCTGGACGACCAGGTCGCCGAGCTGCGGCGGCGGCTCGACGAGCCCTGATCGGCGAACCGCTTGTGAGCGTTGCGGCCGGTTCTAACCGGCCGCAACGCTCACGAGTCCTCTCGCCGGACGAGCGGGCGATGTCCTGAACGACGCGTTCGAGACGCTCAACGTCCTCAACGCGCCGTTCAGGACATCCCCGCAGCCAGACACCTCTGCCTTACCCATCAATAGAACCGGCCGCAACGCTCACAAGTCCCCTAGTGGTAGCGCCGCGGGGTCCACACCATCGGCGAGCCACCCGGCCGCGGGGCGACCCGGGTCTGGGACGAGCCGATGATCAGCAGGCAGCGCATGTCCACAAAGGACGAATGCAGCTCGCCCAGTGTCACCACGCGGACCGACTCGTCCGTGCCGCCGATGTCCCGCGCGATCACCACCGGGGTCTCGGGTGACCGGTGCCGCAGCAGGATTTCCTGCGCCAGCGCGAGTTGGGTGGTGCGCGTGCGCGACGCCGGGTTGTAGAGCGCCAGCACCATGTCCGCCGCGCCCGCCGCGTCGAGCCGCCGCTCGATGACCGACCACGGCTTCAGCCTGTCGGACAACGAAAGCACGCAGTAGTCGTGTCCCAGCGGGGCGCCGACCCTGGACGCCGCGGCCTGCGCCGCCGTTACCCCGGGCACGACCCGCACCGCGACGCCGTTCCACGGCCCGTGCTCGACCTGTTCCAGCACCGCGGAAGCCATCGCGAACACCCCCGGGTCGCCCGAGGACACCACGGCCACGCGCGCACCACCGGCGGCCAGTTCCAGCGCTTCGATCGCACGTTCCGCCTCGACGCGGTTCCCGGAAGCGTGCCGCTGCTGCCCGGCGCGCTGCGGGACACGCGCCAGATACGGCCCATAGCCCACCAAGTGTTCCGCCAGCCCGAGTTCGACGTCGGCCTCCGGCGTCAACCACTCCCGCCCGGCCGGGCCGATCCCGATGACCACGACCTCACCGACGGGTGCAGGGCCTTCTTCTGCCGCAATGGGTTCCTCCGCCGTAATCCCCGCCGCGCGTGCCGCGTAGGCAGGACTCGGCAATACCGCAAGGGAAAAGTACGGGACCGTCGCGGGATCGACCTTCGCGAACGGTTCGATCCGCTGTTGCTCGGCCCAGGTCGCGCGTTCGACGTACCAGGCGTCGTCGAGCTTCCCGGCGTCGACGAGCGCGTCGCGCACCGAACCGAAAGTGCGCCCCAGCTTGATCACCGCGGCGGATTCCGTGTCCGCGAGTCGCCGCGCGAGCTCCGGCGCGGGCAGTGTGCCCGGCAGGATCGTGAGCACCTCGTCGCGTTGCACGAGCGGACGCCCGAGCACGGCCGACGCCGCGCTCACCGACGTCACCCCGGGCACGGCCTCGGCATCGTAGCGGTCCGAAAGGCGCTCGTGCATGTACATGTAGGAGCCGTAGAAGAACGGATCTCCTTCGCAGAGCACGACAACGTCACGTCCGGCGTCCAGGTGCTCGGCGAGCCGCTCGGCACTGACCGTGTAGAACTCCGCGATGGCACCTTCGTAACCACCCGGATGCTCGGTGGTTTCGGTGGTGACGGGGTAGACCATCGCCACCTCGATCTGCCCCTCGCGCAGGTACGGTTCGGCGACCGAACGCGCGATGCTGCGGCCGTGCCGCGCGCTGTGGTACGCGATGACGTCGGCCTCGCCGATCAGGCGCGCGGCCTTGACCGTCATCAGCTCCGGGTCCCCGGGACCGAGCCCGACACCCCACAGTTTTCCCGTGCCCATGGTCATTCCACCTCACTCGCCAGCGCGTTGACCGCGGCGACCGCCATCGCGCTGCCGCCACGACGGCCCCGCACCACCAGGTACGGCGCCGGTGCCCGCTCCACCAACTCCACTTTGGACTCCGCGGCGCCGACAAAACCCACCGGCAGCCCCAAAATCGCCGCCGGCGCGCCGACACCTTCCTCGAGCATCTCCAGCAGCCGGAACAACGCCGTCGGCGCGTTCCCGATCGCCACCACCGAACCGGGCAGCTTGTCGCGCCAAAGTTCGAGCGCGGCGGCGGAGCGCGTGGTGCCCATCCGCTCGGCGAGCGCGGGCACCTTCGGGTCCGACAACGTGCACAGGATCTCGTTATCGGCGGGCAGGCGCTTGCGGGTGACCCCGCTGGCGATCATGTTCGCGTCGCACAGCACCGGCGCGCCACCGGCCAGCGCCTTGCGGCCCGCCTCGACCACGTCCGGCGAATACCGGAGATCGCCGACGAGGTCGACCATCCCGCACGCGTGGATCATCCGCACCGCGACCCCGGCGACGTCGCCGGGCAGGATCGCCAGATCGGCCTCCGCCCGGATCGTGGCGAAGGAATGCCGGTAGATCTCCGCGCCGTCGCGGATGTACTCGATCACTCGCTGCCCTTCTGTACCAAGGAATCCGCCAGTTCCGCGGTCGGAATCCAGACTTCGTCCACGCGGTAGCCGCCGCCTTCGGCGAGTACGTCCGTGTGCTCCGCCGACGGCTTGCCACAACGGCGTTCACAGCCGGAGAAATGCGCGCGCAGGCCCGCGGGCAAGCGGGACAGCACTCTGCTCGCGTCCGCTCGCACGTCCGCACGGGACTTCGCGCAGCCCGGGTGCCCGATGCACGCGGTCACGCCCGGCGAAACGGCGTCCGGATCGACGACCAGCCCGGACTCGGCGAGCGTGCCCAGCGCGTCACCGGAAACCCCCGGCAGCAGCAGTGAACGCCACGGCGTCACCACGATCCGCCCGGAAAGCTCGGCGAGCAGCCGCAACTGCGCCGAGGTCAGCCGTCCGAAAACCGGGGCGACCCCGATGCCGTGCGGGGTGGGCCCGATCGGCAACCCCGGCGACACCGGCATCTCGACGGGCTGGACTTCGGACGCCCACCCGCGCACGGCGTCGAGCAGTGGTGCCCGGTCGGCGAGTTCGCGGACCCGCCACACCGTGCCGCGCACGGCCAGAAACGCCTCGGCCAGCCTCAGCAACGCCTCGACGGCCTGCTCGGCGCCGACCCTGAACCCGGTGTCGACGCCGTCGAGCAAGAGGGCTCCGGGAGCGCGCCAGCAGACGTCGACGCCTTCACCGGACACGTCACCGGTGCCGTCGTCCAGGGCGAACAGGAACCGCCCGGGCAGCTTCGCGAGTCCGGGCCGGGCGCAAAGCGCCTGGTCGAGGTCCGCGGCAAGCTCTCGGGCGAGCGGGCTCCGCGGCGAAGCGAGGATGTTCCGGACGCGCTCGTGCGCGGGTGACGGCAGCAACCCGGCGGCGGACAACCGCGAGATCAAGGGCGTGTTCCGGCCCAGCCCGCGCAGCTGGATGTTGCCACGGGACGTCAGGTGCGCGGCGCCGTCACCGAGGGCGTCGGCACACCCCGCCAGCACCTTGAGCTGCTCGGCGGAGACCGCGCCCCCGGGCAGCCGGACCCGCGCCAGCGCGCCGTCCGCGGCGTCGTGGGTGGCGAAAACCCCAGGACACGCGTCTTCCTTGGCGCGCGTGAAGGTGTCCATCCTGGTCACTGTAGATGGTCTCGAAAGCGGCCAAGACCCCTCACTTGACACCCAGACGCGCCCGCGTGAGGGCCCCTATGACCGCTAACCGGCGCTTATCGTCCTCGCGGACCGAGCGGTTCATCTCGACGTGCAGGAACATCGTCCCCGCCGCCGCGGCCACCCGTCCCTGTACGTTTGTGATGCCTTCCAGCGGTTTGCACGGCTCGACCCAGCTCCGGCAGACCTCGAACCCGGCGTCGCCGAGCGCGTCGGCGGCGCGCCTCGCGGGCTCCCCCGCCAGGCCCGCGCCGGGTGAGAGGACCAAGTCCCGGCGCGGCGCGCTGAGGTCGCCGAACCCGTGGAACTGGACCTGCGGGAGCCCGCGCGCGGCGAGCATGGCGGTAATCACATGGAACAGCGAGTGGGGCTGGTGGGCGACGTCGGCCGTGCGGTTCCCGGCCCGGCGATGCGCCCCTGCGACGAGCAGGACCGCGCCCGGCGTCGCCTGGAAGTAGTCCAGCCCGAACCGCTCGGTCCGCAGGTCGGAGGCGGGATGCGGCACCTCCACGACCAGCGACGGCGGCGCCGACCGGTCGATCAGGTACATGCCCCAGGCCCGTTCGGTGCCCGGCTCGTTCATCGCGAGGGTGTACGCCCGGCCGGTCTCGGTGTCGATCAGGTTCCGGACGGAGAAGCCCAGGTCGGCGAGGCCTTCCCGGCCCTCCAGCAACTCGGCGAAGCCCTGCTCGCCGCTGCGGCGCTCCTCCGGCGTCGGCGAGCGGTACGGCTGCCGCGCGGACAGGCTCGCGGCGAACGCGAGGAGCGGGTGAGCGGGCACTCGGGGGACTGTATCCCGCGACACTCCCGGACTGTCGTGCTTGGGCCTTAAGCTGGGGCGGAACCACGTGACGGCAGGTGGAGGAACCCGGTGTGACTCCGGGGCGGTCCCGCCACTGTGACCGGGGAACCCCCCGGCAGCCAGGAACTCCCGCCGTCGCGCACCGCTACCCGGGGCGAGGACACCCCGAGGAGGAGAACCCGTGATCCTGCTGCTGTCCACTTCGGACACCGACCTGCTGAGCGCGCGGTCGAGCGAAGCCGAATACCGCCTCGCGAACCCGTCCCGGCTCGACCTGGCCGAGCTGCCCGGGCTGCTGGACGGCGCGCCGATCGTCGTGGTCCGTATCCTCGGCTCCGAGCGGATGTGGCAGGAGGGCCTGGACACGGTGCGCGCTAGCGGCGCGCACGTCGTCGTCCTCGGCGGGGAGCAGGCGCCGGACGCCGAGCTGATGAAGCTGTCGAACGTGCCGTCGGGAATCGCGGCGCAGGCCCACACGTACCTCGCGCAAGGCGGCCCGGAGAACCTCACGCAGCTGTCGCGTTTCCTCTCCGACACGCTGCTGCTCACCGGCGACGGCTTCGAGCCCCCGGCCGAGCAGCCCCTGTGGGGCGTCCTGCGGCGCGAGCCGCGCACGACCGAAGGCCCGGTCGTCGCGATCCTGTACTACCGCGCGCATCACCTCTCCGGAAACACGGCATTCGTCGAGGCGCTCGCCCAGGCCGTCGAAAACGCGGGCGGGCGGGCCCTGCCGATCCACTGCGCGTCCCTGCGCAGCCGCGAGCCCGAGATGATGGCCGAGCTGCGCAAGGCCGACACGCTGCTGGTCACCGTGCTGGCGGCCGGGGGCACCCGCCCGTCGGAGGCCGGTGCCGGTGGTGACGACGAGGCGTGGGACGTCGCCGAGATGGCCAGGCTCGACATCCCGATCCTGCAGGCGCTGTGCCTGACCAGCGACCACGAAACCTGGGAGGGCAGCAGCGAAGGCCTTTCGCCGCTGGACGCCGGGAACCAGATGGCCGTGCCCGAGTTCGACGGCCGCATCATCACCGTCCCGTTCTCCTTCAAGGAGATCGACGCCGACGGGCTCCCCCGGTACGTGCCGGACACCGAGCGCGCGTCGCGGGTCGCGGGCATCGCCCTCGCGCACGCGCGGCTGCGGTACACCCCGCCCGCCGAACGCAAGATCGCGCTGATGCTGTCCGCGTACCCGACAAAACACTCGCGAGTCGGCAACGCCGTCGGCCTCGACACCCCCGCGTCGGCCGTGAAGTTGTTGCGGGAGATGCGATCCCTGGGCTATGACCTCGGTGACGAGTCGTTCCCCGGTGTCGTGCCGACCGGCACCGAGCAGCCCGACGGCGACGCGCTGATCCACGCGCTGATCGCCGCCGGCGGCCAGGATCCCGAGTGGCTCACCGAGGAACAGCTGTCCGGGAACCCGATCCGCGTGCCCGCCGCGCGGTACCTCGAATGGTTCGAGCGCCTGCCCGCGGACCTCCGCGAAGGCATGGAAGAGCACTGGGGCCCGGCGCCAGGCGAGCTCTATGTCGACAAGTCGTCCAATAAGGACGGTGACATCGTGCTGGCGTCGCTGCGGTCCGGCAACGTCATCATCATGATCCAGCCGCCGCGCGGGTTCGGCGAGAACCCGGTGGCGATCTACCACAACCCCGATCTGCCACCGAGTCACCACTACCTCGCCGCGTATCGCTGGCTGGAGGAGGAATTCGGCGCGCACGCGGTGGTCCACCTCGGCAAGCACGGCTCGCTGGAGTGGCTGCCCGGCAAGACGGCCGGGCTTTCGGCGTCCTGCGCCCCCGACGCCGTCCTCGGCAACCTGCCGCTGATCTACCCGTTCCTCATCAACGATCCCGGCGAAGGCGCGCAGGCGAAACGCCGCGCGCACGCGACGATCATCGACCACCTGATCCCGCCGATGGCCCGCGCCGAGAGCTACGGCGACATGGCCCGGCTGGAGCAACTGCTCGACGAGCACGCCAACATCGCCGCGATGGACCCGGCGAAACTGCCGGCCGTGCGCGCGCAGATCTGGACGTTGATCCAGGCCGCGAAGCTCGACCACGACCTCGGGGTCGACGCCCGCCCGCACGACGCCGAGTTCGACGATTTCCTGCTGCACATCGACGGCTGGCTGTGCGAGGTGAAGGACGCGCAGATCCGCGACGGGCTGCACATCCTCGGTGAGGCACCGGTCGGCGAAGCGCGGATCAACCTGGTGCTGGCGATGCTGCGGGCCCAGCAGATGTGGGGTGGTTCGCAGGGCGCGGTGCCCGGTCTTCGGTCCGCCTTGGGGCTCAAGGAGAACAGCGACGCCCCGATGTCCGAAGTGGACGCCATCGAGGCGACGGCCCGCTCGCTGGTCGTGGCGATGGAAGGCCGGTCTTGGGATCCTGACACGGTTTCGGCTGTCTGCACCGAAGTCCTCGGCAACCCGGACGAGCAAGTCGGGCGTGTACTGAGGTTCGCGGCGACCGAGGTCGTCCCGCGGCTCGCCGGGACCGGCGCCGAGATCGACGCGATCCTGCACGCGCTCGACGGCGGCTACACCCCGGCCGGGCCGAGCGGTTCGCCGTTGCGCGGCTTGATCAACGTGCTCCCGACCGGCCGCAACTTCTACACCGTCGACCCGAAAGCCATTCCCAGCCGTCTTGCGTGGGAGACCGGGCAGGCGCTCGCGGACTCCTTGCTGAAGCGCTATCGGGAGGACACCGGCGACTGGCCGCGCTCGGTCGGGCTCTCGGTGTGGGGCACCTCGGCGATGCGGACCTCCGGCGACGACGCGGCGGAAGTCCTTGCACTGCTGGGCGTCCAGCCCGTGTGGGACGAGGCGTCGAGGCGGGTCACGGGCATCGAGGCCATGCCGCTCGCCGAACTCGGCAGGCCCCGCATCGACGTGACAGTGCGCATCAGCGGCTTCTTCCGCGACGCTTTCCCGCACGTGATCACCCTGCTCGACGACGCCGTCCGGCTGGTCGCGAAGCTCGACGAGTCCGAAGAGGACAACTTCGTCCGCGCACACACACAAGCGGATCTCGCGTCCCACGGTGACGAACGCCGGGCCACCACGAGGATCTTCGGCTCGAAGCCCGGCGCCTACGGTGCCGGGCTGTTGCCGCTGATGGAATCCGGCAACTGGCGTGACGACGCCGACCTCGCCGAGGTGTACGCGGTGTGGGGCGGCTTCGCCTACGGCCGCGACCTCGACGGCAAGCCGGCGCGCGCGGACATGGAGAGTTCGTACAAGCGGATCGTCGTCGCGGCGAAGAACACCGACACGCGCGAACACGACATCGCCGACTCCGACGACTACTTCCAGTACCACGGCGGCATGATCGCCACCGTCCGCGCGCTCACCGGCAAGGCGCCACAATCCTACGTCGGCGACAGCACCACACCCGACGCCGTCCGCACCCGCACCCTCGGCGAGGAGACCGCGCGCGTGTTCCGCGCGCGTGTGGTCAACCCGCGCTGGCTGACCGCGATGCGCAAGCACGGCTACAAGGGCGCCTTCGAACTCGCCGCGACCGTCGACTACCTCTTCGGCTTCGACGCGACGGCCGGGGTCGTGCAGGACTGGATGTACGAAAAGCTGACGGAATCGTATGTGCTGGACCAGGAGAACCAGGAGTTCCTGACGAAGGCGAACCCCTGGGCGCTGCGCGGAATCATCGAGCGCCTCAACGAAGCCGCCGACCGCGGCCTCTGGGCCGAGCCCGACCCCGACCTCCTCGCGCAGATGCGCGAGGTCTATCTCCAGCTCGAAGGCGATCTCGAGGGTCAGTAGAAAGTGTCATGAAAGGGTCTTTCATGACACTTTTCGTCAGGAAAGACCCTTTCATGACACGCGCGGCGCTCACGCGACAGAAAATGCCGCATACGGGACGAAAACACCCGACAATCGTCTGCATAGGTGAACCAGCCATTGACTTCTCATTGGTCTAGTCCAATGCTGTAGCGCACTCGCCTTCACTCTCGCCGTCAAAGAGGAGGACAGAATGCGTCGAAGCAGACTGGCCGCTGTGCTGCTGGCAGCGGCGGTGGTCGGCGGTACCGCCGCGACCGTCGCGGCCACCGCGAACGCGGCCCCCACCACCACCGCGCTCAGCAGCAATTGGTACGCGTCAGCCCCGTACCTGATGCCCCAGAGCAACAACCCGCCCGACGCCGTCGCGGTGATGAACGCGACCGGGCAGAAGGCCTTCCAGCTCGCGTTCATCCTGGCGCCCAACGGCGGCGGCTGCTCACCGACCTGGGACGGCACCTCCGCCGTCTCCTCCGACACCGCCGTCGCGGGCGTGATCAGCAGGATCCGCGGCGCGGGCGGGGACGTTTCGGTGTCCGTCGGCGGTTATGGCGGCACGAAGCTGGGCCAGACCTGCGGGAGCGTCGCCGCCACGGCCGCGGCCTACCAGCAGGTCGTCACCAAGTACGGCCTCAAGGCCATCGACTTCGACCTCGAAGAGCCGGAGTACGAGAACACCGCGGCGATCGCGAACGAGCTCGGCGCGGCGAAGACGTTGCAGGCCAACAACCCCGGCATTTTCGTCTCGGTGACCATGCCGGGCACCGCCGCGGGCACCGGCTGGTTCGGCACGCAGCTGCTCGACCAGGCCAAGTCGATCGGCTTCACCCCGAACAACTTCTCGATCATGCCGTTCGACGGCGGCTTCAACGGCGGTTCGTCGCAGGTTTCCGCGCTGGAAGGCCTGCACGGCTTGCTGATGAGTCACCTGGGCTGGGACAGCGCCACCGCCTACAACCACGAAGGATTCTCCGGCATGAACGGGCGATCCGACGCGGCGGAGATGTTCTACCAGTCCGATTTCGAGACCGTGCTGAGCTACGCGACAAGCCACGGCCTCGGCCGCTTCACCTTCTGGTCGGTCAACCGCGACCGCCAGTGCGGGGCGTCGACCGACAACGGCATCTGCAGCAACGTCACGCAGAACGACTGGGACTTCACGAAGTTCAGCGCCCGGTTCGCCGGCGTGGCCCCGCCGACCTCCACCCCGCCGACCTCGCCCACCAACCCGGGCACCTGCACCGCGGCGGAGTGGCAGAAGGCGACCGTCTACGTCGGCGGCAACGTCGTCTCCCACAAGTCCCACAAGTGGACGGCCAAGTGGTGGACGCAGGGCGAAGAGCCCGGCACCACCGGCCCGGACGGCGTCTGGACCGACAACGGCGCCTGCTGACGGCCCGACCTTGTGAGCGTTCCGGCCGGTTCTAACCGGCCGGAACGCTCACGAGTCTTTGGCGGTTTGGAGGCTGCGCAGCATGAGGTCGGCGAAGTACTCCCCGACCTGCTCGCCGGTCAGCGCGCCGGACGGGTGGTACCACATCCCCAGCCGGTGGATGGCGCCGAAGTGGTAGTTCACCACGATGTCGGCGGGCACGTCGGCCGAGAAGACGCCGTCCCGCTGCCCTTCCTCGACCAGCGCGCGGAACCGTTCGTGGTACCGGCGCCGCTCGGCCCGGACCTGGGCCTGCTTCCCGGCCTCCAGCAGGTGCACCGACTGGAAGAACACCACCGCGTCGTCGAGATGGGCGATGCTGGTCGACACGACGTCCGCGATGATCGCGTGCACCCGCTGCGGAAGCGGCAGGCCCGACTCGGCGATGGTCTCGAGGCGGTTCGCCTGCATCCGGAGCATGCGGCTGTAGATCTCGGAAAGCAGTCCGTCCTTGGAGTCGAAGTAATGGTACAAACCGCCCTTGGTCACCCCGGCGGCTTCGACGATCTCACGCACCGAGGTGCTTTCGAACCCCTTCTCCGCGAACAGCTTCGCCGCGGCCTGGACGACCCTGTCCCGGACCGACGCGACGGGCTGATCCGTCACCCGTGTTCCCGCCATCACGTGGTCCCTTCACCGAAACTCCCAGGCCACAGTATCGAACGGGCCGCCGGGAGCCGCCGATCCGTGGGTGCCGTCACAAGAAGGTGGCGGCACCCACGGCCCGTCATTTGCCGGTCAGGTTGATCTGTTCCGGCGTGGGACGGTCGGTCGAAGCCGGTGTGATCGCCCCGGTGCCGCGGTCGGTGACCATCTGCGGCTGCAGGATCTTCGTCGTGGTGTCCGGGTTGATCTGGAACACGTACGCGCCGGTGTACCCGGAGTGCGAGTCCTTCGAGAACCCGAACGGCGTGAGGCCCGGGCCCTTCAGCGCGCCCGACGTCATCGCGTCGACGATCTTCTGCCGTGTCAGGTCCGGCCCGGCGGCCTTCAGGGCCTGTCCGAAGGTGTAGCCCTCCACCATGCCGTAGAACAGGGTGTTGGTCAGCTGCTCGTTCGGGATGTACTTGTCGTGGATGTCCTTGAAGAACTTCACCCACGGGTCGTTGACGAGGCTGACGTCGGGCAGGTAGCCGGTGCCGATGAGCCCGGAAAGCAGCTGCGCGCTGGAAACCGTGGCGCCACCGCTCTTCGCGAAGCTCTCCAGCAGGCCGGAGAGCGTGGTCGGGTCGGCGCCGATACTGCTGACGACGAACTGCGGGTGGTATTGGATCTTCGCGGCGGCGAGGATCGCCAGCGCGGTGAACGCGGGCACGCACTCACAGACGAGCACCTCGGCACCGGCGTCCTTCATCGCCGAAATCTGCGGGGTCACGTTGGTGTTCGAGGTGTCGTAGCCCTGCCGGATCACCGTGGCGCCGGAGAGGAACTGGTCGAGCCCCTTCTGGGTGTCCCGGCCGATGTCGTCGTTCTGGGTGAAGTAGCCGACCTTCTTGCCCGCCAGGTTCTGCTTGACGAACTGGCCCTGGATCTTGCCTTCACGGGCGTAGTCGAGCTGGTAGCCGAAGGTCAGCGGGCTCTTCTTGGGGTCGTCCCAGGCGAGCGCGCCCGAGGAGACGAGCAGGTCCGGCACGCCTTCGGAGTTGAGGTAGTCGACGACCTTCGAGTGGGTCGGGGTGCCCAGCCCGCCGACGATCGCGAAGACCTTGTCCTGCAGCACCAGTTTCTTGACTACTTCGACCGTTTTTGTCGGGTTGTAGCCGTCGTCCTCGACGCGGTAGTCGATCTTGCGGCCGTTGATGCCACCGGCGTCGTTGATGTAGGAGAACACCGCCCGCGCGCCGACCGAGATCTTGCTGTAGCCCGGCGCCGCCGGGCCGGTGAGCGGCTGGTGGGTGCCGATGATCACGCTGTCCTTGGTCACCCCCGCCGTCGAATCCGCCGCCGCCGGGGCGCTCGCGTTCGACGAGGTCTCCCCCGCGCCGCCGCAGCCGGCGAGGACCAGCGCACCGGCCAGCGCACCGGCGATCAGTTGCACGGATCTACTTCTCATCATGGATCTCCTTCTGGACGGACGACCGGCCGAGCACGGACCGCAGGCGGCGCACTCCCCCTTGGATGCCTTGGGGGAACAGGAGGATGACGACGATCAGGATCACGCCGTACACCGCGAGCGGCAGATTGTTGGCGACGTTGGAGCTGAGATGCAGCGCGTCGGCGAGATCCTCCGACCACGCCTGGAAGTAGACGAGCGCGATCGCGCCCCACAGCGCGCCCCACAGGCTGCCGAGCCCGCCGAGCACGATGGCGGCCAGCAGGCTGAGCGACAGCGCCGGGGTGAACGAACCGGGCGCGGCGGTGCCGAGCATGAACGCCTGCAGCCCGCCGGCGAGCCCACCGCACACCGCGCTGATGAGGAACGCGAGGATCTTCGTCCGGCCGACGTGGATTCCGGCCAGCGCGGCGGAGACCTCGTCGTCCCGCACCGCGCGCAGCGTCCGGCCGATCCGCCCGCGGATCAGGTTTGTCAGCAGTACCAGCGCGATGAGCACGGTCAGCCAGACGATCCAGGTCTGCCAGCGGGTCTCCGGGACGACCCCGACGAGCGCGTCCGGTGTGCTGTGCACGGTGAAGTTCAACCCGTTGCTGCCACCGAGGAAGTCGAACCGCTGGGTCAGCGCGGGCAGCCCGACGGCCAGCGCGAGTGTCGCCCCGGCCAGGTACGGCCCGTGCAGCCGGGCGGCCGCGGCCCCGGCCAGCGCCCCGGCGATCCCGCTGGCCACGGCCGCGAGGATCAGGTCCAGCCAGAGTGGGAAGGTCGGCACGTGCAGGACGAGCAGCGCCACGGTGTAGGCGCCGATGAACATGAAAGCGCCGTGCCCCAACGAGATCTGGCCGTTGAACCCGGTCAGGAGGGCGAGCCCGGCCACCGCGATCACGTAGTAGCCGACGGTCGCCATCCGCAGGTTCGTGAACGGATCGGTGACCAGGCTGAGCACGACGACCAGCGCCAGCGCCACCAGTGCGCCGAGCAGGTGGACGAACAACGGTGGCACGGACCGCCGCTTCGGTTCGACATCTTCGCTCTGTGCCAACGGAACTTCCGTACGGACGCTCATACCCGCCTCGCGGTGGCTCGGCCGAACAGGCCACTGGGACGCACCGCGAGCACGATCACGAGGATCGCGAGCGACGCTATGGTAACCAGCTCCGGTCCCAAGTAACCGGACACATAGGACAGTCCGATTCCGAGTACGAAGCCGCCGATGATGGTGCCCAAAGGATTCTCCAGTCCACCAAGGACGGCCGCGGTCAGCGCGTAGACGAAGACGCCGTCAAGCACGTTGGGGAACAGGAAAGGCGGGGTGGCGAGCATGCCCGCGAGCGAACCGACCCCCGCGGCGAGCGCCCAGCCGACGGTCAGCATGAGCCCGACCCGGACGCCCAGCATGCGCGCGACCTCCGGGCGGAACGCCGCGGCCCGCATCCGCAGGCCGAGCGAAGTCCACTTGAACAACACCAGGATCGCCGTCGCGGTAACCAGGACGGCCAGTACCGCGAAAAGGTCGCTGGCGGAGAACCGGCCGCGGAAGTCGAAGGCGTAAGGGAAAGCCGTCGGCTCGTTCGACCAGATCATCCCGGCGACGGCCTGCAGCACGAGCAGCAGGCCGAGGGTGGCGATGATCGAGCTCAGCTCGTTGCGATCACGCAGCGGCCTGATCAGCAGCCGTTCGGTCAGCGCGCCCATGATCACCCCGGCGACGATCGCCGCGGCGAAGCCGAGCCAATAGCTCCCGGTGGCTTTGTTGACCGCGTAAGCGAGGTAGGTCGAGATCAGGGCGAGCGCGGGCTGGGCGAAGTTCACCACCCGCGTGGCCCGGTAGATGATCACCAGCGCCAGCCCCAGCGCCGCGTAGATCGCGCCGCTGGAGATGCCGTTGAGGGTCAGGTTGAGAAAGTCCTCCATACCGGACCTTTCGTTGTTTCCTGGAGTGGCTCAGCGGTGCCTTCGTCAAAAGCCGAGGTACGCGTGCCTGAGCTGGTCGTCGGCCAGCAGCGTTTCGGCGTTGTCGGTGGCCACCACGCGGCCGAGGGAGAGCACGAAGCCCTGGTCCGCGATGGACAGTGCGCTGCGCGCGTTCTGCTCGACCAGCAGGATCGTCAGTTCGGTCCGGTCGCGCAGATCACGCAGGACCCGCATGATCTGCGCGGTGATCAGCGGCGCCAGCCCGAGCGACGGCTCGTCGAGCAGCAGCAGTCGCGGCCGGCTCATCAGCGCCCGCCCGATCGCGAGCATCTGCCGCTCACCGCCCGAAAGTGTGCTCGCGGCCTTGGCCGCGCGTTCCGCGAGTGGCGGGAACAGTTCGTACATCTCCCGCAGCGCCGCGCCGCGATCCGCGCGGTCGCGCCGCCACAACGCGCCCAGGCGGAGGTTCTCGTCGACCGTCAGCTCGGCGATCACCCCGCTGCCCTCGGGCACATGCGCCAGGCCCCGCCGGGCGATGCGGTCCGCGGCGACGCCGGTGAGGTCCTCGCCCTCCCAGCGGACGCGGCCCGACCGCGGCGTCACGAGCCCGCTGATGGTGCGCAACAGGGTCGTCTTGCCCGCGCCGTTCGCGCCGAGGATCGCGGTGATGCTGCCGGGCACGACTTGCAAGCTGATGTCGTCGAGCGCGCGGACCGCGCCGTAGGTGGTGACCAGGCCGTCGATCTCAAGCACCCGGGGCCTCCTCCGCCGGGTCGCCGAGATACGCCTCGGCCACCAAGGGGTCGGCCTGGATCTCGGCGGGGCTGCCCGCCGCGATGACCTGGCCGAAGTTGAGCACGACCACCCGGTCGCAGACCCGCATGACGAGGTCCATGTGGTGCTCGACCAGCACGATCGCCATCCGCTCGCGCAGGCCGCGGATCCGGGCGACCAGTTCGTCCATCTCCGCCGACGACAGGCCGCTCGCGGGTTCGTCCAGCAGCAGGAGTTCGGGTTCCGCCACCAACGCCCTCGCGAGCGCGACCCGCTTCTGCACGCCGTAGGGCAACATGGCCGGATAGGACCTCGCGCAGTCGGAGATCCCCAGCTCGTCGAGGACTTCGACGGCGCGCGCCCGGAGGTCCCGCTCGTCGCTCCCGGAGCGGCCGATGCCGAGCAACCCCTGGATCACCCCGGCACGGGCATGCTTGCCCGCGCCCGCCATCACGTTTTCGAGCACGGTGAGCCCGGCGAACAGGCCAAGCCCCTGCAACGTCCGGGAAATGCCGAGCCCGGCCAGCTGGTCGGGCCGATGGCGGCGCAATTCCGTTCCCTGCCAGCGCATCCGGCCACGCTGCGGCCGGACGAACCCGCACACGACGTTGAACAGTGTCGTCTTCCCGGCCCCGTTCGGCCCGATGACGCCGACCACCGTGTTCGGCTCGATGGCCAGCTCCACCTTGTTCAAGGCCACGAGGCCGCCGAACCGGACCGTGATGTCGTCGACCGCGAGCAAGCTCCCGGCGGCAGCAGTCATCATTGACTCCTCTTTCCACGCGGGGCGTGGAATCCAGCGTTCTCACCATGTGGACCGGTCCGTACCGGGCGGTCGGTATGACCGATGATGGTGTTCGTCACAGGGGGTGTCAAGGGGCGAAAAGGACACGAAACAGTGAAGGGACCGGCGTGTATCACACCGGTCCCTTGTTTGCTTTCAGTCAGTAAGAGCGGCCGCGGCCCAGTGCTATGAACGGACCGTTCCTCTCAGTTTTTGAGAGGAACGGTCCGTTCACAGCGTTTTCGACCGGGTCAGGCGTCGAAGTCCACGGTGAGCGCGTCCGAGACGGGCAGCGACTGGCAGGTCAGGACGAACCCGGCGTCCACTTCGGACTTCTCCAGCGCGAAGTTGCGGCGCATGTCGACCTCGCCGCCGGTCACCTTGGCGCGGCAGGTGCCACACACGCCGCCCTTGCAGGCAAAGGGAAGATCGGGCCGGGAGCGCTGCGCGCCGTCGAGCACGGACAAGTCGCGCGGCAGGGTCAACGTGGTCGAGCGACCATCGAGAACCAACGTGACCTCGCTGGACGCGCCTTCGATCCCGGCTTCCTCATGGCGCACGGGCGCGGGCGGCAGATCGTCCACATAGAACAGTTCCTGGTGGACACGTTCGAGCGGGACACCCAGCTCGGTCAAGACTTCCTGC
>Ga0247768_1000341_pt1 | contig 16871 bp, 14 predicted proteins | sample UWRJL016104C6_FD_179944 | JGI IMG/M metagenome (GOLD analysis project Ga0247768, IMG submission 179944) | Plant litter microbial communities from Arlington Agricultural Research Station in Wisconsin, United States - UWRJ-L016-104C-6 | ecosystem: Environmental > Terrestrial > Plant litter >... | reverse complement strand
CAGAGAGCTCGAGGAAATTTGGGGTTAGCGGTGTGGAGCTTGGCTTGCCATTTATACTGCGTGAGCGGTTTCGCGATGCCGACCGGTTGCGTGCCACGTGCGGTCGTTGCGTGCCACGTGCGGTCGGGGCTTTGATCGCGTTGACCGATGATGGTCGTGAACAGTGCGAGCTTCGAGGCCCAGCGCTAACCCCCAAATCTTCCGCGTGACGTTCAGGTGCATTCTGCGTTCTGGGACGCTGAAGGCACTTGGCGATCTTGGAAATCTTGGCGATCTTGGCGGCCCTCACAGGAAGCCGTTCGCCGCGTCGGGCGCGCCGTCGTCGGGCGCGCCGTCGTCGAGCGCGCCGTCAAAGACACAAGAACGTGTAGCGGAACGGAACCGGCACGGGTGGCCTCAGCGTGCACCTCGGAATTACATGAAGGAGAGGCCGACCGAGAAGGTTGGGTAGCCTAGGCGCATGGTTAGGGTCATCGAGTCGGAGAAATGCCAGCGACCGCCGACGAAGAAGGCGGGCTCGGGGTTCCAATCGTGACCGCCCGGATAGCCGCTGTAGCGAACCGAAAGGCCCGGCTCGCCGAACACGGACCAGCCCCGGCTGAGGAAGAAATTCCACTGCATCACCACCGGGAACCAAAGGTTGTTCACGCTTTGCTTGTCCGAGTAGCAAACGCCCGCGTTGCAGTAGTCATGGTGGTGGCTGTAGTGCACCCAATCGACACCGAAACCGATGCCAACGGAATTGTTGATGGTCTTCACGAAGCCGTTGTTGACGATGATCACCGTGCCGCGGAAGCCCAGGCCGATGCCGGTGCCACTGGCGACGCCGGTCGGTTCGAACAAGCCGAGCAGCGCGTGCGGCTCGGGCTCGAATTTGTAGCGCGAGTGGTCTCCGGGGTTCTTGATGATCAGGGTGTCGGCGTGTGCGCGAATCGTCACCGAAAGCGCGAACGCGGCCAGGATTAATGCGAAAACTCGGGCGTGGATGGACCTGGAACTCGCCATGTGTCGCCACTATTGCCCAGCTGTTGGCGCACTGCTAGACAATCCCCTCTCGAATGACTCAACCGACCCCGCCTGGAGCTCCGAACGGCCCTGCCGCCAACCTCAATTTGCAAGGCGGTGCGGCGATCGTCGCGCCCGTGAGCGCCTTTCCGGGCGGCGTGCCCGGGAATGCGTTGATCGTCTTGCCTTTGAGCAAACCGAGCGACGAGCTCAGCGAGCAGCTCAAGAAGGGGCCGCTCGCGCTCGAGATCGACAAGATGTGGGAGCTGCTCGGCTTCAACGGCCCGGCCGTGCAAGTGCAAGACGCCGAAGGCCGTCCGATCGCGATCGGCCTCGACGACCTGCTGTCCGGCCTGGAGAAGCATTGGAACGAAGACCCGAACGATCTGAACCGCGCGCGCTTGTTCGTGCAGGAGCTGATGAAGTACGGGAAATTCGAGCGCGCCGAAAAGGTGATGAGCAAAATCGTCGCCCTCGGTGGTGGCGGCGAGGATTGGCTCGGCTTGGGCATCACGCAACTGCAACAGGGCAAGTTCGACAAGGCCGAGGGCACGCTCAAGGGTGCGCAGAATCTGCTGCCCGAGAGCCCGCTGCCCGTGCTGCACTTGGCCAAGGTGTTCCAGGGCAAAAAGGACCCTGCGAACGAGCGCGCGATGATCGAGCAGGCGATCAAGATCGACCCCAACTCGGTCGACGCCTGGGCGTACCTGTTCACTCACGTGAAAGAGGCCGAGAGCGAAGAGGCCGCCACCAAGGCCATCTCCGCGCTTTCGGAGGTCGAGGCCAACAAGAAGACGGCCGCGCCGTTCATCGCCCTGCAAGGCCTGTATTCCGCGGACGAGGCCACGCGCGATCAGGCGCTGGTTTGGGCCAAGAAAGCCGTCGAGCGGAACGAGAACGATCCGCTGGCCTTGATCTGCTTGTCCGCGCTGTACGGCCAAAATGGCGATCTCGATTCCGTGATCGCATTGCTCCAAAAGCACGAGGCCAAGATGGCGAACGACGTCCGTCTCGCGAACAACTACTTCGAAGCGTTGTTCCAGAAGCGTCAGCTCGACCGCGTGACCAAGCTGCTCAACGCCCTCGCTGGTTCGTCCAATCGGGAGGTCAAGCAGTTTGCGATCGAGCGCTCGCGCGCGGTCGCTCAGTTCTTGCAACAACAGCAGCAACAGCTAGTGGCCGGCGCGCCGCGCGCCTGATTCACTCGCAATCCGCCGGTTTCACGGCCGAAAGGGGCTTGCTCTCGCGCGAGACGAGCCACTCGGCTACGCTCGCGCCCGCGCTCGAGTGACCGCGCGCCGCGCCGATGCTGTTCCTCGTTCTCACCGTTCTCGGTTCGCTCGCGATCTCGTTCTTTTGTTCGATCGCGGAAGCGGTCATTTTGAGCGTGCAGCACGCGCAGATCGAGGCGCTCGGCAAATCTCGTGCGGCGGAGATCTTGCGTGAGTTCAAACGCGAGATCGACATTCCGATCGCGGCCATCGTCTCGTTCCACACCGTGGCCCATACCGTAGGCGCCTCGGTCTGCGGCGCGATGTACGTGAACGCCATGGGCGAGTCCACGCTCTGGGCATTTTCGCTCACGTTCACCATTGCCGTGCTTTTGTTCTCGGAAATCATCCCCAAGACCATCGGCGTGACGTACGTGGCGCAGCTGGCGGCGCCCGTGGCGTACTCCGTGACCGGGCTCACCTTCGTGCTCAAGCCGCTCTTGTTTCTCACCGGTTTGGTGGCGAAGGTGCTGCGCGGTGATCACGAGAATCCGGTCACTTCGCTGGAAGAGATTCGGCTCTTGGTCGCGCTCGGCCGCACCGAGGGTGCGCTCGCCGGTCGCGTGGCAGACATGATCGAGGGCGCGACTGCGCTGCGCGAGCTCACGGCCTACGAGGTCATGGTGCCGCGCTCACAGGTGGTGTTCTTGTCCGGTGAGCGCACGATTGCCGAGAACCTGGATCTGATTCGTCGCTCACAACACAGCCGCTTCCCGTATACCCCCGACGCGGATCTCGATCATGCCAAGGGCGTGATCTTGGTGAAGGATCTGCTGTTCCGCGATGGCGCACTGGCCACGGGGACCGACATCGATTTCGATCAGCTGCAGACGCCTTTGCTGGTGGTGCCCGCGAGCGCACCCTTGGAGAAGGTCCTGCGCACCTTCCAAGAGGAGCGAAGACACATCGCGATCGTGGTCGACGAGTACGGTGGGACGCAGGGCCTGATCACGCTCGAAGACGTGCTGGAAGAGATCGTGGGCGAGATCGAAGACGAGAGCGACCGCGTCGATCAGCGTATTTTTCGGCGTAGCGACGGCGTGTTCGTGTGCCGCGCTTCGGCCGAGACCCGTAAATTATTCGAGATCCTGGGCATCGACGAAGACGCGGAAACCGTCACCGTGGGCGGCTTCGTGGCAGATCTCGTGGGCCGCGTGCCGCGCTCCGGTGACGTCGTGGAGTTCCACGGCTTTCAATTCTCCGTGGCACGCGCCAGCGCGCGTCGCGCCGAGCGCATCGAAGTGCGGCGCATCGTGACGCCGACGAAGTCCGACCGCGTTCGCGCCTGAGTCGAAGGGAGCGCGGGGCGCATGGACGTCGTCTGTCGAATGCTTGACAGGCTCGGCGCCGAGTCCGATCCTGCGAATCACAGGCAAAAATCATGACCAAGAAGATGACGCTCGTGCGGGGCACGGTCGCGCTCGCTCTATTCGGGCTCGCTAGCCTTCCAGGTTGCGACATCGGGCAGACCAGCGCCGAGCCGGCCGCGGGCGCACCGGCCGCGGGCGCACCGGCCGCGGGCGCACCGGCCGCGGGCGCACCCAGTGCCGGAGCAGCGGGCGCACACGCAGGCGCGGGCGCTGCCTCAGCTGGCGCCGCGGGAGCAAGCGCAGGTGCAGCAGGGACAACGGGGAGCGCAGGTTCCGGCGGAGCGAGCGCGGGTTCCGGCGGAGCGAGCGCGGGTTCCGGCGGAGCGAGCGCAGGTTCTGGCGGCAAGAGTGGCGCTGGCGGTGCGAGCGCGGGTTCCGCGGGCAAGAGCGGTGGGGCTGGTAACGCCTAGGGAAATTTCCGGCCTCGCCAGAGGACAGCGAAAGGTCGCTCCGCGACGCGGAGTGCACGCGGTCCATCGCCAACCGCACGAGTCGAGCCTGCGAAACCGAGTAAAGCCCCTGAGCCTTGGAGCGCGGGCGAAACACTTGCGACGTGCGTCGACTGATTTCGGCACGTACACGTACACGCGCCGGACACATCGGACGGCGCAGGCTCGATACGCTCGCGCCGTCGTATTTTCTCAGGCGATCGCCATCCGCCAGTGCCGAATCGCTCGAGCTTGGTCTATGCTTTGTGGTCTCACCCATGCTGACGGCAATAGCGAGATCCACTCGCATCTCGATTGGGGCAATGTTCGCGGCTGCAGTGCTCGCGCTTTACACCGGTTGTGGCGATCAGGGCACCGAGCCCAAGGGCGGCGGAGAGCTCCCCGACCTGAACGCCGGCAGCGGCAGCGGCGCGGGGGCTGCCGGAGCCGGCGCAGGTGCGCCCGTGCCTTGGTGTGATGCGTACAAAATCATCAATTGTGTGTGTCAGCAGTGCCATCAGAACCCGACACTCAATGGCGCAGCCATGCCGCTGATGACTTACGAGGACACGCAAGCGCCCTTCCCGTTGCCGACGTCTTCGACTTTCGTCTGGCAGAAGATGCAGGTCGCGGTCGGCAACCGCTCCATGCCGGAAACCAGCAACCCCTCCGTCTCCCCCGCGGTCAAACCGTTGACCGAGGCGCAACGGACCACGCTGCTCGACTGGCTCGCCCAGGGTGCCCATGACCAAGGCGGGCGTAGCTGCCCAATGACCTGTGATTGGGCCAAAGGGCTGATCCCCTGAGCTCGATCGCCGAGCGCAGCGCATGGCTGCCAGGGTATGTCCGAGCTTGGCGCCCCGCCGTTGACATCTGAACAGCCGAGCAGTACAAGCTGCTCACGGGTCGAGTTCAAACCCCCGAAGAAGGTCGCACCATCATGGACGAAAAGCCGAAAAGCAAAGCGCTCGAACTCGCAATCGCCAGCGTGCAAAAGGAGTTCGGCGACGGCGCCATCATGCGCCTAAAAGATGGCGAGAAGATCGGCGGGGACGTCCAGGTCGTGCCCACGGGCTCCATGGGGCTCGACATCGCGCTCGGCATCGGCGGCTACCCGCGCGGTCGCATCGTCGAGATCTACGGCCCCGAATCGAGCGGCAAGACCACGCTCACGCTACATGCCATCGCCAACGTGCAGCGCCAGGGCGGCGTGGCTGCCTTCATCGACGCCGAGCACGCGCTCGACATCACCTACGCCAAAAAGCTCGGCGTGAAGACCGACGAATTGCTGATCAGCCAGCCTGACTACGGCGAGCAGGCGCTGGAAATCACGGACATGCTGGTGCGCTCCGGTGCGGTCGATCTGATTGTCATCGATTCCGTGGCCGCGCTGGTACCCAAGGCGGAAATCGAAGGGGACATGGGGGACTCGCACGTGGGTCTGCAGGCTCGCTTGATGAGCCAAGCCTTGCGCAAGGTCACGGGCTCCGTGAATCGCTCGCACTGCATCATCATGTTCACCAACCAGATCCGCATGAAGATCGGTGTCATGTTCGGTAGCCCTGAGACCACGACCGGCGGCAACGCGCTCAAGTTCTACGCCTCCCAGCGTTTGGACATTCGTCGTATCGGGGCCATCAAAGAGAGCGTTACGGCCGGTAAAGACCCAGTGGCGGTCGGTAATCGTACGCGGGTGAAGGTGGTCAAGAACAAGCTTGCTGCACCCTTCCGCGAGGTCGAATTCGACATTTTGTACGGCCACGGCATCAGCCGCTCGGGGGAGATCATCGATCTCGCTTCCGACCTGAACATCATTCAGAAGAGCGGCGCCTGGTTTTCCGTGGACGGTGAACGTATCGGCCAAGGTCGAGACAACGCCCGCACCTACCTGGAACAGCACCCGGAGCTGATGCAGCGTATCGAGCAGAAGCTTCTGCTCCACCACGGCATCGGCACGGCGGGCGCGAGCGCCACGCCGAACGTGAACGCGCCCGGTTCTGAGGCGCCGAAGCCCACGGGAAAAGGTGAGGCGGCGGGACACGCCGCAACAGCGGAGGCACGTGGCGCCGGCAACGGTCACGATCGGCCCGCCGCCCCCGGTGCGAATAATCCGAACAATCCCAATGTGAAGCGCGGCAACGTCCGTCCGAGCTAAGCAAAAACACTCCCAGCAGCCGCGCGGCGAGCGGAGAGTCGTCAGCCATCGTGCAAGCGCGACGGTGTGGCGCTCTGCTCGTCGCGCGGTGTGTTCGTTTTGCACCCCGTGCGGGCCCGCGTGCAGCGAGCGAGCCCGCTTCGCACGCGCGCACGCGTGTGCTCCTCGGTGAGATACACACGCGCGCGCACTTTCGAGCAGGTGAGGGGATGTCGGTTCTGGGGATAACTTGTTCGGATTGTTGGGATATTTCCTGCTCGCGGCCCGCGGGCCTGCGGGGGCCATTTGTGGGCGCAAAACTCCTGCCCGGGCTCGGGAAGTCTTGGCGGTACGCGGGGTTAGGGGCGCCGCAGCGGGTGTCCGCGGTTTCGTAGTCAAGTATCGAGAATAACAGAACTATTTTCGTTTCCTTGACGCTATCGATCTCGTCCCTTAGTCCCAATTTCAGGCATCTCGCTCGTTACTGTTCAATGGCTCCTCAACTGCGTTTCCCCTGGCTTCCCGCTTCCGTCGACCGCGTTGGTCGTCGGCGTGCCGCGCGTGCATCCGTGCCGCGCATGGCGACGGCTGCCGTGCGCATTCCGGATGGGCAGGCACAGGTCCCGCTCTACTTCCTGCCGTCGGGTCCGCAGATCTTCATTCACGAAGGTGCGCGGCAGCGGCTGGAGCGGCGCCTCGAAGCAGCCTTCGGTGGCCCCGTGCAGCTCGGCGTCACCGACAACCGCCGCCGCATGGTCACGCAAACGCGGGCGCGAGGCCGCCTGCGGGTGCGCGTGAACATGATGTTTTTGGGGGCGGAACCCCGCATCCTGGACGCCCTGGTGTCCTACGTAGTTCACGGTGATCGCGAAGCTTCGCAGGTCATCGGGGACTTCATCTCGACCAATACGCACCGGATCCGCGCGTCGCGCCGGGCTACGGTCAAGCTCCAGGCCGAAGGCCACGTGCACGACTTGGGCGAGATCTTCGCCCAGCTGAACGAGACCTATTTCGGTGGCAGCATCGGTGATGTGCTGATCACGTGGGGCCGCCGCACCCGCCCCGCCGGCGAGGCCAAGCAGCGCCGCACCATCAAGCTCGGCAGCTACAGCGCCTCAGAGCGCCTGATCCGCGTGCACCCTGTTCTGGACGCGGAATGGGTGCCCCGCTACTTCGTCTCCTACATCGTCTTCCACGAGCTCTTGCACCATGTGATGCCCGAGGTGCGCGTGGGCGGCCGGACCCTGATCCATCCCCCTGAGTTTGCCAGCCGCGAGCGTGAGTTCCGCTACCACGACCGGGCGCTGGCCTGGGAACACAAGCACATCGACCGCCTGCTGCGTGCGCGCTGAGCCGTGCCCTCCGGGCGCCGGGCCAACCCGCTCGGATTTCGACGGCTAAAGCCGTCGGTCGCTCAGAACTCGATGGCTAAACCGACCGCCCAGGTGTGGGCACCGGCGTTGAGGCGCTTGTTCGAGGAGAAGGCGTCGAGCTCGCTGCCGTACCATTCTCCGAAGAGATAGCTGTGGTTGATGCCCAGGCTGACATCGGCGTCGCGCGCGGTCTGCCGGTCGAGGACATCCAGCAGGAACATGCCGCCGATGGCGTACTGCGGGCCGTAAGAAAAGCCGCTGCCTTTGACGTCGCCGGCGTAGGCGGTTTCCCCGCCGTCGCTCGACCACCAGATGGCGGTACCCAAACCGAGCTTGGCGTAGGGGACGATCGGAATGCCGAGCTCCCGCGGCAGTACGTCCGCGCGCAGCACGGCTACCAGGTAGATGGGCATGATGGTGAGCGACGTCTGTTCGTCGGAGAGCTTGTCCAGATCCGACGTCAGGCGTGCGTAGCCGCTGGAGCGCGTGTAGCCCCAACCGAGACCCGGGCCGAAGGTCCCGAGGTGCGGGATGCGCATCGCTTGCCAATCGCCCTCCAGGCCGACGATGTAGCGGTTGCTGTCGCCGAAGGTGTCTCGGTACGGTGCGCCGGGCACGGATTTGTCGACGCGCGGGTTGTATACGCCGAAGCGGGCCTCGACGAGGCCGATTTGGTCCGATTCGGCGCGTCTGCGGCTGCCGTACGCGCCGAATTCATCCACGCCTTGGGCCTGCGCCGACGGCGCGCGCAAGCAACCGAGTAGAGCTATCACCAGAACGAGTACGAATCGTTTCACGTCGCGCGTCTCCGTCGCAGTACCAGGCACAACCCGAGTCCCATCACGCTCAAGAGCAGCCCGGGCCGACGATGCCGCGAGAAGCTGCAGAAACCGCCACCACCCGCACCGCCCGCGTTACGATACGCCTCGAAGAAGCCCGTGACGGGTTGCGGGATGGCGCAGGCGGGTTCCGAAACCACACCCACATTTCGATAGGTATCGGTGGAAGCGACCGCCACGTTGTACGGCACCATGTTGATCAACCCCGTGGCGTTGGCGTGCGTGGAGGTCTTGGAGGCGGTCCCGCACTTGTATTTGTCGTCTGGCCGCGCGCCGGCGACCAGGATGGTCGAGGTCGGGCAGGACACAGGCAGGATGCCCGGATCCCACACGATGTCCGACTCCGCCAAGCCCTGCTCGCCCGGCCCCGGATCGCAATACAACTGGTAACCGTCGATGGTCTGGTCCGAAGTCGTGACCGGGGTCCAGGAAACCGGTGCGACGTTTTCGCCCGAGCCGCTGGTCACGTTGCTGGGGGGAGCGGGCGCAGTGAGCTTGAAGGTGACCTTATAAGTCGCTTGCCCGCCTAAAGCAGCGTTGCTGTCGAGCAGCAGGAAGTACAGGGTCAGCGTTTGCGGTGACACCGTGGCCGAGGTGGGGATGCACTCACTCGGCGCGTCCGGGGGCACATTGCTGCTCGCTCCTCCGCTGCTGTCCGTGCCGCCCAGTGCATTGCTGCCACCCGTCGTGTCCGTTCCGCCAGTGCCACCGGTCGCATCAGTGCCACCGGTGCCGCCGGTCCCTCCCGTGCCGACGTCGCTGCCGCCAGTGCGGCCGGAGAGCATCCGACGAACTGGGATCTTGAGGTCGCTGACGATGATGCTGGTGGGAACCCGCTCGTCGGCTACTTGCCAGCAGGTGGCGGTGCCCGAAGGGGGGCGTGCGTTCGTCTGGTCACAGGAAGTGCCCGCCCAGACCGAGAGCCCGTAGTTGGCATAACCCGCGCCCAAGTTCACGGTGAACGTGAAGACGTCTTCGTTGAGGCAGTCCTTGTAGTTGATCTGCGTGGGCAGGACCTTGCCAGCGTAGTCCTGATGATCGCGCTTCACCCCCGTGTTGGGGATGGTGATCATCACCGCGCCACCGGTGGTCTGAGCTTGCGCTCGCTCCGCCGAACCCAGGGACAAGGCCGCGACGGCCCAGAACGCGAACACGCTGCGCAGGTTGAACATTCTCGCGGGGTTCCTTTGAGCACATGGCGTGCCACACTGCAATTCCCGGCGAAAAGTCGGGTCAAATGCGGCCAGGTAGGGCTCGGCCAGCGCCAAGCTGTCTGAATCGCTCGGGGGCGTGTCAAACTGACAAAGATGCTGGCGAGCGGCTCATTGGTTGGCGGTCGGTTCCGGGTGCTCCGAAATTTCGCTCCCGTGGCAAACGGGATTGCCGTTGTCGAGGACCAAACCAGCGGCCAACCGTGTTGGCTGATCAAGATCGCGCTGACCGGCAGCGCGCCCCAGCTGAGCGAAGCACTCGCACGGCATGGCCGCTTTGGGCTGGGAGTGTCCGGCTTGGCGCGCCCGCGGGCCTCGGGCGTGGATGCGGGCGGCGGCTACGTCGTGTTCGCAGCCCCGGCCGCGGGCAGCGTCGCGGAGCTGCCGAGCAGCGCTTGGACGTTCGTGCGCGTCGCCGCGTTGGGCGCGCGCGTCGCGGCCGCGCTCGCGCCGCTGCACGACCAAGGCATCGCCTATGGCCTGCTCACCCCGGAACTGATCAGCGAAGGCCCCGAGCCCGAGGTGCTGTTTGGCTTCGGCGTCAGCGCACTCGCGGACGCCTTCGGCGCAGCCGGCGAAGCCAGCCAACTCATCCCTCCGAATGCGCGCGCGCCCGAGCTGCGGAGCAGCCTGCAGTCCCCGACGCCCGCGAGCGATCTGTTCGCACTGGGCGTTTTGCTCCGCGATCTGTTGCCGGAAAAAATCCCCGAAGAAATCGCAGCCCACCTCGCTCGAGCCACGACGCAGGACCCCCACTCCCGCCCCGCAGACATCGCCGCCTTCACCGCTCACTTCATGCGTTTGGCCAATGCCAACGCCCGCGCGAACGTGAGCGATCTCCCTCCCGTGCCCGTGCCCGTGCCCGTGCCCGTGCCCGTGCCCGTGCCCGTGCCCGTCGTCGCTCGTCCTCGCTCTCCCGTCCTGCCTGCAACACTCCAGCCACTCCAGCCACTTCCCAGCGGCGCGCCCTCCATGCCGCGCTCCTCCCTGCTCGCCCTGCTGCTCGTTTTTTCCGGCCTAGCCCTGATGCTCGGCGGAGTCGCTGCCGCATTCGTCTACGCCACACACCACGCGCCTGCTACTCCGGCCAAGGCTGCCGTCGTGCCGTCACCACTTCCTGCAACGCCACCCCCGGTCGCGGCCACGCCCGAGCCGCCGGTGATCGAACCGGCGCCGCTCGCGGAGCCGGAGATCACGCCCAGGCCACGGCGCATTCAGCACGCGCCTATGGTCGCGCCGGGCGCGGGCCCGAGCAGCTTCCCCGATGACGCCCGCGCGGCGTTGCCCGTGCTCGGCAGTGAACCGATCTGGGGTACGCGCAACGCGACGCTCACTTGGATTCTGTTTGGTGATCTCGAATGTCCGCACACGCGTCAGGCGTGGCGCGCGCTCGAGGCCGTCAAAGCCAGCTTCGGTGACGATTTACGGATCGTGTTTCGTCACCGGCCCCTGCGCGAGCACCCGAACGCTTTGGAAGCAGCGCGCGTGCTCGCGGGCGTGGCACACGTGCACGGCGCCTCGGCCTTCTTCGTCGTGCTGCATCGTGTGCTGCAGGGCGAAGCCAGCCTGACGCCCGAGCGCCTGCGCGCAGAGCTCGACGCGGCAGGTTACGGTGCTTCCAAGCTTTCGGACTTGTCTGCCGCAGGCGAGCCGCAGGTCCGCGCGGACCTGCAGCTTGCTGGGCAATTTGCCCTGAAGTCGACGCCGTTTTCCTTCCTCAATGGGCAAGCGATCGACGGCCAGCGCACGGCTTTGGAGCTCGAAGGATTGCTGCACGATGAACAACGCTCGGCGACTTGGCTGTCCGCGGCGGGCGTGTCACGAGCCGCGCTGTACGCGACTCGCACCAGCAGCAACTTGATCGGTGTGGGGAACGCGGGAGAGTCGCGTGCCTGCGTCCCGATCGGAAAGTCTGCCACGCGCGGTCCAGCCGACGCGCTGGTGACGCTGGTCGAGTTCTCGGACTTCGAGTGTCAGTACTGCAAGCGCGTCGAACCAACGCTCAAGCTGTTGCTCGCGCGCTATCCCAAGCATTTACGCCTGGTCTGGAAGGACTACCCGCTGCCGCAGCACAAGAGCGCACAACTTTTGGCCAACTTTGCCGCAGACGCGCTGCGGCGTGGTTCGGGCAGCGGATTTTGGGCGGTGCACGACGGGATCTTCGCCGAGCCGGCCGCGCCCGACGACGGCGTGTTGGGCGCGCTGGCCGGCAAGGCCGGCCTGGACGGCGCATTGCTTTTGATCTCGGCCCACGCGGGCGCGCACGACGTGGCCATTCGCGCAGACATGAAGCTCGGTCAAAAGCTGGGCGTGAACGGCACGCCCACGTTCTTCGCCAATGGCCGACGCATCGAAGGCGCGCTGCCGCTCGAACGATTCGAGGCGCTGATTCAGGAAGAGCTCAGAACCGCACAGCGCATCGTCGCCCACGGCACTGCCTCGCGCGATGTGTACGGCTTGGTCTGCGACTAGTTAGAGTCGAACTTCGACGTGGTTGCGGCGGCGCAAGCTGTCGAGCCAGGTGCGGCGTGCTTGGCCCATCTTGTCCATGTATACGCGGTCGCCGAGCTCACGCCGCGCTTCGTCGAAGGACGGTAGTTGCGAATTGGCACGTGAATTGACGCGCACGATCACGAAGTCGTCCTCCATGCGCAGCGGCTGTGACGATTCACCCACCTCGAGCGCGAGCGATGCCCGGGCTAGCGCGGGTGGGAGGTCGGAAAGTTTGCTGCCTGGCAACTGACCGCCGGCGTCGCGAGTGCTGCGGTCTTGGGAGAATTGTCGCGCGAGCTGCGCGAAATCTTGGGTGCGCGCCGCGCCTGCGACGCGTTCGGCGAGGGCTCGGCCGGAGCCGTCGGCGCCCGCGGGAATGCGGATCCAAGCCACCTTGAGGCTGAGCTTCTGACGCTCTTCGAGCACGATTTTTCGGTAGGCGACCTTGAGATCGTCGTCCGTGACACGGATGCGGCCCTGCAGGCGTACGTTTACCAGCTTCGCTTGCAGCAGCTGGCGACGGAGCTCATCCCGGTACTGCGGTTCGCCGACGCCGGTCTTGGCGGCCTCGCTCAGCAGCTTCTTGACCGTGATTTGATTTTGGGCCGCGACGCGCGCGATGGCATCGTCGATCTCTTTGCTGGTGACGGTGACCTTGGCCTGGACCGCGACGCGTTCTTCCAGCTCTTCGTCGACGATCTTGTCGAGCACGCCTTTGTAGACCTGCGAGATGGCCGCGCTGCGCTGGGCGCCGGGTTGCACGCCCTGGGTGACTTGAACCAGGAACGGTTGCGCACGCGCCTTCAGGTCACTGAGCAAGATGGCCCGGTCGCCGATCACGGCCACCACTCGCTCCACCACCGTGGCTTCTGCCCGATGGCTGAGCAGGGCCGACAGGGCAACACCGATCAGAGCGGCGGACCAGGGTCGGGTGAGGGCGGGCAAGCGAAGGCGCACGCCGGGGTCTTAGCACGCTTGACCGAGCCCTGGGGAAGCTCGTAAATGGCCGGCATGGGGCCGCGGTTTCTAGCGATTTTCGTGCTTTCCCCGCCCCTTCTGTGCGGCACCGCACACGCGCAGTCGAGCCCCCCGGCCGCCGCGTTCGGGCCGCCCGTGACGGCTGCGACGAGCGCTTCGCCCGCGCCGGTCGTCACGCCTGCGCCCGCTGCGGGAACGGCTGCACCCGCGTCCGCTCCGCCCAGTGCGCCCGCTCCGCCGCCCCCGCCTCCGCCTCCGCCGTACCCCGCGCCTTATCCCTATCCGCCTCCGCCTCCGCCTCCGGGTTACGCGTACGGCCTGTACTACCCGCCCCCGCCTCCGGCGCCTCCCCCGCTGCGCTATCCCGACGACGCGGCAGTCAGCAGCAGCCCGTTCTTCGACGCGGTAGTGCTGGCGGCGGATTGGCAGCACCGCTTCTCCGAGTCCATGAACCTGGGCGCGCAAGCGGGTCTGTATGTCGTCGGTCGGGTGCGTCTGACCGCCAAGATGGCCTTCGTTGCCGAAAGCGTGGGTGATCAGCAGGCAGACTACGGCTCGGGGACGAAAGACCCCTCGTTCATTTATGCCTTCAGCGCGGGCGTCGCGGCCCTGCGTACGCCGACCTTCGTGCTGTCACCGGGCCTGATGCTGGCGCGCACGGACGTTGCCGACTACGGCACGATGCTCGGGGTCTCGTTGCCCTTCGACTGGGTGACGAATGGCGCGGTGCGCTTGGGCTTCGAGGGCGGCGCTGGCGTCGCGCTCGGCGGTAAAACGGCCGTGAATTGCTCGACACCGGGCGCTGCAGATTGTGGCCAGAGCCCCCGGTACGAAAATCGCGATGCGGGCGTGGCCTTGTGGCTGCAATTCCAAATCGGCTTCGGCTTCAACCACCCGGGGCCGCTGCCCGGCAAGGCGGCGCCGCAGCCCGTGGCGCCCGCGCCGCAGCCCGTGGCGCCCGCGCCGCAGCCCGTGGCGCCCGCGCCGCAGCCAGCCAATCCGGAGCCGCCGCCCTGATCACTTCGTCATGCCCGAGGCCATCACGGTGGTGACGTAAAAGTGTCGCGGCCAGTGGCGGTAATAGCTGACGCGCAGCAGCGAAGCGCCGTCGTCCGGATCGACTTCATCGGTCAGCTTGCCGACGACGCGCACGAGTGAGCCCTTGCCGACGCTGTGCTCGCCCACCTCGTCTTCGCTCGAGAGCTTCACGACCGCGTGGATCGTCGCGTGCTCGTGCTCGCTGACCGTGACGCGGCAGGTGTCTTCGTCGAATTCGTCGCACAGGTTGCGACTGCTCAACGTGCGCATGCTGAGCGTCAGATAAGCGCCCCCGCCTTTGGCGGAGGTGCGGGCTTTGACGACCCCGAACAGGGTGACCGTGCCCTTCTTCCAGTCCTCTTTGTCGCGCTCCGCCATCACCGGATCGAACTCGCGAGCGCCCTCGACGGCGTTTTTTTCGGCGCTCAGTGGTTGATAGGTCCGGGCGTAGCCGTATGGCCCCGCCGAATGGCAACCCAGCACGAGCAGTGAGAGCAACGGTAAAGCGAGTACGGAGCGGCGCATGTCGCCCCGTCGACTATCACGCCGTGCGCCCGGGATCACCGCTTCAATCTCACGCCTGGAAGATTTGCCTAGCGCGGGAACAGCAGTAATAAGCGGCATGCCTCATCCCGAGCTGCTGCTTCGTACCCGTCTCGCGTCCGGGTTAGGGCGTGCCTTCGGCGCCGAGTACCAGGACACCGATCCGCTGCTGCGTCGCTCGGAGCGCGCGCACTATCAGGTCAACGTGGCGATGAGCCTGGGTAAGGCATTGCGCCGTCCGCCGCGTGAGGTCGCGCAAGCGTTGCTCGCCGAGCTCGACCTTTCCGACCTGTGTGCCAGCGGGGGCGTGGAGGTGGCGGGCCCCGGCTTCATCAACTTGACCTTGAAGGACGAGGTGCTGGCCGCCGCGCTCTCCGAGTTGCTCGCAGCGAACAACTTGGGCGTGCCCCAGGCGGACGTGCTCGACGTGTGCGTGATCGATTTCGGGTCGCCCAACATCGCCAAAGAGATGCACGTCGGGCACCTGCGCTCGTCGATCATCGGGGACACCTTGTGCCGCGTGCTCGCCTTCCGCGGTCACCGGGTGATCCGCCAAAATCACATCGGCGATTGGGGCACCCCCTTCGGTATGTTGATCGAGCACTTGCTGGACTTGCAGCACGAAGGCGCAGGCTTGCTCGACCCGAGCGAGCTGGGAGATTTCTATCGCGCCGCGCGCGTCAAATTCGACACCGATCCGGGCTTTGCCGACCGCGCGCGTACGCGCGTGGTGTCGTTGCAAGCAGGTGACGCCGCAACCCTCGCGCTCTGGCAACAGTTCGTGGACAGCTCGAAGCGCTACATGGCCGCCGTGTTCGAGCGGCTGGGCGTGCAGTTGGTCGATGCAGACGTGCGTGGGGAGAGCTTCTTCAACGCGAAATTGCCGGAAATTTCCGAGGATTTGCAAGCGCGTGGCATCGCCGTCGTCGACGACGGCGCGCTGTGCGTGTTCCCCCCCGGCTTCAACGGCCGCGAAGGCGAGCCACTGCCGTTGATCGTGCGCAAGAAAGACGGCGGCTACGGTTACGGCGCGACCGACTTGGCCGCTTTGCGCTTCCGGCACGAACAGCTCGGCGGCACGCGCCTCCTGTACGTAGTCGGCTCGCCGCAACAGCAACACCTAGCCATGGTGTTCGAGGTCGCGAAACTGGCTGGCTGGCTCGCGCCGCCCGTGCGCGCCGAGCACGTCGCCTTCGGCTCGGTGCTGGGTGACGACCGCAAAATGCTCAAGTCGCGCAGCGGCGAAAACGTCAAATTGATCGAGCTGCTGGACGAAGCCGTGGAGCGCGCAGCCGCCGCCGTGCTCGAACGCAACCCCGAGCTGCCGGAAGACGAGCGCGCGACCGTCGCCCGCCAAGTCGGAATTGGCGCCGTGAAGTACGCCGATTTGAGCAGTGATCGGATCAAGGACTACGTGTTCGACTGGAAGCGCATGGTTGCCTTCGAAGGCAACACCGGCGGCTACCTGCAATACGCCCACGCGCGCATCCAATCCATCATTCGCAAAGCCAACAGCGACGGCGGCGCGAGCGCAGGTAGCCTTTCGATCGCGGCCCCCGCCGAGCGCGTGCTCGCGCTCGAGCTGCTGGCCTTCGGCCGCGCCCTGATCGAAGTCGAAGCCTCGCTCGAACCGCACAAATTGTGCGGCTATCTGTACAGCCTGGCCTCCAGCTTCTCGACCTTCTTCCAAGAGTGCCCCGTGCTCAAATCCGAGCCCGCCGAGCGCGCCTCGCGCCTCGCCTTGTGCGCACTGACGGCGCGTACGTTGGCGACGGGTCTGGAGCTGTTGGGCATCGAAGCGCCGCAGCGCATGTGAGTTGGGCCCTGTCGAGACTCAGCTCCGGGTTGGTCAGCGATCGCCCGGACCTTGAACGGCAGCCCGCCGCCGCCGGGCGTGCTGCACGGCTGCCTCTACCCGAGACTTGCCATAGTATTGCCGCGCGTACCGCTGATTGTGAGCGCGGCAACGCAAGCGAAGATTCTCGATCGTGCTCTCGCCACCCACCGCCCTAGGGTCGACATGGTCGAGCTCTAAACACCAACGCGCGCCACACCGCCGCCCACTTGGCGCGACATAGCTACACTGCTGACCATCTCGCACGAACACTGCGCGCGCAACCGCTGCTGGGACGTGACGGTTGGGGTTCGAGCTCGAGCTCGAGCTCGAGTTCGAGTTCGAGTTCGAGTT
>Ga0247768_1000337_pt1 | contig 17048 bp, 16 predicted proteins | sample UWRJL016104C6_FD_179944 | JGI IMG/M metagenome (GOLD analysis project Ga0247768, IMG submission 179944) | Plant litter microbial communities from Arlington Agricultural Research Station in Wisconsin, United States - UWRJ-L016-104C-6 | ecosystem: Environmental > Terrestrial > Plant litter >... | reverse complement strand
AGCGTTTTCCACCTGCTGTCGACATGTACAACGTCAGCAAAGTTGAGTGTGTTCCGCTCAACTCTGAATTGCCCCCAAAGCTTGTGGCGGCAGGCGTGGAGCGACCCAGTGCAGGCCGACCCCGGCCAAGCAGGCGCTCGTCGCGACCAGCACCCATGGAATCCAGACTGCCAGTGCGAACAGCCCGGCGACGGCAGGCGCGAGTACTTGGGCACAAGTGAAGGCGTATTGGAACGCGGCGAGGTACCGGCCGCGGGCGTACGGCGGCGCCACGGCCTCGGCGAGGACGTTGGCACGGGGACCGAAGACGAGTGTCGCGACGGCCAGTACCAGCGTGGTCGCCAGTAGATAAGGAGCCAGCCACTCCGTCGACAGCCAGAGCGCGCCGAGGCTGAGCAGGCACCACACGACGTACAGCGTCGATCCGAGCTTCATGGCCTCGACGCGGGTGAGCTTGCGAGTGGCCCACAGCGCGACGGTGCCGCCGACACTGACCACCGCGGTCAGCAGCGCGAGGAGCACACCGGGTAACCAGCCGGGCCCGTGCAACTGGTCGAACACGTACACCGGCATGCCGACGAGGAAGAAGTCCAGGGACAGCCCGAACAGGCCGGAGACGGCGATGAACGCCAGATACGGCCGGTCCCGCCAGACCCGGATCCGGATCTCCGGCGCCGGCACGCGGGCATGCGGGGCCCGCACCCAGCGCACGAGCAGAAGCGCCGTGCAAAGGAAACTGACGCCGTCGATCGCCACCGCGATCCGGTAACCCTGCGAACCCGCGTACCCGAGCAGCACCCCGGCACCCAACCCGCCGAGGCCGAACGCGGCCGTCCGGACCATCGCCGTCACGGTGTACGGACGCTCCTTGGGCCCGTCGCCGGCGACGTCCGCGATCAGGATGTAGAGCGCGCAGTAGAACAGTTGCTGCCCGACGGCGAGCAGGAGCGCGGCGGTGAGCACCGACGACACGCCGTCGGCCACCAGGTAGACGAACACCCCCACCGCCTGGGTGAGCTGGGCGGCGATCACGACGGTGCAAGGCCCGAAGCGCTCGATCAGCCGCCCGGCCAGCGGCGGCACGGCGAGGCTGGCCATGGTGCCGATGGTGATCAACGTGCCCGCCACGGGCAGCGGCAAGCCGATCACCTTGGTGACGAAAACCAGCGCGAGCGGCAGGAACAATCCGGAGCCGAAGCTCTCCACCCCCAACGCGAGCAGCAGCGCTTTTTGGCTTCGCGTCACACACCGAACGTTACTGATCCCGGGTGCGGTGTGGATCGGCCAAAACGGCGACGAGAGGCACCCGTGCGGGTGCAATTCAAGCCCGTCCAAAGTAGATCGTGCACGCTCACGTGCAGGTGAGTGGGCTGATGCGCGGTAGCTTCCAAGAGCTTGCCGATACTTGCGGACGGGTGGAGAAGCAGCTAAGCCATGATCATCCAGGGTAGAACCGATGTGACAGTTGACTACGCTAAGTCATGAATTTTTCCTACCGGGTCACTTCGCGACAGCGGAAACGGGACACTGGGGCTGCGCGTCCAGTGCGCCGCGAAGATCTTCGTTCATCGTCGCGAGCAGGCCGGTCAACTCGACGATGCGTTCTTCCTCCCAGCCGTCGAGCGCGGTCCCCATGAACTCGAGATAGCGGGTCCGCCAGCGCCCCAGCTCCTCATGCCCCCGCTCCGAGACCTGGACGAGCGAAGCGCGGCCGTCCTCCGGCGCGGGGCGGCGGTCGATCAGCCCGGCCGCGGCCAGCTGGGCCACCTGCCTGCTGACCACCGAGATGTCGACCATGCGGCGCTTGGCCAGCTCAGACGGCCTGGCCTCGCCGTATTTCGCCAGGTCGGAGAGCAGCATCGCCGCGGCGGGGTGCAGGCCACGCTCGCTCTGCGAAATCTGCGTGACCCAGGCCTGCTGAAGCTGCGCCGCCGCCTTCAACTGGCGCATCAGCTCGATCCGGGCCTCGTCTTTGAGGTTCATCGGGGTCCTCCCGCCATAAGGTTGCGCAATACAACTTTATGCCCTTTTGGTTGCGTACGGCAACTAAATGGCGCGTGAGCTGGCGCACTGAAAAACTCGCGATTACACCCATCCGGAGCAACAATGCGGGCAAAGAGCCGCCATCCGGCTAGTCTTCGGACGGCCCCCGAAAATCCGGGTGTACCCACCTCGACCGACGGAAAGGATCGAATATCCGTGCAACTTCGAGGCCGTTCGACCCGCGTCGTCGTCGCGCGCACCTGAACACCCGGGAACGACCCTTGGCCCAAGACCCGCCACCCGTCCAGCACACCCCCCGGCCATGACAGCCGACGCGGTAAGCCCGCTCCCCCGCTCGAACGGGTTCCGGGAAGCCCCGCCGGCCGTGTCGCAGATGGTCGGGCTCATCCGCGACAGCTGGACGATGGCGGAGCCGTACCTCCCGGAGATCTCGCAGTACTTCTACGGGATGCTGTTCACCCTCGCGCCCGCGACGCGCGACTTCTTCCCGATCAACATGGAGATCCATCGCGGCCGCCTGGTCCGCGGGCTGGTGCACACCGTCCAGATGGTCGACCGGCCACAGGACCTCGCGCCGCACTTGGAGCACCTCGGCCGGGACCACCGTAAGTTCGGCGTCGTCCCGAGGCATTACGAAGCCGTCGGCACCGCGCTGCTGGCCGCGCTGAAGCACCACCTCGGCGCCGCCTGGACCCCAGCCGTCGAGCGCGCCTGGGCCGAGGCCTTCACCATCGCCGCCCGCGCCATGCAGGACGCCGCCGCGGCCGACACCAGCCCCGGCTCGTGGACGGCCACCGTCACCGAACACCGCCGCATCAGCTGGGACCTCGCCCTGGTGCGCCTGCGGCCCGAACACCCGGTGCCGTATCGGCCCGGTCAGTACATGAGCGTCGAGGTGCCACAACGGCCCCGGCTCTGGCGTTATCTTTCCCCCGCCAACGCGCCGCGTGAAGACGGAGCAATGGAATTCCATATCCGCGCGGTCGATGGTGGCTGGGTGTCAAGGGCAATTGTCAGTCATACCCAACCGGGTGATATTTGGCGATTTGGACCCCCACTGGGCAGACTCTCGGTAAACCGCGCGTCCGGCCGGGACGTACTAATGATCGCCGGTGGCACCGGAGTAGCCCCGCTCAGCGCAATCCTCGACGACCTGGCGCAATGGGGCGAGAATCCCCGGGTCAAACTTTTTTACGGCGGCCAGACCCGCGATGATCTTTATGATCTCGAACAACTGCGCGGCCTCGCCGCCACCAATCCCTGGCTGACGATCATTCCCGTGTGGGAGCGCGGCCCCGCCGCACCGGGCGCCGAGCAGGGCACCCTGGCCGAGGTCGTGACCAGGCAAGGTTCCTGGCCCAACCACGACGTGCTGGTCTCCGGCTCGCCCGCCATGATCAGGGCGACCGTCTCGCGGATGCTGGTGGCCGGCAGCGCTCTCGGCCAGATCAAGTACGACCCGTTCACCATCGACTGAACGCCACCGTCGCTCGATAACACAACACGGCCGGAGACGGCGAAATTATTTCGCCTGTAACGATCTTCGTTAATTTACAGAATGACAGGTCGAGCTAACTCGTCGTAGACAACTTTGGTCCGCGAGAGTGAATATAGGTCGACCGGCGGAAATCAGCGGAAATCCGGATTACAGTCGAACTCCCGTCGGGGGAAGCCACCACCGAACACCGGCACAATGCTCGATGTCCGGTGAAATTGGAGAACAGTCTCACCGATGACTGCCAAAACAGTGAACCACGAGTCGCTTCCTGCCCAGATTCCGTTACCCGGTAACGAAAGCACCGATATGGCCCGGTTGATCCGCGACAGTTTCGCGGCCGTCGAGTCACAGGCCCAGGAGATTTCGCAGTACTTCTACGGCGCGTTGTTCTCGATCGCACCGGACACCCGCGACCTGTTCCCGATCAACATGTCCACGCAGCGCAGCCGCCTGCTGCGCGCGCTGGTCTACGTCGTCCAGATGGTCGACCGGCCCGACGAGCTGGCGACCTTCCTGACCCAGCTGGGCCGTGACCACTGCAAGTTCGACGTGCTCACCCGGCATTACGACGCCGTCGGAACGGCGCTGCTCGCAGCGCTCAAGCGGTTCCTCAAGGACAAGTGGACCACCGACGTCGAGATCGCCTGGACGACCGCGTACGGCGTGGTCGCCCACACCATGAAGGAGGCCGCGGCCGGGGTGACCGGGCGGCCGTGGTGGTACGCGACGGTGATCAAGCACAAGAAGGTCGCCCGCGACATCGCGATCATCCGCGTCCGCCCGGACAAGCCGTTCGCGTACCAGGCGGGGAACTACGTGACCGTCGAGATCCCGCAGCGCCTCCGGCTGTGGCGCAACCTTTCGCCCGCCAACGCGCCGCGGGAGGACGGTTATCTCGAATTCCACGTGCGCTCGATCGAGGGCGGCTGGGTCAGCCGGGCCATCGTCAACCACGTCAACGAAGGCGACATCTGGCGCGTCGGACCGCCGATGGGCGTGCTCACCGTCCAGCAGTCCGAGCAGCGCAAGCTGCTGATGATCGCCGGTGGCACCGGCCTCGCGCCGCTCGCCGCGATCATCGACGACCTAGCGAACTGGAAGAACAACCCGCCGGTGCACCTGTTCTTCGGCGGACGGCGTCCCGAGGACCTCTACGGCCTCGACCAGCTGCGGATTCTTGCCGCCACCACCCCGTGGCTGACGGTCACGCCGGTCACCCAGGAGGGCACCGTCACCGGTGGCGACCGCGGCACGCTGGCCACCGCCGTCATCCAGCGAGGCCTCTGGGAGGACCACGACATCTTCGTGTCGGGTTCACCCGGAATGATTCGCACGACCGTGGCGAAGCTGCTCGGGGCGGGCATCGACCTCGCCCGGATCAACTACGACCCTTTCACTCTGGACTGAAGTCACTATCGTTGGCGCGATGGAGATCCAAGTCCCGGTCGAGGGCGGCACCATCGACGGTCATCTCGCAGAACCGGCTTCGGCTGGCCCACATCCCGGCGTCGTGATCATCCACGACCTCCTGGGGCTGGGCACGGACACGCGGAACATCACCGACCGCTTCGCCACCGAGGGCTACCTCGCGCTGAGCCCGGACCTGTACTCGCGCGGCGGCCGGTTCCGCTGCATCAAAGGCGTCTTCAGTGACCTGGCGGCCGGACACGGCCGGGCCTTTGACGACATCGAGGCCGCCCGGCAACTGCTCGCCGCCCGGGAAGACTGCACGGGCAAGATCGGCGTTGTCGGCTTCTGTATGGGTGGCGGCTTCGCGCTTCTCGCGGCGACGCGCGAATTCGACGCCTCAGCGCCCTACTACGGCCCGCTGCCGAAGGACCTCTCCGCGCTCGACGACGCCTGCCCGCTCGTCGCGAGCTACGGCAAGAAGGACCTCGCACTGCGCGGAGCCGCGGCGAAACTGGAAGCCAAGCTGACCGAACGCGGCATCCCTCACGACGTCAAGGAGTACCCGGACGCCGGTCACAGCTTCGCGAACAAACTCGCGCCCGCGCCGGTGAACACCCTGCTCAAGGTCGTCGGCGCCTTCTACCACGCGGAGTCCAGCGAGGACGCCTGGCGCCGCGTCAACGCCTTCTTCAACACCCACTTGCGTTAACGGCCCGACTGCCGGTGCGGAGTGGGGGTCGTGAGTGTTTCGCGGGGTTCTAACCCCGCGAAACACTCACGACCCCCACTTGCTTACGCGGGTCAGCGACGTTTGGGTTTCCAGACGACCAGGGCGGCTTGGTGCTGGAAGGGGACCAGCTCCTTGCGGTACGAAGCGTGCACGGCGGCCGCTGTCTGCTGTGCCATCGCGTAAGCGTCGGCCAGCTCCTCGGTCACTTCACGCAGGCGGGCCTGCAGGGCATCGACCTGGTTCTCCAGCTCGATGATCCGCTTGATGCCCGCCAGGTTCACCCCGTCCTCCTGGGACAGTCGCTGCACCTCGCGGAGCAGCGCGATGTCCCGCATGGAGTACCGGCGCCCGCCGCCCGACGTCCGGCCCGGGGAGACGAGCCCGAGCCGGTCGTAGGACCGCAGGGTCTGCGCGTGCAGCCCGGAGAGCTGCGCCGCCACCGAGATCACGAAGACGGGCAGTTCCTCCTCGGCGCCGCCGGGGACTCCTCCGAACATCGCACTCACCTGTCTTTGAGCAGCTCGGTGATCTCCGGGCGGGGGTCGTGCTCGGACATCGCGGCGGCGTAGGTCTCGAGAGCTTCCTTGGCCTTGTCGTCCAGTTTGGCCGGCACGGCCGCCTGCAGGGTGACCAGCAGGTCGCCCTGCGAGCCGTCCCGCTTCGAGATTCCCTTGCCACGCACGCGAAGCACTCGCCCGCTTGAGGTGCCCGGCGGAATCTTGAGCGACACCTTGCCGTCCAGCGTCGGCACGGCGACCGTGCCGCCGAGGGCCAGCTCGGTGAACGAGACGGGCACCGTGATCGTCAGGTTGAGATCCTTGCGCCCGAACAACGGGTGCGGCGCGACATGCACCCGGACGTAGAGGTCACCCGCTTGGGCACCGCCGCGGCCCGGCTCGCCTTGGTTGGCGAGCCGGATGCGCTGCTCGTCGCTGACCCCTGGCGGGATCCGCACGGTCAGCGTCCTCGTCCTGGTGCTGATGCCTTCACCGGCGCACTCCGGGCACAGCTCGTCGATGATCGTGCCCCGGCCCCGGCAATCCGGGCAGGGCTCCGAAAACGCGAACGCGCCCTGGCTCCGGCTGACCAGCCCGGACCCACTGCAGTTCGGGCAGGTACGCGGGTGGGTACCCGGCTTCGCGCCGTTCCCGCCGCACGTCGAACACGTCGCCGGGCTCGACAGCCGCAACGGCAGGGTCGCACCCTTGACCGCCTCGACGAAGTCGATCCGGACGTCGGTCTCGACGTCCGCACCACGCTGCGGCCGGTTGGCCGTCGCCCCCGCGCTGCTGCGCCGGTTGAACAGGCCACCCAGCATGTCACCAAGGCCACCGAAGCCGCCTTGCTGTCCTCCGGCGCCACCGAACATGTCGCTGACGTCGAATCCGCCCGAGCCCCCGCCGGCGCCCGGGAAGCCGAAGCCGCCGGCACCGCCGGTGCCGAACAGGCGCTTGGCTTCGTCGTACTCCTTGCGCTTGGCCGGATCGGAGAGCACCCCGTAGGCCTCGGACACCGATTTGAACTTCTTCTCGGCGTTCGCGTTGCCCTGGTTGGCGTCGGGGTGGTTCTCCTTGGCCAGCTTGCGGTAGGCCTTCTTGATCTCGTCCGCGGTGGCGTCGGAGGAGACGCCCAGCTCCTTGTAGAAGTCCTTACCGACCCATTCCCTGGCGCTCATCAGGCGTCCCCTCCTTCCACGTTCACGGTTTTACTGCTGCGTGTTCTCATCGACGATCTCGCCGTCGATCGGCAGTTCGCCCTCGACGGGCGACTCCGAAGGCGCGGCGGCACCCGGCTCGTGGTCGGTGACCCCGACCAGCGCCGGACGCAGCACCCGCTCGCCGAACTTGTACCCGGCGCGCATCACGACGGTGACCGTCGGGCCCGCCACGTCCGGCGAGGTGTTGTGCTGCACGGCTTCGTGCACGCTCGGGTCGAAGGGCTCGCCCTCACCGCCGAACGCTTCGAGGCCGGACCGCTGCAGGCTGCTCATCAGCTTGTCGCCGACGGCCTTGAAGGCGCCCGTCAAGTCACCGTGCCGCTCGGCGCGCTCGAGGTCGTCGAGCAGCGGCAGCAGGTCGGTGACCAACGAGGCCTTGGCCGAATCGACCACGACCACCTTGTCCCGCTCGACCCGCTTGCGGTAGTTGGCGTACTCCGCCTGTACCCGCTGCAGGTCCGCGGTCCGCTCGGTCAGCTGCTTTTCGAGGTCCGTCAGGATCTCCTCGACCCCGGACGTCGGCTCGACCGAATCCTCCATGATCGAGTCACCGAGCGACGGGCCGGACGAAGGTCCACCCGAACCGACCGGCAGGTCCGGCTCAGCGGCGTGTGCGGGCTTGCGCGCCTCACCCGTCTCGGGGTCGATCCTGCGGCGGTCCCGGACCACTAGCGGCTCCTCCGGGGCAGCGTGCTGCCCGGGGGTTTCGTCGTAGTGTCCAGTCACTTCTTCTCGTCCCCTGCCTTCTCGTCCTCGTCGACGATCTCGGCGTCGACGACGTCGTCGGCCTTGTCGGAAGCGCCTGTCGCGCCGGCACCCGCGGTCGCGTCCTCAGCACCGGGCTGGGCGGCGTTGGCGTTGGCGTACAGCGCTGTCCCGAGCTCCTGCGAAGCGGTGTTCAGCTTCTCGATGGACTCGCGGATCTTCGCCGAGTCGGTGCCCTTGAGGGCTTCGTTCGACTCGTCGATGGCCGCCTTGACCTTGACCTTCAGGTCGTCCGGGAGCTTGTCGTCGTTGTCCTTGACGAACTTCTCGGTCTGGTAGACCAGCGTCTCCGCCTGGTTGCGGGTCTCGGCCTCTTCACGACGGGTCTTGTCTTCCTCGGCGTGCGCCTCGGCGTCCTTGACCATGCGCTCGATGTCGTCCTTCGGCAGCGCGGAGCCACCGGTGATCGTCATCGACTGCTCCTTGTTCGTGCCGAGGTCCTTCGCGAGGACGTGCACGATGCCGTTGGCGTCGATGTCGAAGGTGACCTCGATCTGCGGCACCCCGCGCGGGGCGGGCGGCAGGCCGGTCAGCTCGAACATGCCGAGCTTCTTGTTGTGCGCGGCGATTTCCCGCTCACCCTGGAAGACCTGGATCTGCACCGACGGCTGGTTGTCGTCCGCGGTGGAGAAGATCTCCGAGCGCTTGGTCGGGATCGTGGTGTTGCGCTCGATGAGCTTGGTGAACACCCCGCCCTTGGTCTCGATGCCCAGCGAAAGCGGCGTGACGTCGAGCAGCAGGACGTCCTTGACCTCACCCTTGAGCACACCGGCCTGCAGCGCGGCGCCGACGGCGACGACCTCGTCCGGGTTCACGCCCTTGTTCGGCTCGCGGCCACCGGTCAGCTCCTTGACGAGCTCGCTGACGGCGGGCATGCGGGTGGAACCACCGACGAGCACGACGTGGTCGATGTCGCCGACGGGGATGTCCGCGTCGCGGATGACGTTGGCGAACGGCGCGCGGGTGCGGTCGAGCAGGTCCGCGGTGATGCGCTGGAACTCGGCGCGGGTCAGCGTCTCGTCCAGGAACAGCGGGTTCTTGTCGCCGTCGACGGTGATGTACGGCAGGTTGATGCTGGCGCTGTTCGAGCTGGACAGCTCGATCTTCGCCTTCTCCGCGGCTTCACGGATGCGCTGCAGCGCCATCTTGTCCTTGGTCAGGTCGATGCCCGAGGACGCTTTGAACTTGTCGACGAGCCAGGTGACGATGCGCTCGTCCCAGTCGTCACCACCGAGGTGGTTGTCACCGGAGGTCGACTTGACCTCGACGACACCGTCACCGATCTCCAGCAGCGAAACGTCGAACGTGCCGCCACCGAGGTCGAAGACCAGGATGGTCTGTTCCTTCTCGCCCTTGTCCAGGCCGTAGGCCAGCGCGGCCGCGGTGGGCTCGTTGACGATGCGGAGCACGTTGAGGCCGGCGATCTGGCCGGCTTCCTTCGTGGCCTGCCGCTGGGCGTCCTCGAAGTACGCCGGGACGGTGATGACCGCGTCGGTGATCTCTTCGCCCAGGTACGCCTCGGCGTCACGCTTGAGCTTCATCAGCACGCGGGCGCTGATCTCCTGCGAGGTGTAGGACTTGCCGTCGATCTCGGTCTTCCAGTCCGTGCCGATGTGCCGCTTGACCGACCGGATCGTCCTGTCGACGTTCGTGACGGCCTGGTTCTTCGCGGGCTGCCCAGTCAGCACTTCGCCGTTCTTGGCGAAGGCGACGATGGACGGGGTGGTACGGGAACCCTCCGAGTTGGCGATGACCGCCGGCTCGCCGCCCTCTAGGACGGCGACGACCGAGTTGGTCGTGCCGAGGTCGATGCCGACCGCTCGCGCCATGACTATTCCTCCTGCTGGTATGTGTATGTGACCTGGGCACACGCCCCCGCATTGAGCGGGGGATGCTCAAGTTCTATCGAGAGCTTGCCACTCTCGTCAAGTCAGACTTGAGTGGACCCCACTCAACCTTCTGTTCCGTCCAACGAGCGGGTCCCGGCGGTTGTTCCCGGATCGGGTGAAATCCCTTTGACCAGGTGTTTCGCCGAAGTGGATCAGGCGCTCTTCACTGTCACGCGGCCGGTCTGGGAGCTCAGGTCGAGCCAGTTGGCCGACGAGTCGTCCCTCGGCACATCGACCGTCGTCGCACCGGTCTCCGAGCGCGCGGACACCCGATAGGACGACGGCGGCACCGCGACCGTTACCGCTCCCGTCTCCGCCTCGACCCGCACGCTGGCGGGCTTGCTCAGCCCGACGTCGACGCGGCCGGTGCCGGACGAGACCTTGACCGCCCCACTGATGCCCCGAAGCTCGACATCGCCGGTTCCGGACCGCAGGTCCGCGCTCGTGGCGCGGTCGACGGTGACCCGGCCGGTGCCGACCGAGCCGGTCACCGCCAGCTCCTTCGGCAGGACCAGGTCGTACTGGACGCCGCAATCGTGGTCGCAGCCGCCGAGCACGAGCGTGCCGTCGTCGAGCCGCGAAGTGCTGCCGGGACGATCACCGCGATAGTGGACCTCGCGGTGCAGCGCCGCCGGCGCGCCGTCCTTGACACTGATGTGCACGTCCCCGACCGGCATGTCCAGCCGGACCGTGGTGATCGCCCCGGTGACGGTGCTGTCCTCGGCGAAGCTGTTCTCACCGCCCAGCGAAGTGCAGCTGGTGATCAGCAAAGCGGTGGCGGCTCCCAGTAAAAGGGCGCCAAGAACCCGCTTTTCGGTCTTACCCATGATTTCCCCTCAAAAAGTGTTCGAGCGCGCGGACTTCAGGCCGCGCGGACCGTGACGTTTCCGCTGTCGGTGGTGAGGTCGAGCGTGCGCGCGGCCGACGAATCGGCGGCGATCCCGATATTGCGATCGCCGCTGTCGGAGCTGCCTTCGACGCGGTACCTGTCCCGCGGCACGACCAGCTCGACATCGCCGCTGTCGGCCTGGGCGCGGACATCCTGCGGCACCTCGAGGGTCAGCCGCACCGAGCCGGAATCCGTCTGTGCGTCGACCTTCCCGCGCAGGCCGTCGCCGATGACGTCGCCCGAGTCCGCCTTGGCCGTCACCGGCCCGTCCACGTTGTGGATGGTGACGCTGCCCGACTCCACACGCACGTCGGCGCTCACCAGGCCGTCGACGGAGATGCTCCCCGAGTCCGCCTTGCCGCTGACCGTAGCGCCCTTGGGCACGACGACGTCATAGTCGACAGAGCAGTTCCAGCCGCAATCGGACAGGACGAGCTGATCGCCGTCGAGCCGGTAGCTGTCACCGGGCTTTTTCCAGTGGTAAGAGATGCTCCGGTGGATGGTGGTCGCCTGGACGTCACCGGTCCTGAGGTGCACCGAGCCGCTGTCGGTCTCGATCTTGACACTGCGCACCACCTGCGAAAGCCGGGCGTCGTTGTCCTCGTGCGAGTCGAGGAAGAACCCACTCGCCACGACGACGCCGATACCGATCAACGCGATACCACCGAGTGCGAGCAACGGGCGTGCCATGGTGTGAGTCCCTCCAGCGCAGGTTTCTATGAGACAAGACGCTAAGGCCGGAAGACGCCGGGGCACATCGGGGTAACCCCCGTATTCGTCCCTGAGACAGCACCTCAGGGGTGGCCGTTCTACGCTCGGGCCCTGTGTTTCCGTATCCAGGAGGATTCATGCCGCAGTCACCCAATCCCTATGACTTTCTCCCTTCGGTGCCGAGCTTCACCTTGCGCAGCAACGACATCGCCGAAGGCGAGACGCTCGCGACCCCGCACCTGAGCGGTATCTTCGGCGCCGGCGGCGAAGACGTGTCCCCGCATCTCTCCTGGGAAGGGTTCCCGGAGGGGACCAAGAGCTTCGCGGTGACCTGCTACGACCCGGACGCGCCCACGGCCAGCGGTTTCTGGCACTGGGCCGTCGCCGACATCCCGGCGTCGGTCACCGAGCTCGCCACCGGCGCGGGCGACGCGGAGGGCTCCGGCCTGCCCGAAGGTGCGATCACCCTGAAGAACGACGGCGGCGTGAAGCAGTTCCTCGGCGCCGCCCCACCTCCCGGGCACGGGCCGCACCGCTACTTCTTCGCCGTGCACGCCCTCGACGTCGAGTCGCTCGGCATCGACGACAGCGCGACTCCGGCGTTCCTCGGCTTCAACATCTTCAGCCACGCACTCGGCCGGGCGCTGCTCACCGGCATCTACGAAAATAAGGGCTGAAACACCCTACCCGGATGCGGACGTCCCGTGTTAAGCCGCGCGGGATGTCCGCAACTTGCATCCCCGTAAGGTGAGCGCGAACATCGACTGGCCTCGGAGGTGCGCCGCAGTGCCCCAGCAGGACGAGAACTCACGGGAGCCCAGTGGGCTGATCGGTTCGGCCCAGCGCGCGTTGCGGGTGCTGGAGATCGTGGCCGCCGAGGGAGACGGGATCACCGCCAAAGCCATCGCGAGGCGCGCGGACTACAAGCTTTCGACCACGTATCACCTGCTGAACACGCTGGTACACGAGGGATATCTGATCCGACTCGGGCACGGGCGCGGCTTCGGGCTCGGGTACAAGGTCGGCGGCCTGTACCGGAAACTGAGCGAAGAGCTCGACGTCGACGACACCGTGCGTGACGAGCTGCGCCTGCTCCACCAGCGCGGACAGGCGGCCGCGTACTACACGGTCTTCCGCGACACGCAAGTCGTCGTCGCGGCCATCGCCGACTCGGTCGACCACCCGCGTGCCAAGCCGCTCGACTTCGGTTTCCACGAAGCGGCCCACGCCACGGCGTTCGGCAAGGCGATGCTCGCGTCGCTGACCGGCCGCGATCGGCTGGACTACTTCGCCGGTGCGGGCATGCCGAAGCTGACCGCCCGCACCACCGTCCGCCTTCGTGACCTGGACTTCGAGCTCGATCAGGTCGCGCGATCGGGGGTGGCGGTGGAGATCGAGGAGTTCCGCCCGGAGATCGCGTGTGTCTCCGCCCCGGTGCTCGACGCCTCGAACAGGGTCATCGGCGCGGTGGCGTTTTCGGTCGCCGCCAAGGACTTCCCGGAGCGAAGATGGGCGCTGGAGAGAACCGTGCGGGCGGGCGCCGCGCGGTTCTCGCGGATGGTCGCGCTCAACGAAGTGAGCATCAACAAGGCGTGAGCGGGTCAGCCCGGGGATTTCCCGGGCCGCTCCAGAAACGTCTCATCGGGCTTTTCGAAGCCGAACTGCCGGTAGAGGCCGTGCGCGTCGGCGGTGTGCAGCATCCAGCGCATCGCGGCGCCAGGCCCGCTGTCGATCATCTCGGCGACGAGCCGCTTGCCGAGACCGTGGCCGCGGGCGGCGGCGGTGACGAAGACGTCGGCCAGATACGCACTTGACACCCCGTCCGAAAAGGCGCGCGCGAAGCCGACCATCGCCCCGGAGTCCACTTCGTACACGCCGACGACCCGCCACGCGGCGCTGATCTGGGCCTCGACTTGTTCGCGGGTGCGCCAGCGGCCCCAATAGGCCTCTGTGGACATGAACGCCCACACCACGTCAAGATCGACTCGCCCCGGGTCGTCGTCCAGTTCGTACCGCGTCTCACCCAAGGCCGAGTCTCCCTAACCCCATTGGTACTTCAGGAACTTCCCGTCGAGGGTCACGACGACTCGCTCGCCGCCCGGGTCTTCACGCCGGTCCACATCGATCTTGAAGTTGATGGCGCTCATGATCCCATCACCGAACTTCTCGTGGATCAATTCCTTTATCGTCGGCCCGTAGACCTGCAGGACCTCGTAAAACCGGTAGATCGTCGGGTCGGTCGGCACCGCTTCGTCGAGCGCGCCGCGGGTCGGCTGCGCCTGGAAGGCGGCCACCTCGTCCGGCCCGAGCTCCAGCACCTGCGCGATGGTCTCGGCCCGCTTCTTGCTCATCGGGTGCTGCCCGAGCAACGCCGAAGTGGTCCAGGCGAGCGGGGCGTCGATCGTCTCGGCGAGCTCCGCCCAGCTGAGCCCGAGCCTGGTCTTCGCGGCGAGCACCGCTTGGCCCGCGTCTTTTTTGGTCATCATCTGCATACCGTATCCACTAGTGGGGTTTCAGCAAGTAGTCCACGATGGGCCGGAGCTCCTCGGCCGACGGCGGTTCGTCGTCGATCAGGCCCTGGATCAGCAGCCCGTCGATGCCGGCCAGGAACGCGCGGAACGCGACTTCGTCGTCGTGCCGGACCATGGAGGTGAGGACGTCCAGCCAGCGCCGCGCCGCCGGACGCAACTCCGGGCGCCTCGCGGCCAGCAAGTACAGCTCGTACTCGGCCATTGTGCGCCCACGACTCGGCCCGAGTGCCTCCGCGAGCAGCCCGGCGACCTCCTCGGCACCCCGGCTGCCACGCGAACGGGCCCGGTCGATCATCCAGTAGACCTCGGTGGCCATGTCGCGCGCGCAGGAGATGAGCGTCGCGATCAAGAGGTCGTCGAGGCCGGAGAAGTGGTACGTGGTCGACGTCGTGGGCACCCCGGCCTCCGCGGCGACCGTGCGATGGGTGACCCCGGCGACCCCGTCGCGTTCGATCACCCGCAAGGCGGCCGCGATCAACTCCTCACGGCGCTTCTCGCCACGCGCCTTACGACCGTCCCCTTGCGGCTTCACCCGATCAAACTACCTGAACGATCGTCCCGGAAGCCACCGAGTCGTGCGCCACATCCCTGGGACTTAGGATCGTCAGATCGGTTACTCATGAGTAGCGGTACTACTCTCCCCAACTGAATCGACGACCCACCACATTCCGGACGAAGGGCACCCGATCATGGGCGCTGTACAGCTAACGCTCGGCTTGATCGCGGTCGCGGTCAGCCTCGTCGCCTGGAGCATGTTCGCGGCGACGATCGTGCGGATGATCCGCACCATCCGCCTCGGGCAGCCGGACGCGACCCGCAACGGGCCGTTCGCGCCGAGGCTCGCGACCATGGTCAAGGAGTTCGCGGCCCACACCCGCATGGCGAAGTTCCGCCAGGTGGCGCCGTGGCACTGGATGGTGATGTGGGGCTTCCTGATCGGCTCGCTGGCCCTGTTCGAGGCCTACGGCGAGGTGTTCGTCCCGACCTGGGGCTGGCCGTTCCTGGAGGACTGGTCGGTCTGGAGCCTCCTGATGGAGCTGCTCGGCGTCGGCACCGTGGTCGGCGGCGTGGCGCTAGTGATCATCCGCCAGCTCAACCACCCGCGTCGCGCGGACAGGCAGTCCCGCTTCGCCGGGTCGAGCTTCAAGTCCGCGTACTTCGTCGAGGCCGTGGTGATCATCGAGGGTGTCGGCATCCTCGGCGTGCGCGCGGCGAAAACCGCGATGGGCGTGCACGAGACCCCGACCTGGGCCGCGTTCGTCACCAACCCCGTGTCGCACCTGCTGCCATCCAGCCCTTCGCTGGTTTCGGTGTTCGCGTTCGTCAAGCTGATGAGCGCGGTCGTGTGGCTCTACGTCGTCGCCAAGAACATGACCATGGGCGTGGCGTGGCACCGGTTCAGCGCGTTCTTCAACATCTACTTCAAGCGCGAGGCCGACGGTGGTGTCGCGCTGGGCGCGCTCAAGCCGATGATGAGCAACGGCAAGGTGCTCGACCTCGAGGAGGCGGACCCGGACGAGGACACCTTCGGTGTCGGCAAGATCGAGGACTTCAGCTGGAAGGGCTGGCTGGACTTCTCCACCTGTACCGAATGCGGCCGCTGCCAGTCGCAGTGCCCGGCGTGGAACACCGGCAAGCCGTTGTCCCCCAAGCTGTTGATCACCCAGCTGCGTGACCACGCGTACGCGAAGGCGCCGTACCTGCTCGCCGGTGGCAAGAAGGACATGGCCGGTGACGAGATCGGCCTCACCGGCGACAACCCGCACGCCGGCATCGACGTCCTAGCGCTGGCCGAGGCCGAGCGCCCGCTGATCGGCGGCGCGGACGAGCTGGGCGTCATCGACCCGGACATGCTCTGGTCCTGCACCAGCTGCGGCGCCTGCGTCGAGCAGTGCCCGGTGGACATCGAGCACGTCGACCACATCGTCGACATGCGGCGCTACCAGGTGATGATCGAATCGAACTTCCCCAGCGAGCTCAACGGGATGTTCAAGAACCTGGAGAACAAGGGCAACCCCTGGGGCCAGAACGCCAAAGACCGTCTGCAGTGGACAGAGGGCCTCGACTTCGAGGTGCCGGTGTTCGAGGGCGAACTCGCCGACGAGACCGAGTACCTCTTCTGGGTCGGCTGCGCCGGGGCGTTCGAGGACCGCGCGAAGAAGACGACCCGCGCCGTCGCCGAACTGCTGCACATGGCCGACGTCAAGTACACCGTGCTCGGCTCGGAGGAGTCGTGCACCGGTGACCCCGCGCGGCGCGCGGGCAACGAGTTCCTGTTCCAGATGCTGGCGCAGCAGAACGTCGAAATGCTGAACTCGGTCTTCGAAGGCCGGGATCCGTTGAAGCGCAAGGTGGTCGTCACCTGTGCGCACTGCTTCAACACGCTCGCCAACGAGTACCCGGAGCTCGGCGGGCAGTTCGACGTCGTGCACCACACGCAGCTGCTGAACCGGCTCGTGCGCGAAAAGCGGCTCATCCCGATCGCCCCGATCGCCGAGGACGTCACCTACCACGACCCGTGTTATCTGGGGCGGCACAACAAGGTCTACGACGCGCCGCGGGAACTGGTCGGCGCTTCGGGGGCGACCCTGCGCGAAATGCCGCGGCACGCCGAGCGGTCCATGTGCTGTGGCGCCGGTGGCGCGCGGATGTGGATGGAAGAGAAGATCGGCAAGCGGATCAACGTCGAACGCGTCGACGAGGCGCTCGGCACCGCGCCGTCGAAGATCGCGACCGGCTGCCCGTTCTGCAAGGTGATGCTCAACGACGGCCTCACCGCGCGGCAGAACGACGGCATGGCGAGCGAGAAGGTCGAGATCGTCGACGTCGCGCAGTTGCTCCTCACCGCCGTCAAGCGCACGCCGGAGCCCATCCCCACCCCCGCCCCCGCCGCTGCACCCCCCA
>Ga0247768_1000336_pt1 | contig 17150 bp, 9 predicted proteins | sample UWRJL016104C6_FD_179944 | JGI IMG/M metagenome (GOLD analysis project Ga0247768, IMG submission 179944) | Plant litter microbial communities from Arlington Agricultural Research Station in Wisconsin, United States - UWRJ-L016-104C-6 | ecosystem: Environmental > Terrestrial > Plant litter >... | reverse complement strand
GGGCGGCGAAGGGGCAGCTCACTCGGCCGGAACGAGCTCAGGCGGAATGGACGCAGCGGGGGAAACGAGCTCAGGGGGAACGAGCTCCGCTGGAACCAACTCGGGTGGAACCAACTCGGGTGGAACTGACGCAGGCGGAACCAACGCAGGTGGAACCAATTCGGGTGGAACCAATTCGGGTGGAACCAATTCGGGTGGAACGAGCGCGGCTGGAACCAACTCGGCCGGGAACAACTCGGCTGGCGCGCCTGCGAGCTGCGGCGACGCGCTGCTCGAAGCGGCGGAAGAGTGCGACGATGGGAATACGAAAAACCTCGACGGCTGCAACGCGGGTTGCAGGTACGAGGTCGTCGACCGCATGACCAGCCTATCTATGCAGAGTGGGAGCGCGCCAGCCTTTTGCTCGCCGACTGCGAACGCTTTGGGTCGAGCGTTCAGCAGCACCGCCTTGGGGCCAATCAACAGCGAGCTTCAGCAGTCGATCAGCAACGGAACGCTGAACAACTTGATGCAATTCAGTGACCTTTCGGACCTGACTGGCGCGAGTAACGACTCCTCGCTGACGGTCGGCTTTCTGCCTGCCATTCCTGACGCTGCCAACGGACCCTGGCCAGGGGGAACCCCTCTGGATTTTTGGTTTCGCGTGCCGTCGGCGAGCGTGGATACCCAAGGCCTGCCGCTCAACTCCTTGCTGGGCACGCTCACCGCTCGCAGTCTGAGCGCGGGGCCCGGTTTGCTGAAACTTCCACTGAGCATCGGCGGAGCTCCCAGCACGCTCTCGGTGTCCAACGCCTGGCTGCGTGCCACCCTGAATGCGACGCCGGCGCCGAATGTCCCCGCTCCGCCTCCCATGAGCTTGGCGCCGGGCCTGACGGTGTTTCAATCGATCACGGGGTCCGCCTCCGGTCAGGGAATTTGCGGCAACGTGACGGTCGAGTCGTTGGCACACATCCCCGTCCCCGCTTCGTTGGCGAGTGGCGCTTCGAGTGCGTGCGCGGCCTGCAGCGGGTCCCGCACTTACACGACGTGCTCCGGAAGTACCGTGGAGCCGGGATGCAACTCGATGCTGGACGTTCTGATCGGCGGCTGCAAGACGCTGCTCTGCTTCGTCACCCTGGTTACCCCTTCCCAACCCGACGTCCCCGCGCCCGGAAGTGCTTCGGTTCATCCGTTGTCGCTGGGCTCTGGAAACGCAGTTCCGAGCGCCCAGAGCAGCGGTAACGACGACGCCTACTCGAGCTACTTCAAGTTCGACGCCAACCGCGCACATATCACTGGCCTCCGGTAGCTTCGCAGGCGCCCTGTCCTCCCCCTTTCCGCAAGCTACTGTTTTCTTTCCCCGTTTGAACTAGTGTCGGCTGGGAATGATCCCCGGCTTCGGCAAATCCACGATCGTCATCGGTAGTGCTCCGCATTGTGACATCCGGCTGGGCGCGCCGGGCGTCGCACCCGAGCACGCGCGCATCGAGCACCGCGGTGGCGGCAGCTTGGTGTTCGTGGACAACGGCGTGGGGCCTTCCTTCGCGAACGGCGCGCCGCTCGCGCCGGGCGCGAGCGCGGCCTTCGATTTTCACACCGAGTTCGCGGTCGGCCAAGCGCCGGTGCCCAAGGCGCACCCCGCCATCACCTTGATGCTGCTCGAGCGCGGCAAGGCGGCGTTCACGCCCGGGCAATTGGTGTTCGGGCGCGATCCGGCCCGCACCAACATCACCATTCATCACCCGAACGTCTCCAGTCACCACGCAACGTTCTCGCTCCATCCGCTGACGGTCACCGACCACAACTCGACCAGCGGCACCTGGCTCAATCAGCAACGCTTGCCGCCCAGTCACGCGCAGGCGCTCGATCCACGCGCGTTCGTTGCCTTGGGTCCAGTCGCCGTACCGGTAGACCTCGTGCTGCACTTGGCCGGCTTGTTCGCCGGCGCTGCGCCGGGCGCTTCTGCGGCCGTCGCAGCGGCCCCGCAGCCAGGGACCGCGCTCGCCCCGCAGCATCCGGGCGAGCCCGCCACCGGCGATCGCGCTTCGAACGCGACCCCTCGGCCAAGGCACAAAACCGTAGTCGGCCAAATCCGCGTCGCTGACCAGAGCGGCGGCACCAAGACCATCGGTCGCACGCCGGAAAACGACATTCAGATCCCGCACCCGCAGGTATCTAGTCGGCACGCGGTGCTGCACGTCAGCGCGGGGCAGCTGTTCATCGAGGACAAGGGCAGCGCCAACGGCACGTACGTGCGCGGCCAGCGCATCCCGGCCAATCAGCGCGTCCCCGTGCAAAACGGCGAGAAGGTCCTGATTGGACCGATGCCGCTCTTGCTACAGGCGGCCGGCGGCGAAATCGCGGTCGTGGTCGAGGACGCGGCCCATTGGGAAGGCCGACCGCTGTACGAAATCGAGGCCTGGGATCTGGTGATGCAGGTCCCCGATCGCGACAACCCGGGCGAGCTCAAGACGCTGCTCGATCACGTCAGCTTCAAGGCCTTGCCCGGCGATCTGATCGCCTTGATGGGCCCGAGCGGCGCGGGCAAGACCACGCTGCTCTTGACGCTCAACGGCTACCTGCCGCCGTCGGCCGGCCAAGTGCGCATCAACGGCGAAGATCTGTATGCCATCTATGACGCGCTGCGCGGCTCGATCGGTTACGTGCCGCAGGACGACATCGTGCATCCGGAGCTCACGGTCTGGGAGGCCGTGCGTTACAGCGCCAAGTTCCGTTTGCCGCCGGATTACTCGGAAGAAGAGATCGAGCGCCGCGTGCAAACCACGCTCGCACAACTCGGTTTGGAGAACGTCGCGCATCTCCAGATTGGCAAGCCCGAGAAGAAGGTACTCTCGGGCGGTCAGCGCAAGCGCGTCAACATCGCGATGGAGCTGGTGACCGATCCGGTGATCATGTTCTTGGACGAGCCGACCAGCGGTTTGGCGGCAGACGACACGGCGGCGTTGGTGCAGCTGCTCTCCGAGCTGGCCAAGCAAACCGGCAAGACGATCATCACGACCATTCACCAGCCGGCCAAGGAGGAATTCGAAAAGTTCAATCTCGCGCTGATCTTGGGGCCTGGCGGCCTGCTCACCTTCTACGGCTCGCCGAAGGACGGTTACGGCTTCTTCGGCTCTTGGCTCGGGCGCCAGGGCAAGCCGAACACGGTCGACAATCCGCGCGACATGTTCGACATGTTGAATCAGCGCGAGCGCCCGATCTTCGACGCCATGCGCGCACAGAACCCGAGCGCGCCGCGCTACGCGGCGCGCGCGCAAGCCGCGCGCGAGTGGAACAGCGAGTACCTCAACCCGCAAAACCCGGTCTTCCAGAAGATGTTCTCGGGACGGCGCGCGGTCGGCACGCCCACCGATCAACGCGGGGTTCCTGGCGGGCGCGGTGGCACGAGCGGCCAATTTGGGCTTTTGTTCGGCCGCTATTTCAAGATCAAGATGCGGGACGTCGGCGGCACGGCGATCATGCTGCTGCAAGCGCCGATCATCGGCGTGCTCTTGGCGTTGGTCTTCGGCGGTCAGAAGGATGCCATCCCGTACTGGTGTTTGGGCGCGCTGCAGGAGCTTGCACGCAAGTCGGGAGGCGTGGGCGATGGCCTCACGCAGACCCTGAACGGCATGCAATCCACCCCCGATCACTCGGCCTCGATCTTCTTCGTAGTGGTCGCGGCCGTATGGTTCGGCACCAGCAACGCCGCCCGCGAGATCGTCAGTGAGCGAGCGATCTACATGCGCGAGCGCATGGTGAACCTCGGGCTATTCAATTACATCTTCTCCAAGTTCCTTTTGCTCAGCCTGTTTTGCGTCATCCAATGCGCCATCTTGCTGGCGATCGTGTTCTTCTCGCTCGGTTATTCGGGCGGGCCCGTGGCCTTTGCGGTCTCGCTCGCAACGCTGGTCGTGACCGCCATGAATTCGGTGGCCGTCGGCTTGTTGCTCAGCACGCTCGTGGCCAGCGGCGAAGCGGCCATGGCGCTCACGCCGATCGCGCTCATCCCGCAGGTCGTGCTGGGCGGCTTGATGGTGCCCATGACCACCAACTCGCTGCTCGAGCTGCCCATGTATTTGATGCCCGCGCGCTGGGGCTTCGAGGGCTTGGTCGCCCAGGAGCGCTTGGCCATCCTGACCGACCCGGCCTGGGTGATCGACATCAAGAAGCCGGACGTGACCAGCATCGAGAACTTCATCACGGCGGGGCGTTTCCGCTGTGCCGAAGCCCAAATCGCCAGCTCGGATTTCATGGGCGCGTGGGGCTTCAAGTATTACAACCTGCCCTGGCTACCGCCCGCGGTGCTGGCCGGCATGATGCTCTTCACGCTGGTCGTGATCTTGATCGTCCTCAAACGACGGGACTCGATCTAGGTTGATCATGATCCGGCGCGGCGCAGGCTGGCTCGCGGCGGCTTCGGCGCTCGCGCTCGCCGCGCTGGTGCACGCCACGCCGAGCGGCGGCGCAGAAGCCCCGCCCACGCCTGCCAATGCGCTACCCGACGCGGGCAGTGACGCGAGCGCGCCGCCCACGCCCGCACTGCCGACGCACATTCCAGTCACGCCACCGAACTACGAGCTGCTGGACGCTGGCTCGGAGCGCCCCATTCGGCTGCTCCCGGCCATGACCCCCGGACGCCGAGTGATCGTGTATCTGCATGGCTATTGCGGAGACGTGAACGCCGTCGGCGCCTTCGTGCCGGCCGCCGCGGCGTACGGCTCGCTGATCGCGCTGCTCGGCGATCAACCGTGCAAGGACAAGCCCGGCCGTTTCAAGTGGAGTAGCGACACTCACGCCCTGGACCAACGCATTCAACGCGCAATCCGGCTGGTCAATCACACGCATCACTGGGACCTGGACCCGAGCGACGTGACGCTGTTTGGCTACTCTCAGGGCGCGGTGCGCGCCGAGGCGCTCGCGCGCTACTACGCCAAGCGCTACCCACGGCTGATCCTGGGCGGGCCGCCGCGGCGGCTTGCGGTGGAACATTTCAAACACGTGCGGGCGATCGCGGTCTTTGGCGGCGAGCTGGAGAACACGAGCGAGATGCTGGCAGGCGCACAGGACTTGAGCGCAGCCGGCTTTCCGGCACGCTTTTTCTTGCTCTCGGGCGTCGACCATGGTGATTTCGGTGGTGAGCTCGCCGGGAACCTGGCGCTCTCGGAAATCTTCGAATTCGTCTCCACAGCCGGCGCCGCCGGAGGCGAGAGCGAGCCGGCCGCGCCCGCGAAAATCGCACGCTGAGCGATCGAAAGCGACACGCGCGCGCCTTCGGCCCGACCGCTCACGCGCGCTCAGCCTTCTGGCCTTCCCCTGGGACAGCGTCTACCCTACGCCCCCGATGGGTATGACCGTTGTCTGTCAGGCGTGTGGCGCGCGCAGGACGCTGCCAACTTCGCTGTACGACAGCCGCGTGCGCGGAAAACTGGTCAACATTCCCTGCAAAAACTGCGGGCAATCCATCTTGGTCGACGGCACGGTTCCGCCACCGCCAGGTACCGAGCCGGACGCCGAGCTGCCGCCCGCCATCCCGAAGCAGCCCTCGTTGCCCACGATCGAGAGCTCGGACACGCCCTACGCCCCAGCCGTCGTCGGCCCAGCGCGCGAAAAAACCATCAGCCACGTCGATGGGCCGATTTCGGAACGCGGGCCGAGCGCGCGCATCGGGCGCTACGCGCTGTTCGATCAGTTTGCCACCGGCGGCATGGCCACGGTGCATTTCGGCCGGCTCGACGGCGCGGGCGGCTTCTCGCGCGTGGTCGCGATCAAACGACTCTTGCCGCACCTGGTCGCCAATCGCGAGTTCACCGACATGCTGCTGAACGAAGCGCGGCTAGCGGCGCGCGTGCGGCACCCGAACGTCGTGGCCACGCTCGACGTCGTCGCCTCCAAGGGCGACGTGCTGCTCGTGCTCGACTACGTCGAGGGCGAGGCCCTCAGCACGCTGTGCCGCGCCCAAGCCAAAGAGAAGCGCGATCTGGTGCCGATCCCGATCGCAGTCGGCATCATGCAAGACGTGCTGCACGGCTTGCTCGCGATCCACGAAGCCACCGACGAGAAGGGCCGCCCGCTCGACTTGGTGCACCGTGATATTTCACCACCCAACGTGCTGGTCGGCGTCGATGGCGTGGCGCGCGTGCTCGATTTCGGCATTGCCAAGGCCTTGCAGCACCTGGATGAATCGATCACCGGTCGGCGCATGGGCAAGATGGGCTACATGTCACCGGAACAGATCCACGGTGAGCGTCTGACGCAGCGCTCGGACGTGTTCTCGGCAGGCATCGTGCTCTGGGAGCTTTTGTGCATGCGCCGGCTGTTCCCGGCGGACAAACCGGAAGAGCGCATGGAGAGCATCCTGCGCGGCGACTACCCGAGGCCGCGCTCGCTGCGCGAAGACTTGCCGCAAGAGCTCGACGATGCCGTGATGCGAGCGCTCGAACGCTCACCCGACGCACGCTTTGCCACCATCCGCGAGTTCGCCGAAGCGCTCGAGTCTGCACCGCGCGCCTCACGCCGCGAAATCGGCGAATGGGTGAGCGAGCTCGCGCACACGGCGCTGGCCGAACGCACGCGCATGGTCGCGGTCTTGGAGAATTGGTCGGAAGGGCCGCAAATTCCGCTCAGCTCGAGCCCGTTCGCCTCGGAAATCCCGCCGCCCGTCGCAGCACGCGGCTCGTGGCCCGCGCCCAGCACGCTCAACGACAACACGCCGATTTCGACTGCCTTACGCGAGAATTTGAGCGTGAATGCGGTGGCCTTGGCCAAGGCCAGTGCCAGTGCCGCAGCAAAGCGGCCAGCGACGCGCTCATCGAATGTGATTTGGATCCTGCTGGCGTTGGTTGCGGCGTTGATCATCGGCTACTTCGCGCATCGCTGAACGGCCAACGTGAACCGCCTGCTCGCTGCGTTTCCGACCGCGAGCGGGGCGCAAAGTCGGGTCTCGCCGATGAGAAAATCGAGCTCGAGCTCGAACTCGATTTTCCGCGCAGCGAGGAGCTCGGCGCTCGAAGCCTGCGGCTTCGAGGCCGAAAAGCGAGCTCGAATTCGTGCTCGCCTTCCTGAGCAGCGCCGAGCCGCCCCGTCCTGGTGACGCTGCGGGCGCGCTACCAGCCGCCCTTGTCGTCGTCCGCTTTCTTCTTTGCGGCCGCGGGAGCTGCAGCGGGTGCCGCAGCAGCGGGGGCTGCGGCGGCCGGCGGTGCGGCAGGCGGGGCCGCGGGCGCCGGCGGTTCGGCACCAGCCTTATCACTGGCCGGGTTTTGCGCCGCTGGCTGGCCGGGTTCGGGTGCTGCTTCAGTGTCCTTCTTGGGACAGCCTGCCAGCAAAGCAGCGCATGAAATGAGCGCCGCGATGCGGGCGATATCGAACAATCGCATACCGAGAATCCTCCGGGGCTCAGACCAGCACGGCTCACCCCACTTGCAAAGCGAAAACGCCTGGCCCCGTGCTATACCGCGCCCTCTGGCGCAGCGGAGCGCCGGGGCAAGTCGGGTGAACAATTTCGATGCTGGGCGACGTTGAGCGATGGCGCGCAAGCGGTATCTAATCATCGGTGACGGTGCGGCCGGGTTGACCGCCGCTGCCAGTCTACGCCACGCGGATGCCGAGGCCGTGATCGGCGTGTTCAGTGACGAGCCGGTTCCGGGTTACTACCGCGCTGCGCTGACCAATTATCTCTTGGGTGAGCTGCGCGAAGATCAATTGTTCGCCGTACCCCCGGATTTTTACCAGAGCTACGGGATTCATCGCATCTACACGCGGGTAATCGGGGTCGATGCCGCGCGTTCGGCGGTGTGGTGCAGCACCAGCCCCGAGCCCGCCGCATACGACCAATTGCTGATCGCGTCGGGAGCTCGGGCGCGCGCGCCGAGCTTCGAGGGCGCGCATTTGCCGGGTGTGCTCACGCTGCGGACGATCGCCGACGCGCGTCAGGTGTACGACGCGGTTCGCCTGCGCGGCATCAAGACCGCCGTGGTTTTGGGCGGCGGAGCGCTGGGGCTGGAGTGGGCGCACGCGCTCCTGGAACACGATGTGAAGGTGACGTTGATCGAGCGCGCGCCGCGTTTGCTACCCGGTGCGCTGGACGAGGTGGCCTCCGATTTACTGGCGGCGCGCCTGCGCAAAGCGGGCATCGACGTGCTCTTCAACGACGAAGTGCGCGCGGTGCACGCGGGCCCGCGCGGCGTCGGGGGCGTTGGGCTTTCCTCCGGGCGCGCAGTCGCCTGTGAGCTGGTGGCCGCCGCGCTGGGAGTGGTGCCCAATTCCGAATTTCTAGCGCACAGCAACGTCACCCTCGCAGCCAATGGCGCGGTCGCCGTCAACAGCCGCCTGCAGAGCTCCGTGGCCAATATTTGGGCCGCGGGGGACGTGGCCAACGTCGCGGGCGAGTGGCTCGCGCTGTGGGAGCCGGCACGCTTGCAGGCGCGCGTGGCCGCACAAAACATGCGCGGCGGCAGCGCCGAGCACCGCCCGGGCGTGCACTACTTCGCCACGCGCCTGTTCGATCTGGACTTTGCCCGTCTGGGTCAGATCGAACGCCGTGAGGGCCGAGAGGAACTGATCGATTTTCCGCGCGGTACCGGCCAAATTGCCTATCGAAAGTTGGTCATCGAGGGCGGGAAGTTGATCGGCGCGCTGATGATCGGCGAACGAGCGCTGCGCGTGCGCGCCATTGGTCGCAACATGAAACGCCTGATCGATCTCGGAGTCGACGTGAGCGAAATCAAGCAGCGCTTGCTCGACCCGAGCTTCGACGTCGAGGCTTGGGTCGAGCGCAAGCGCCTGGTCGAGCGCCCGGCGGCCCCGCGCACGACCGGTGTTTTCGTGGCGGCGAAGCTCAAACGCACGCAAGCTTTGAGCTTGAATAGCGCGGCCGCCACCGGCGCCATGTCCGAATTTTCGGCGCCGCAGACGGGCGGCACCGTGGCGCTGCAGAGTGTTGCAATCCCGACTCGACGAAGCGAGCGAACCGCGCTGCTGCCAAGCGGCCCGGGCGGCGCGGCAACCAGCGGGCAGACCACGGCGCTGCCGAGTGGGCCGCGCAAGACGCGACTGCTCTCGATTGGCCTGCGCGCCGAGGCTGCCCCAGAAGCGCGCAGTAGCCTGTCACCGATCGACGCGCGACTCGAGCTCCAGGGACGCTCGCTGCCCATTAACCTGCCGGTGACCAACCTCGGCCAGTCCCCGGAGTGCCAAATTACGCTCACCGATCCCAGCCTGAGCGCGTTCCACGCGCAGCTGGTCCGTCACGATGCAGGCCTGTATTTGCGCGATCTCGGCAGCAGTAGCGGCACTTGGGTGAACGGGCAATGTCTGGTCGGCCCCCACCCCCTACGCGATGGCGACCAGATCCGCATCGGTCAGCTCGAGCTCTGGTTTCGCTCGACGGCGCTACCGCGCACGAGCTTGCCGGAAGTCGAGCTCTTGAGCCTGGGAGGTCCACGGCTCGAGGTACGCTCCGGCGGCGCGCTGGGGCTGAGCTTTGCGCTCGGCCCCCAGCCTGTGCTGCTCGGGAGCTCGCCCGAATGCAGCATTCGCTTCACCGATCCGAGCGTCAGCGCTCGCCACGCCGAGCTACGCAGCACCGGCACGACGCATGTGCTCGCCGATCTCGGCAGCTACGGCGGCAGCTACCTGCGCGGCGCTCGGCTCACGCCGCTACAGCCGGTGCAGCTCAGCGAGGGCGATTGGCTGCGCTTCGGTGCGGTGGATGTGTTGTACACCAGCGCGGCGCGTGCCGACGCGCTGGCCAGCCTGCGACCCAGCGCGCGCGTGCGGGTCACCTCCGGCAGTGATTCGGGCAAGACGGCCCGCGTGGGAGAGCGCTTGCTGATCGGCAGCGATCCGAGCTCGGGTCTGGTGCTGACCAGCCTTTCGGGCCCACAGCTCGAGTTGTGCACGCACAACGGCCGCTTTTGGGTGCGTGATCTGAGCGGCGGGCGCGCTTTCCGCGCCGGCTCGCCGATCAGCAAAGAGTTCAGCGAAATCCAAAATGGCGATCTGATCTTGATCGGCGGCGCGCTGATGCTGCAGTTCGAAGAGGGCACGTGAACGACGCCGAGCAGCGCTTGCGCACGCGCGTGGAAGCCCAATCGATGGCTTGCATCGGCTGCAACGATTGCCTTTTGGCATGCCCGATCACGGAGTCCAAGTCCGTGACCATCGCCGAGCTGAACGCGGCCATCTTCCTGCCGACCATCGCGCATCGCCACGTGCGTGAGTTCGTCACCGCATGTACCCAGTGCAAGCAGTGCGTCCCCGCCTGCCCGTCGGATTTGAACCGCGCCGAGATGGTGCTGCTCAACAAGCTGAAGGTCGAAAACAGCGTCGCGGACTTCGAGCTGTCACTGCAAGCGCGCACGACCACCTTCCCGTCGGGCATGTCGCTCGACGACTTGGCCCAGAAGCTGACGCAGCTCGAGCTGTTTTCCGGAGCCAACGCGCAAGCGCTGCGGCGCCTGATCTTGAAGTCGACCCTGCGCATGCTCGTGCCCGGCGAAACCTTGTGCCAAGAGGGCGAGTTCCACGAACGTTTGTCGGTCGTGCTGGAAGGCTCGCTGGAGCAGACGTCGCACGGCGCGCGCGGCGAACGCATCCACATCCTGGTCATCGGCCCAGGTGCGTTCTTCGGCGAAATGGGCGTCTTGGCGGATGCCGCCGAGCCGTTCGGGGTGAGCGCGCGCGAACGCTCGATCGTGCTCGAAGCGCCCAAAATCGCGGTGCTCGCGCTGATGGATTTGTGCCCGGACTTCGCGGATGCGCTGCAATCCTTGTACGCCAGGCGCGCCCTCTTCAGCTACGCGCGTCAACCGCGCGGGCTCGGCGCGCTGCCTGAGGCCGCGCTCGAAGAGCTATTGATGGGCGCGGAGTTGGTGCTCGTCCCGGCGGGCTCGGTGCTGTTCAGCAGCGGCGAAGCCCCGCGCGATTTCTACTTGGTGCGGAACGGTTTTTTGCGCGCGCGGCGCGACGCGGCCAGTGGCCCCTTGGTGCTGACGTATTTTCGCGAGGGCAACGTGTTCGGCGTGCTCGCCCTGTTGCATCGCGATCCGGTCCACCGTTACACCGTCGATGCCGTCAGCCGGGCGGAAGTGATCCGCATTCCGGGCGCACTTTTGGGCCAAGTCTTGGCGCGGCACCCGGCCGCCTACGGGCCCTTGCTCAGCGGCTTCGAAGCCGAGCAATTGGCGCGCACCCTGGACGTGGGCTCCTTGCCGCCTCCGCCCGTGAGCGGCGATCGCGACAGCGTTTCCGGACGCCCTTCCCTGCCCGTCGGCAGCGCGCGCGTCGGCGAGGAAACGCGCTCACCAATGGCCGAAGGCGTGCTGATGGAAGCCGGCCTGGCCAGCGGTCGAGAGGTGCTGGTCATCGACCAAACGCGCTGCACCAGTTGCGGCAACTGCATCGACGCCTGCCAGCGACGTCACGGCTACAGCAGGTTGCAGCTGCGCGGGATCCAGGTGGACACCTATATGTTCCCCACGGCTTGCCGCCACTGCAGCGATCCAGCGTGCCTGATGTGCAGCGTCAACGGCATCGTGCGCTTGCCCAGCGGCGAGATCAAAATCGTCAAAGACAATTGCATCGGCTGCGGCGCGTGTGCCGAGCGTTGCCCGTACGGCAACATCAGCATGCACCCGGTCGAACCAGAGAAGCCGGGATTTTTCCCGACCTTGCTCGATTTTCTGGCCGGCAAGCGCGCGCGCAAGGAAGCGCTGGCAGCGCTCGATCCGAAGCAGCAACGCATTGCCGTGAAGTGCGACCTGTGCGCGGGCCACCACGACTACGCTTGCGTCACCGCTTGTCCCGTGGCCGCGGCCTTCCGCGTCGACCCCGGCCGCGTGGTGGCTGATCCCAATCGAGGGGGGTGAGGTGGCCGCTCCTTCCCTCACGCGCCGGCTACGCTTTTTCGAACGACAATGGCCCTGGCTGACGTGCGCGGTGCTCGCTGCGCTGATTTGCACGGCCGCGGTCGCGGCGCTGGATGTGGGCGCGTTCGAGAGCTACGAGCTCTTTCCCAGCATCACGCGCGGCTACACCTTCGCCGGCGTGCTGCTGGGTGTGAGCTCGCTCGCCCTGTGCGGGATCGCCTTCTTCTATTCCTTGCGCAAGCGCGGCTTGCAAGAGCAGCTGCCGTTCGGCAAGAGCACGATGACCGCCTGGCTATGGGCGCACGTCTACTTTGGCCTCTTGGCCCTGCTCAGCGCGGGGCTGCACGCGGGCTACGGCCTGCTCTCGCTGCGCTTCTCCTCGGGCAAGGCGGCGTTCTTCGCGCTGTTCGGCATCGTATTGAGCGGCCTCGTCTGGCGCGTGATCTACGCGTTCGTGCCGCGCTGGGCAGCGCGCGAAGTGGGCAACTATTCCACGAGCGCCAGCACCGCCCGTGCGGAATCGCTGTCGGTCGAGATCGAAAAGCTCTCCGCCGGCGGCTCGCCACGGTTCCACGAGCTCAAGGCCTGGGCGCTGAGCACGAGGCCGAGCGATATTCAGATTCGACAAGCGGCGGCGAGCTTGCCCCCGCCGGAGCAACAGCGCTTCATCGACGTGGCCGCGCTCAGCCTAGTGCGAGAGAAAGCCCTCGAGCGCGCGCGCAAGCAGGCGCGCTATGGGCTGATTCTGCAAGGCTTGCGCGTCGCGCACGTGCCGCTGAGTCTTTTGTTTCTGTTGGCCGTGCCCGTGCACCTGTTTTTCGCCTACGACGTACCGGCACGCGCCCTGCCGCTCGGCGCCGTCCCCGGCAGCAGCCTGGGCGGCTTCGAAAGCGCGGACAAGTGCGCCACCTGCCACGCGCGTGCGGTGGCCGAGTGGCAAAGCTCGATGCACGCGCACGCCATGACCAGCCCGATCATGATCGCCCAGAGCAATCAGGTGCTGAGCCGCGTGCTCGCCCAAGAGAAATACCCGGATCCGAAGCGTATTTGCGTCAATTGCCACGGGCCGATCGGCGCCGCGCTGACCAGCGGCACGAGCTTGCCCCTGAGCTCGGATTCCTCGTTCAAGGACAGCGCGCTGCTCAACGAAGGGATCTCGTGCGCGGTCTGCCATCAATGGAATGGCACGCCCGAAACCGCGAGCGGCGGCCTGACACGCTTTCAAGACGGCTTGCGACCCGGCCACAAATACTTCGGCCCCTTCGCCAACCCAGTCGGCAACTCGTTCCATCAGAGCGAAGCTACGCCCACGTTGCGCACACCCGAGCAGCTGTGCAGAAATTGTCACTCGGTGGAGTACGACAAGAACGGGGATGGCCAGCTGCACCGCGGGACCGATCTCGTCCTACAAACTTTGTTCGAAGAATGGGAAGAATACCGCAGCCACGGCGGTCAGGCCGATTGCGTCAGCTGCCACATGCCGCTCGTGAACGTGGCACGCGCGGCCGAGCAGGCCGCGATCCCGTTCGAACAAGACAGCCAGGCGCCTGCGCGCCAAGTGCACGACCATTCGTTCGTGGGTGCCGACTACCCGCTCGACGATGCTACCGCCCAGCAAGCGCTTCGCCCCGCGCGAGAGGCCTTGCTGCGTAGCGCCGCCGCGCTCTCGTTGCTGCCTGATTCGCTCAAATCCACGAACGATTCGCTGGCCTTCGCAGTGCAGGTCAGCAATGTCGGTACCGGACACAATTTGCCGGGCGGCTTCGCCTTCGTACGTCAGATGTGGCTCGAGGTCAGCTTGCTGGACAGCGCCGGAGCAGTGCGCGGCAGCTCCGGACGAGTCGCCAACGGCGCCGACGACCTGTGCGACAGCTCGATCTTGGACGATCCGCGAAACCCGATGCGCCCCTTCCTGAAAGGCTGCACGAAGAGCGACCCGCTGCTGGTCAATTTCCAACAGATGCTGGTCGACAACGCGCAGCCCAAGCGCGGCGCAAACGGCGCCCCGCTGCTCGATACGCGCGGCGAAGCGCTGCTCGAGCCCGCGCCGGGCGCACTCGAGACCGCGATTCAAACGCTGACCGCTGGCGCGACGCCCCGCATCCGGCCCTTCGACAAGAAGCCGACCGCTCCGCTCGCTGCCGGCGAAGCGCACGTCTTTAGCTACGCTTTTGCGCGGAGCCCCGTGAGCCCCCCCAAGAAACTGCGCATCCGGTTGATGTTCCGGGCCAGTCCGCCGTATTTCTTGCGTGCATTGGGCCTGGCGAACCTGGCCGATAGCCTGGAGCTGAGTGAAATGGCCCGCCTGGAAGCGGTAATACCATAGCCGTGCAGGGAACTTCGAAGTTCGGTCCGAAGGAGCACTAGGGCGACTGAGCCTCGCCGGGTCCGGACCCAAGCGCACACCGTCCCCGCACACAATTGCCCGTCAAGCAGCACTCCGTGCCGGCGGTGCATGCTTCACCGAACGACTGACAACAACGACCGGCCCCGCAACTGCCAGAGAAGCATTCGTTACTCGCATTGCACTCCTTACCCAGGTTCTTGTAACAGCGATCGACCGTACATAGCTCGCCTGGCGCGCCGCATGAGAGGTTGTAGACGTTGAGTACGCTCTGACGCTTCAGCCGAACGCATTCCAGCGCCATCGCCGCGCTCGCTCGAAATCGCGGCGAAGGGCCGCGTTCCGCCCAACTCCGTAGGACGGGATCGGCACCGCCCTGTTTGGCGATTTGAGTAATCAAGAACAAAGCTCCAAAGTTTGCGCGACGAGAGACCGTGTAAGTCGTGTCCGTGCCATAGAGCTCGCTCTGGTGGCGCTCGGAAAATCCTGGCCTGAGCGCATCGAGCTCGAGCTGCTGGGAAAGAAACCGGGCCATGCCGGGGACCGCTGCGGACCCTCTAAACTGGAGTTCGTTATGCGCTGGCTGTCCCACGAACGAGGAGAGGTGGCTGCTCACCACCTCATACTCGAAGACCCGCGCTGCCAAACATTCGTCGGATGCGACGTACACGGTCGGGAAGTCCACCATGGCCTCGAGGATTTCGTAGGGTCCACTAAGAAGCCAATTTGTGTTGGGGATCCAGGGGCGCACAGCAATTGCCAAGACGAGGGAGAGCACCGCCCAGCGCAGACGAAACCACCAGCGCGGAGCGGGCAGAAGGTCTGGCGTCGTATGACGATCTCGCCAAACCAGAAAGCCCGCCAGGGCCGCCGCAACAGCGCGGGCGGCGGGAACCCAGCGCAAAATGGCCGAAGGATCTGCGCCGAAAGCGAAGCGCGTGAGCAACGCGACCAACAGAAAGAACGCACCCACCAGCAGCGCGACGAACAAGAGATAGCGCCACAAATCGTAGGCGACCCTGCGCCAACGCTCGCGCCGCCACGCGCCAAAGGTCAGCCCCGAGAAGATGACCATCAGGATCACGCATGGGTGCAAAGGTGCGCTGAGCAGCTCGAACAGCGGCTCCCGTGTGCACAACCAAACCCGATCACCCATGGCTTAATTCTTCGGTTTCACAATTGCAGTCACGATGTCGAGGGCGGGCTTTGCACCTAAGGCATTGCATTCGCCGCCGGCCGTGCACGTGCAGCCAGTGGGGCAAGTTTCCAGAAATTTGCGTGCCTCGCGAAGGTAGCAAAACTCCTGTGGGAGGTCATCAGGGAATAGGCCTTCAGGGGTAACCGCTATGGTCAACTTGCCAGTGACCGAGTCGAACGGTTCGTCGTGCGAGGGCGGATCGTAGTTCAGGATCTTCGTAACTTGCTCGCAAGAACGGTTCCAGCAGTATCGCTGGTCGCGGGCCGGCTACTGCACCGCCGCCACTATGTCAATCGAATACCTCCAGACACGTTGGATGATTCGCACAACGTTTTCCGCCTCGAGACATAGAAAATCCTGCTGACTCTCGGACGCCAAGGCTTCACCGTACTGCGCTGTCCCGCAGCGCGACTTACTTCGTGACCATCAATCCAAGCCATCACCCCCCGCGTGAATCAGGTTGGGCGCGAGACGGAACGCTAGCCGAGCAGATCCAGCCCGACCTCGGAGCCGGGCCTTTGAACCCTCGCGACGCCGATGCGTTCCAGGTGGGCCAGCACCTGCAGCACGCAAGCCTCGTCCCAAGCGTCGCCCAGGATCTGCAAGCCCACCGGCATGCCATTCAGGTCGCTACCAACTGGCGCGACGCCCGCCGGGGTGCCCGTGACGTTGGCCAAGAATGCGAAGCGGCACATGGCATCGAGCAGCGGCGGATCGATGAAGCCCCAGCGCGCCTCCTCGTCGCTCACGGTCGGTGCGGCGACCGCGGTGGCCGGCATGGCGATCACGTCCACGTGACGCAGTGCCTGCGCGAGCTCCAGGCGGACCTTGGAGCGAATGCGCTGCGCGTCGACGTAGTCGTCCGGGCGGAATGTCTCCAGGCCGGCCAAAAACAACTGCATGTCCTGGCCGAGCTCGTCCATGTGCCGGCCGCGGATCTCGCTCATGGCGGTGAAAGCCTCGACTCCGATCGTCAGGTAGCCGATGGGAGCCGCAAAGCGCGCCAAGCGCAGCTTCACCCCAACCAGCACCGCCCCTGCGCGCTCGAGCGCGTCGAGCGCTTCACGCCCGGGCCCCGCCACGTCGTCGGCCAGTGATGCCCAATCGTCCTCGTCGATGCCGATACGCAAGCCGCGCACGCCGCGTCCGAGCGCCCGAGTGAAGGAGCCAGGCTCGTGCTGCGGCGCGCCCCAGGACGAAGCATCCTCCGCGTCTGGCCCACTCGCGTATTCGAGAAATGAAGCGAGGTCGCGTGCGGAAGTGCCGATGGGGCCCAAGTGTACGACCGAGGTCGCGCCGGGCAAACCGTGGCCGGTCTGCGGCACACGCCCATAACTCGGCTTGAGACCGAACACGCCACACAAGGCCGCGGGAATGCGGATCGAACCGCCACCGTCGCAGCCGACCGACAAGGGCGTGACGCCACTGGCCACGGCCACCGCCGAGCCCGTCGAGCTGCCACCGGCCAAACGCCGCGCATCGTGAGGATTTCTGGGCATGTGACGGTGCGTATTGCCGCCCAGCGGCGAAAGACCGAACTCGGTCATCGGCGTTTGGCCAATCACGATCGCGCCGGCGGCGCGCAGGCGCGCGACGGCCACCGCGTCCGTGCTGGCGACCGCGCGCCGCAAACAGTTGGAGCCCATGCGCGTCACGAAGCCGCGCGTATCGATTTCCTCTTTGATCGCGATCGGCACGCCCTCGAGCTCGCTGCGCGCGTTACCCTGGGCGATGCGCCGCGCGCTCTCGTGCGCCGCCCTCA
>Ga0247768_1000335_pt1 | contig 17193 bp, 28 predicted proteins | sample UWRJL016104C6_FD_179944 | JGI IMG/M metagenome (GOLD analysis project Ga0247768, IMG submission 179944) | Plant litter microbial communities from Arlington Agricultural Research Station in Wisconsin, United States - UWRJ-L016-104C-6 | ecosystem: Environmental > Terrestrial > Plant litter >... | reverse complement strand
TCAGCGCTTCTGTAAGCGTACAAACAATAAGGCTCTAAACAGAGCGATATCTCATCGCACTGTCCGCCAATAAGGGACGAAATGTGTAATCTCTGTGTATTCGGATGTAACTGCATAAAGATACCTTCTTTTGATGTAATGTGCGACTCGACTCTCTGCTTGAATATCCGTAGTGTCGAAAATCACCCTCTTTTTCATCGTTTTGTTATGACTGGAAAGATCGTGGTTCGAGCGTCTAAATTAATAGCACAAGGTTTTAGCCCTAATAACTGTGTTATTTGTGCTTTCTCGTAAGCTTCTTTTCGCGAATTTCCTGCGTCCTGCCAGTAGTAATATGTATCAGTCATTGAGCTCCGTCGATAATGGAAGCCTTTGCCGTGTGATATTTTGTTTATCCGCTGCTCTTCACACAGCCTGTTTAGCTCAGAGCCCGGACGCCGTATCCAGTTCCCATTAAGCCTTTTCATGTAATTCCTGAATTTCATGCTTGCCCTCCGTCAGTTTTATCGCCCTTCTCTAATTCCAATCGGCGCTTCTCTACAAGTTGTTCGTATTCGCTCGTTAACCTACGTTCCTCGGCGGCAGCAACAAATGCGATACCTCCTGCCACGCTCAAAGTCAATACTGTCGGCGAAGGATTACCGCCAGTTACGACCAACATTGTTCCAAATCCGATCGCCACCTGACCCGCTTGTGCCACCAGAGAGTGCAGGCTCGATTCCGCTACTTTTCCGATATTTTCTCGATCGCTCATATTCCCTCCTTTAATATTTGATTGGTTTTGGATCTTCCATGATTTGACGGTTGCTGACGGTCACGATCAATTTGATATCTTTCCCTTTGATTGGAGGCTTTCTGCTGTGGGTAGTGTCCTTTAGCCACCTACAACTGTCGTCTACAATTAACTGTGACTCTGCCATCCCGTCAAGTAGCATTTTGCCGGAAGCGTACAAATTGTCGTCATCTATGCGATCGTTTACAAAGAACAACAAGTTCACCCAGACAGGTTCTCGATATTTAATTAGATTTTTGGTCTCTACGATGTGAATTATTTTGCTAGCCCAAATGCGCTGCTGTTTGTCGAATTCGCTCGTGCGACTTGTTCCTTTGAAACCTCTGGGCGATTTGCATTTATAAAGCGATCGCATTTTTAACATTTCGTTCATTGTGGGCGGAAGTTCGCTGAGGGCAAAATTCTGTACCAAGTGCGGGAGGTTGACTATTTTAAAATCTTTCTTGCTTGTTCTTATTCCCATCTTCTTTTGACACAAGCCCAGCTCTTTACAAGTATTGTTGAGGCTGGGCTTCTTGTATGAGGTTTGCTATCTTTCTTCACAGTTAAGTTGAGCTATTTCTTCGATACGGGCGATCGCCTGCTTGTAAATTTCGCATTCTTTTTCGATCTTGGCGAGCTGGTGCTGGTATCTTCTTTCGCTGTCGCTTACTCCTTGCAAGAAAAGTTTGTAAGCGTACTCTTCTTTGGCTTTCTGAGTAGCTAGCACCATAAAAAGTTTCCGCAAATCTTCGAGACTGAAGTTTGCGATTCTTTGCTCCAAGTCTTTGAGATAGAGTTGACTTTCTAGGGGTAATTCTATTCCTGACATTGGGTTAACCTACCTTCCAAATAGTTGGGTTACGTAAATGAGAATCCACTCATCGCCGTCTTCATCTTGAAATTCGCGCGAAACAACCCCAATTCCCGTATGGGTCGATTCGCGCTCTTCAATCGATTCCCGATGCCCTTTGGTACTGGCGATCCAGTGAGCGAGTATTACGTCTGCGGTCGATCGCCTGTTTTCTAGATTCCTGTAACGGTATTCCGACACTTGCGCCGTTGCCACGTTTTCTCTTATAAAGTCGAAGCCCAGGCTCATTAGGTGCGCGCCCCGATCTTTCGATCCCGTGTGGCAGATTTCTCCTTCCCAAACTTCCTCGCGACACATCCACAAGCTGTGCTCTCTCGCTGTACGGCTAATTTCCGGAACCAATCTCAGCGGAGGAAGTCGCAAGCTCGTCCGATGTTGGTTGACCGTATCGAAGATCTGGTTCTCGAAACTAGAATCAGATTCTGAAACTCGAACGGGTTCTCCCGATAGACCACTTTCCGATAGGAGATCGGTTGCAGGTTTTGGAGTTGGAAATAAATTAAAACAGTCAAAGATTGTTCCAGTCATAATACGTCCTTTTTCGTGTGATTTGTTTTTACTGTCTGTATTGGTGAATTATCGCGATAAGCAGGTCGCAGTAATGGCGGAGTTTCATTTTGTCTTCTATCTCTGAAACGAGAAGCTGCTTTAGTTTCTCTGTGTCTCTTGACTCTGCCACTCGACGCTTGATCTGTTCCAACAGTAATTGTTTTTCGATCGGCAACTCTAACTCTGGAGGGTCTGGTTCCACGGGATACAGTGTCCTTTATTCGCGACAGTTTAAGTACAGCGATGCTGCGAACAAACCCAAGAGGATCGGTTTGCGCTGTTCGACGGGCAATTTACTCATATCCGTTTCTGCTACAAAGTCCAACAAAGGCCACATAACAGATCGCACGATTCGGCTCCACCAATTTTCCTGATTCTTTATTGCGTTGATCTCGCCTTCTATGCTTGCCGTTTCCCATAGGAAAGGAAGCTCCCATTCCAAGCATTCTTTCCCGTACTTTTTACACGCCGAAGGAATTAGGAACTCCCAGTATTGCTTTAAGAAACTGTGCGTAGTTTCGCTTTTCGTCTCGATCGCCTTGTTGAAGGTTTCTTTAATTTGCGGTCGCTGCTGTTTGACAAAATTGATAACTTCTGAACGTTTCATGGTTTAACTCTCCTGAGCTGGAATGGATTAATTTTTGATAATTCGATCGCTTTTTCCAGCTTCTACCAAGCTAAAAGCTTCTGGATTTGAAATCCCGAAGCGAACGGGTTCGCCGTAAAAATCTCGAACAAATGTATAACTCGTCGAGTACCTCAATATTGCTCCGTCGTCGGGTCGGACGAGGTTGTATTCGTAATTCGGTATTTCTCCTTCGTCGTACAGCAGCCGAATCAATTGGCGGTATTCTTCGCTGAGATTGATTCCATCTAATTTCCAAGACTGGCGGTAGTCGTAGCCCGTCCAGTCGGGAGCTTGGCGCAGCCCTCTTTTGGGAGGAACGTTGCTGTGCTTGCAGCGGTCGTTAACCATGCTGACGATGGTCACGATCTTGCCTTCACCGGCTTCGATCGCCAGCGGTTCGAGCGATCTTGCCAACCTCGGATTCGACATCCCTACCGAATTCAGTCCAGCTTCCGAGAACAGCGAGAAGCCTGGAGGTGCCGCTAAAATCTGGTACGCTTTGCCCGTCCCGCGTCGGATTTCTGCTCTTTGGAGTCCGCGTTTTCGACATTCCGAAATAATGAATTTCCGCGCCGATTCAGAGCTGTTGATGTGAGACGACACCCACTCTGCATAAGCGCGGGGTTCTACAAAGAGAGTTTCTCCGTCGTCGGAAAAATTGCAGTGCGGAATCAAGGTATTTTCTACGTCACCTAAGAACATTTTTTCTTTCCTCCGGGCGATCGAGATCGAATTGCAGTTTGCGGCTCTGATAGAGCTGTTCGAGGCTGTAGTTTATACAGTCGGCGGCGACTAGGAACGACAGATCTGAATCTGTCGGCCGATCGCCCGAAGCGAGAGCTTCGAGCCGTTCGATCGGGATTTTGATTTCTTGTGCCAGATCGGTTAGCTGGATATTTTTCAATATCTGGGCGATCGGAGGAGCAGGGTTTAAGTACGGGTCTTCGGTGATGTGCCTGCCGTAATGCTTGAAATAGTTATTGGCAATCACTACCAGTTGCTCTACGTACCTTGGCATTGTTACTCTTGCCATTGTTGCCAAAACCTTTAAGCAGTTCTTAACTGGTTCTGGCATCCGCACTTTAATTTCTGATTGTTTTTCTGGCTGATATTTCACAAAAGTTTTCCTGTAGTACGGCGTCCATGATGTAAGCGTACCGACGCGCCATGTCAGTCGCTTTTTCCCAGTCTGACCCCCAGTTCCGAGCGGAATCGAGACTTATGTTCCAGTGCTGAATTTCTCGAAGACACGCTTGCCGCCAAGTTAGAGAAAGCCGATCGCCTGTTCGGAAATCGCGCGCCCACTGAGCGGTTTTGTGAAACTTATCGATGTTGTAAAGCGTTGGAACCCACTTGTCGAAAAAATCTTGCAGCTCCATCCGATCGCCCGGCTGCAAAATAAAGTTCGTCAGCGGACTTTTTCGATCTTGCTTTGGGCGATCGGATGGCTTTGTTGTGGTTAGCATAATAGTGTTACCAGCTTGATGTCTCTTTTCTCCGCCCTCGGTTGTTACAACCCAACTGAGGGCGATTTTTTAATGTTAAAGCTTAGGGATAAAGGTGTCAATAGGGGTGGTTTGGGGTGAAACTAGGATAAAGAGGGTTGACAGGGGTAAAAGTCTTGGATACAGTAGGTACTATCGACGTTTTAGGAGTTGATATGTTTAGTGAAATTATTTCAGAGTTAGTTCAAGACTTCCGATCGCAGTTGAGCCACACTTTTACCGGAGGCAAGGGTCTTTCGGTTAACCGAATCACTCCGGAAGAGACTGTTCGGTTGCAAGCTCTAGCTCAAGAAGCAAAAGCTGCTGTAGGTCCTACGGTTGCAGGATTTGAAGCTAAGGCGGACTTGGTAAAGGCAGAATCGGCGATGAGTGTTGCCGGAATTAAATATTTGGGCGCAGGAGCTGAAGCTTTTACTCAACAAGTAGAAGCCGTAGCCGATCTTTCAGATGTAATTGTAGAAAGCTCTCCGAGGGTTCAAGCTGCTCTGGCGCGGTTGAACCAAAACATACAGATATTAGGTGCCGAGTCCGAAAGAATCATGTTTGGCGAAGAAGATGCAAGACCGCAGGCGATCGCCCAACTACCCCAGCAAAGAATGCTGTTTGCTTCTCGTTAGTTTTAGCTTTCTTCTTTTTCGGTTCAATCAGCAGTCAATTAGTAGTCGAGGAATCAATTGTCGTGAAAATAAGATATGTAGACTTTAGTCCCACTGTTGCATCTGTAGCTGTTGTGGGGATTTTAGCTGCATTGGCAAAGTGCGCTATAAGTCCGCTTTCGCTATACGCTGTTTTTGGTATTATTACGATCCTGCTCGCAACGATTTTAGGGTTGAAATACGTCGGAAGTGTTTCCGAACTGACTGGTGTGCGTCCCGCCAAACTTAATCTTCATTTTTGTGCTGTTCTCTTGGTGTCGGCGCTTGCAGTTGCGATCACCTGCGGAGGCAACTAAGATGTACGACGCAAAAAAACACGTTCAAAAAGAGTGGCAAGTGATCGCTTGTGGTGTCATCACTGTGACAGCGATCGGAGTAGGCTTTTCGCTCCCTGTAAAAACAGGCGAAATTCCGATCGCCCGCCTATGTGCTTTTGCAGCTTCAGGAGCTATCTTTGCAACCGGAGCTGCTATCGACAAGAGCAAAGCACCTCTAGATCTTCAAAAAAAAGTTATTGACACACAAGAAAAAAGAGTGTTTTTAGCTGCCCAGACACTTGCTACTGCAATCCGGTTAGAAGACCAACACTTAGAAGGCGAAAGACTTGTCGCTCAAAAAGTCAGGAGTTCTGATGTTTAGAAGAAAACGAGAGCCGACTGCTGCGGAAGTAAAAAAAATACTGAAGCTGCTTGAGAGCGAAGATCCTTTCAAAGAAAACGGCGGGATTTGCTACCTAGACGGCACGGTAACATCGGAACACAACTACGCGCTTTGCCGAAGTGCGATTTTGCTAGATCTCCAATCCTACGATTGGAAAAAGGTTAAATTTCTGTGGATCTGTGCGGAACTTCCGGCGCCGCCGGGATATGTGGATGATTGCTGTAGCGGTTGCGAAGCAACTGATACCGATCGCCTCAAACTGGCAAAATTTGACTACGCTGAATTTTGTTCCGCGATTCCTCGAAAGGACTACGTTTCTACAGGGCAGGGTGAATGGGCTAAAAAGTTTGGGATTCCGGTAGTCGTCTATCAGCGACCTTATCCCAATCCCGCCAAAGGAGAGGAGCTTGGGACTTGGGATATCTACGATCCGATCGCCTCCAAAGAAGAGAAGGCGATCGGTATCAATCTCGGACAGTTATCTAAGCTTGCAGGAAGTGCAGCCGTCGAGGATCTTCAGCATCTCGATACTGTTGCTCGGATTGCAATTGAAGAGCGCAATTGGCACGAGGCGGCGATCCATCAAGCGTGGCTCAAGTACAAGTCGGCAATCGAAGCTGGTTTACTTGATTGCGAAACCGCATACCGACAGTTGGAGCGCGAAAATCAATTGCGAGATTACCGCTTGCAAGAGGCGATCGGTCGCATAAACCGAGGGTCGGTGACGCAGTTTGTTGACGCGGGCGATCGGCGATCGTCTGGTTTTTCTCGCGTCATTCCGCAAGCTAATTTTTCAGTTCCGACGATTGTTCGACAGCCCGTTCAGTCTTTTGGAAGACAGCAACTGTCATTGCCTTCGGCAACCGCGTCGTTGCTAGAAAGTCCTGTTTTTACTACGCCTCCTATTGAGGCTTTTAAGTATGTAGAAGTTCAGGTGGTCTAACGGGCGATCGTTTTTATCTATCTAGCGACAAACAAAAATAAAAGGAGACTTGTCATGAATTTGCAGCGCTTGCAGTCAACAATCGATATCCTTCAAGGGATGCTCAACTCTATGCAATTACTCGCTCAGTCGGAGTTGGTTCAAGATTTAGAGTCGTCTGAAGGCTTTCAAGATTTGACCCTGAAGAAATTGACGGCGATTCAATCAGACTTAGATGAGTACGTCCAGTCCTTGAGCCGGGTCAAAGATGATTTAGAAAATCCGCAAGCCAACTCTGAATTTGAAAGTGCGCTGGCTGGCGTTTTCGGTTCGTCATTTTCCCTTTGAAGCGAGACAGGAATCAATGAAAGTAGATACGCAAATTATATCTTTCGACTCTAGTGTCGAAGAGATTGAAAACAATTTTCGCCTTACCGTCAAAGAACTGTTAGAGCGAATTTCGGAGATAACTGAATCTCGTGTCTTGGAAAAAGAAGTTGTGAGCGAAGTCAAAAGAATGTTGGATGTTGCTGTAACACCAAACTCTCCGATTGAGTTGAACGACGTGATTTCTTGGGGTTGGAAAGTTGGATTGATTGACTCAATCGGCGGAGGCGCAGCCGGCAAGCTAACGCTTTACGTGGCAGATATGACTCTCAGGCTGAAGGAAAAAGAAGGTGTTACGCAAGTATCCGTTACTTCCCCTACTGGGAAAACTCTTCACGTCAAAACAACAATTATTGTTTGACTTAAATGCCTAGCCACTGCGATTTCTAGTCGAGCAGGCGATCGAGCGCTACCTGAGATCATTCAAAGCGATCAACTGTCGTTTTAGCGCTCGATCTGCCTTTAGAGTTTGTCCGATGACTTCAAACGTTCGGTTGATTAGAGGCAAAGGTATGAAACAAGTAATTTCACCTGGCGACAAATTTGGCTATTTAGAGGTTATAGAAGAGGTCGAACCCTATGTAAGTCAATCAGGCAATGCCTTTAGACAGTTTGTATTTCGATGTGAATGTGGTGCGGTGGTAACAAAGAAACTTGGTCCTATCAGAGAAAAGCGTGTTGTTTCGTGCGGTTGCTATAATAACAAGAGAAAAATTAAACACGGCTTAGTAGGAACGGATTTGTATCAAGTTTGGATGGGAATGCGTCAAAGATGTTGCAATCCCAAAAATGCCAAGTATCCGATATATGGAGGGGAAGGTGTAAAAGTTTGTGACGAATGGAAGACTTCGCCCTCTACTTTTATTGAATGGGCGTTGCTTAATGGATATTCTCAAGGACTGACAATAGACAGAATAAATAGCAACGGTGATTACTGTCCAACTAATTGCCGAATAGTTGATTATTTTACCCAAAACAACAATACGAGCAGAAATCGTTTTGTCGAGATTTTTGGTGAGAAGAAAACTATTGCTCAATGGTCTAGAGATACAAGATGTGTGATTGACTATGAAACCTTTGTATCTCGTATAAAAAAGGGGTGGAATCCGCTTCTAGCTCTTACGAAAATTAAGCAAAAAAGAAAATAAACTTCTAGGAGTTGTTACGATCGCGATATAGTGGCAATGCTAGTGACTAAAGTAATCACTGCTTCACTCTTGTCGATAGTCGCAAATACGTAATGGTTCTTACATTTCGATGCAAGCCTATTATCAAGCAATAGTAAAACAACAAGAGTAACTATGATTTCTCAGGAATTTTTAAGCAACGCCAAATTGTTTAGCAACGGAATTAACAACGATCGGATGTGGTTGGTGGATTGCGACAAAAAAATAGCAGTTGTTTGCCCTATGGATAAATTTCTCGTTCAAGACTTCACTCGTCTTGAGGAGCCTACCAAAGAAACATACGCAGATTTTCTCGAACTAATACGCCGAGAAATTAATTTTCTGGGCGTTGACAGCAACGGAAGTCTTTACTTAGTGAGATCGCAACCGCAAAAGATGACACTGGTCAACCAGGTCGCCGTTCAATTTGCTACCCAGCAACTTCTAGAGGTCGCAAAACACCAGCTTGCATCCATAATTCTAGTCAATGCAGAAAAATGGGATTACGCTGCTTCTTCAACAAGCGCTGTTCCTCGTCCAGAATTTACACAGCTCGCCTTGGCGTATGCGGAGCAGTTGATAGCGGAAACAAAGAAAAAGGTAGAAAACTCGTGATAATTACCGTACAAGGTACTCCTGAAGAATGCGAAACATTGTGCAACGTGCTAAAAGGCGCACAAGCTGCATCGGAAACGCCTATATCGATAACTGTCGTGCAACCGAACGCTCGAACACCGCTGACAGTCATTCAAGGTGGCCAATCTAAATCGCGTAGTGGCGATCGGCGAAAAGTAGAACTACCTCCAATTTAGTGAGGCGATCGATCTTGCAAAAAGCTCGGACAGTATAAAGTCCGAGCTTTTTGCGTCTGTTTTTAAAGTCATAGTCTAGATATATAGACAAAAACGCACACTTTATAAAAAATACGTGCAATATTGTTACACATAGGTCGTTACACACATTTTATGTGTAACGGTCTTGTGAGACTCGTATAGTGCTGATTGTTTTTGTAATAAGGATTTGAGGGAGGTATGGCTTGTGTAATGAATGATGTGCAGCTTAAAGACGCTAGGACGGATGTGAACCCAGAAACTTTCTGTAAAGTTCAAGTTTTAAACAGTCGCGAGTATTCAGCGAAGCAGTCGATTCCCCGAAGCCATTACGGGACAAAGCGAAGCGAACTGCTTATTTTAAACAAAAGGACTGGAGGGTGCGTTACTAGGAAAACACTTTGGCGGTGGGATTGTATTTTACAGGCTCATCCAAAAATGAAAGACTACCGCCGCGATAGTTATACGCAGTGCTCCTTGTGGGACAAAGGTCAGGAATGGAGTCCGCATCAAGTATGGTGCTTGGAAAAAGTTGCTGAATTCATGCAAACAAAATCCATTTACAGGAATACAGCAACTAAACACACGAAAAACAAGATTGAGACTGTGGTTGTTTCTAAATACCGATACCCGACGTATGAGGAATTGAATCACTATCTTACAACTAGCTACCACAGATTGACCTTTAAACAATTCATGGAAGAAATCAAGGAGAAATACAATGTCAATTAGATACGACGAATTGGCGATCGAACTCAAAACCTCTATCGGGGAATTGACTACGTTAGCCGAAAAGTTAAACGAATCTGACGGATTGAACTTACCTTTCGCGGCTAGAGCAATTCTCAATAATGAAGAGGCTGAAGTATTGAGAAAAGCCTTTCGGGAGCAGCCCAGGCAAACACCCAGCTTGGCTCCACAATTGAATCCGGCACCTATCCGCAATACAAGCGATATTCAACCGACGCAATCTTCAGATACTTTGGCGTCGCAAGATGAAACGGATTCTACGGAATCTGAAATGGATGTGATTCACACCAATCTCGAACAAGCCCTTTCTGCTCAGGAAACCCAGGATCAGGAGCTTTTTGAGAGCGAGCTTGCGACACTTGAACACCATCAGTTTCAACTTGGTGTCCTTCAATCAATACGCGGTGCTACGGCTAATGTTAAGGGATTTATGGCCGGTCAAAACGCGCTTGCTGCCGCTAAAAATGCACGGGCCGTTGCAGCTCTTCAGCGTAAAGCAAAAATGCTGGCAGGCACAGAGGGTGCGGATTTTTTGCCGAACTATCCAAGTGCAGCACAGTCTTCGACGGAGATTCCGGAAGCGCCGAAGTCTTTGACCCAACAGAACTTCAACAGCTTAGATCGACTGAAGAAGTCGTAGCTGCAATCGATAAATTACGGCAAGAGAAACAGTTAGTTACCCTGATTCTCTTTGTTAGTCCAAATAACGCATTGTGGAGCAGGGTATTAATTATGAATTGGCTAATTGACTTAATCAAGGGTGTAGGCGATCGAATTTCAAATCTAGAAAGCGAGCCGGACTATAAGACCTTTAGTTCAGTAGCGGCACACATGATGGGCTTGTCGTAAGCGCAATACAAATTGGAGGAAAAATGACTGTATCAAACGTAAATGAAATTCCATTCGATCGCGAACAACTCCGGGTCAAAACATCTGGCACGAAACAGCAAGAATCACTTTTGGTTGATAGCGATATCGAAAAAATCATTCCGATTGGCGAAGAAACTTTCAATCGACTTCGATTGCGTGGAATTGACGAATCCGAATACAAAACCATTGAAGGTCGGCTGTTCATTTCGCGAACTGCATTCAATTCAAAAGGTGATTGCAGCCCTTCTGATAACGCCTGGAGGTTTGTTAAGTCGATCGCTCGCAAAATAGGAGGTTAAGTCAAATGGCTAAAGAAAAAGGTGGCGCTTTAATCCTTTCGTCGATGGCAGATCTTATGCCTGTCCCGACAGGATCGGCAATGCTCGCCGAACGTTACAACATTGACGGGCTAGACATTCCAAGCCGACTGACTCTAGACGATTTTGAAGAATTAGGTCAGCGGGCGATCGAAATACAGTGGCTTTTAGACCATCTACCTGAAATCAAAGACAAACTTTTACTTGTCATCAGGGGACAAGTTTCCTGGGAGCAGATGAAGTGCGAATTGATGAAAGCCGGATACAAAGGTGCCGGCGACATTAAGAAGAGCACGATCGATGCCTTGATAGCCGAACAAGGCTACAACGCCAAGATAGTCCAGCAGGATTATCGATTAATAGCGAACACGCGCAAATTTGGCGAAGAAACTACGGAAGTCAATACGTTTACCGACGCCCTGATTGAACTAGATTTAGCATCGCTTCGAGCCAAAAATGCAGCAATCCTAGAACAAAAAAGGCAGGCTGCCAACAACGGTGACGCGGAAGCGATTGCAGAGTGGGAGGCAAACCGGAAGATAAACGATTTGGAGGCTGCGTCGATGCTCCTTCAGTACGGAACCGCTGCCCGATCGCATCCCAAATTTCCCGGCACAGCGCAGGCAATCGATGGGTCTTCCCGCCAGCAAGCGGCATTCGGCGGCTTTGGTGGCCGCCAACAATCGCAGTATCGAGATCAACTGAAACTCGAACTCAACGGCAACGTTGCAGGCGCTGTCAACCGCGTAGCCAATCGCACCGGCAACGGAATTAAAAAACTTAAAACTTTCTTTTTTGGAGGATAGATGTTTTCACTATCAAAACAACCAGAGCCAGTCGTCGAAGTTCAGCAAGAAGCGCCAGAGTCCGCGTATTACCTGCGACTCAAATCCCAGAGCAATGCTGCGTTTTTAGGGATTTGCTTCGGAGCCGGCGCGATCGCCACCAACGTTCTCCGACTGTTCCCGGAATACCGCATTTTCTACGCACTTCTATCCGTTACAGGGATAATTGCACTCCTTGCATTTCCTTCGGCTAACCCCAAAGCTAAATATCTCTGGAGATGGGGTGCAATTGCGTTATTTGGAGGCTTGGCACTGCCTTGGTGGGAGTTGATTCATCTCGTCCCTAAATGGGTGTGGATGGCGATTGTTGTGGCTGCGATCGGCATTGTAGTGGCGATCGGAGGGTCGAACTAATGAAACACATAGCTGTCAAGCTCGTTCTGAGCGGTTTAGCGATTCTCATGGCGATCGCGCCTGTTCCCTTTGAAAAATGGGCTTGGCAGCGAATCGCGTTCGGCATCCTTGGATTGGCGGGAATGGTTTCTACTAAGTCCGAAATCGACCGAGAAATGGAAGAGCAGCACTTGGTCGATGTCCAAATTTTTGAAGAGAAGCTGTACGAAAGGGATCTCGCTCAAGTACAGCGCGGACTAGCTTTAGAAGCCGCCCGCCAGCAAGAAGCCATTCGCTTTGGCTTGCAGACCAAGATGGCAACGGCTGATTACCAAGGAGCGTTTGTCACGATCATGGAGGAAAAGCATCCGTACTATCTCGATGCGCTGCAAGCGCAACAGCAAGCTGCTTTAGAAGCGCAAAGCCGGAATTTTGGAGGTTCTACGGGCGCTCAAGAGAGCGGGCTGGCGATCGAACAAGTAGAAAGGCTTGACGGAAAGCTGGTCGATCCGCAACTCGCCGCAATTAGAGGCGCAAATCCGGGACTCGATTTTTATGATTTCGACGATCTTGAAAACGATGCTGTAGGTATCCTGATCGGAGGTAATTCGGGATCGGGCAAGACCTCTGTTGCTGCTTGGATCGCTGGCAAATTAACAGAAGGAAAACCAGCGCAGGTTTTCGCTTTAGATCCGCACTTCAACGATATCTGGGAGCAGCTTGGAATCCACTCTATTGGTGAGTTCCATGAAATTGAAGAAACTTTAGACCTGCTTGTAGACGAGCTTGACGCGCGACGAACCCGTAAAAAATTAAAGCAGTCTCTTGGAGATACAATCATTTGCTTCACTGATGAATTAAATGGCTGTATCGAGACAGCTTCTGACCCCAAAAAATACAAGAAAGCATTACGCAGGTTGGGTTCTGAAGGGCGTAAGTTCGGAATTATGTTGATAGGTCTTTGTCAAAGTATTCTAGTAGAAGACCTTGGTATCACTGGTTCGATGAGAGGCAATTACTTCATTGTTTGTCTCGGACGGTCTGCAAAATATCAATCTGGTCAAGTGTGGAAGCCGGGAGATCCTAATCGAGAATGGATCGCAAAACAAGCTTACCCTTGCGTAGTTATTAACGGTGGCGAGACACAATTAGCTATTCATCCGACACACCACGCTTACACCGTTTATAAAAAGAACGGGAACAAGCCTCAAAACATGGGAGCCGTAAATCAGCTTCCTTTGACTTTTTTACCAGAACATTTGCGTCCAGTCGGAGGGAAAACACTGCGATCGATTTCAGTCGAACAAGCGATCGAATCTGATTCCTTGATGAGCGTAGAGTCCGATTCGATTGTCAGCATTGAGGAACAGAAGCAGCAACTCGATGCCACTTTTAACAAAGACTACAATCCTCTAGATCACTTGCTACAGGAAGCCAGTCAAGAGCAATTGGACGAGTTGATAAAGAACTGGCGAGAGATGGCAGATACGTCGCGATCGGACGTATCCGATACTTCGATACCGAAAGAAGTATCAGATACGTATCAAACGCTAGAACCCTTGCCTGGTGAGGAATCGCTTCGTATCTGGGATGCGTCTGATTTCGCTAAATACCTGCCAGATCGCCAGGAATTAGCAATGTTTCAAGAGCTCGATACGCATTATCGAAACGTATCACACAGCCCTTCTCGGATCATTAAAGAAGTCTGGAAATTATCGCGCGGTGAGTCGTACCGACTGCTTGGAAAACCTTGTTTTGTTTATCTTGTTACCAAGTACGGAACAGAAGAACAAAAAAAATCTCCTAAATTTGCAAGACTTATCACTGAATTTTTTGAAGCTGTTGACGATGCGAGTTCGGACGAGTAAATCTCCTTGATTTGCAAACAATTAAACCAGGGTCTTATGCCATGCACATTTTTTTCAAGTTCATCCTGTTAGCGAGTTTTGGTGCATTTGTTTTTCTTTTCGTGTTTTCAGGTTTTTTGGGGTATTTCTTCTATAGCAATTCAAACGGGAATTTGCCACCTGAAGCTCCTCAATCATCTTTTCCAGATTGGGATTTGATGACACAGATTCCAAAAGAAGTTTTGATTTCAGGGATTTTTGCTCTTGCTGCTATATGGGCTTTAGTTGGACTTCCGGAGCAACAGGAAGCAAGAAAAGAACCCAAGAAGGGGCGGAAGCGTCGTTACATTGTTGATGAAGAAACAGATGTGGAGGAGTAATTAATGTTAGTTGATGATGTCCCTTACTACGAGTATTCGTCTGCCGACATCTTGCCTGTTGACGATATTTCGATCGCCATTGTGCTTTTGCATGGATTAAAGGGTCGGTCTGCACGGATTGTGCCTCGCTCAAAAAATCAAAATGAATTCAATGCAGATTTGTCTAGGTTTGAAACGCTTCTTGATACTGCGATTCGCGCTCTTGAAGAATTGCGATTTTTGGTAATAAAAAACAAGCAAATTTCGGGGGGCGGAGATCTTTATTCTCGTGAAGAGTTGCCGACTGATGAACTGTCGATCGCCATTGCGATTTTGAACAACACAAAAATTCGAGCCGAACTTTCAATAACCCATCCTTTCGGAGGGTCCACGCTTGATGCAGAACAGCAGAAAACAATGGATGAAGCAAGTTCTGCAATAGACTGGGCGATCGCCTTACTCAAAAATTTTCAAACATAGGAAAAACTCATGTACCTAGAACAGACCGACCTCGACATTGCAATCTTTGCAAATAATCTTGACGAAGCGATTATGGCAATCGGAACAAGCGATTTGTTCAAGTGTTCTGCGATTTGCCGATTGCTCAAAAAATTGAGTCTAGAGCCGTCAGAGATAGTCGTACTCAGCACCAATCCCGCACACAAGTCGTTTTACGAAAAGGCAGAAATTCCGATCGCCAGCAGTTTAGAGGAAGTCGTCTGCGTCCTTCGAGAGCTAATCGAAGAGTTGCAGCGCCGCCAAAGACTTTTCAGGTTTAGAGGCGAAATCGAACATCAAATCAACATTGTGATAGAAGTTGACGATCTGCATGACGCACTCAGAGAACGGGCGATCGAGTTGAATCACGAGTACAGCGAGCGCGAATTGGATGGGGCGATTGAGATGCTGCGAGAAGATGGGCCGGGAATTGGGATTGCTGTCATTGTTTCGACAAATAAACCTCAAAAGATTTGGAACCACAGGCTGTATTCGGGAGTTGCCGCTTATAAATTTGTGAACGACAGCACTAACGGTGTCTCAGAAGAAGATGTCCGAGCCGTCCGAATGCAGGCTCATCCTTGCTGTTTTGCGATCGCCGACGACATTTATCCGATGGACAATGTATCTGACCGATTCGTCCCGTTAGGGATTGAGCAGGTCGCAGAAAGTGAGCGGGCGATCGGATTGTAAAAAATAGATTCGTTTTTAAATAGTCTTATCAATGACAGGACTATTTTTTGTGCTCGATAGCCCAGAATCGTCAATATTGTGCCAGGAGCGAAACAATGATATAATGTGTATACACAAGAAAAAGCGACACTACGCAGATTCAACAAAGCGTATTAATCGGATTGAACCGATGCAGCCATTGAAGTAGGCGATCACTGTCTTGATTGAACCAAAATATTTAATTCAATTCTATTGAATGTAAATTAAGCTAAATTGAAAGTTTTCGGGTCAGAGATCCGCAAACAGTCGAGAAAGCCCAAAAATCAATGTTGTGCGCGACACAAGATTGATTCAGATCGACAGATTGGAATTCTTGCGATCGAAATCTGCTCCCATCCAGAGATGGAACTAGAGCAAGCAAAAAGCCCGCCTTACCCTATTTGGGTTTGGCGGGCTTTTTGTTTAAACTCTTCAATTGCTATACGTCAAGTATCATATGCTGTAATATTAAGAAGTAGTTTTAAAGGACTTAGACTCATGACATTGCAAGAATTATTTAAACAACTTCGCTCTGCTGAACCCACGCGACGACAGTTCGCGTGGATAGTCGATATAGTCGAGCCAGAAGATGACGGCATTGAGAACATGAGTCATGCAGTAGCTAACGCCGAATGCGAGTTAGAAGATAAACTCCGCACTCGTGACGGCGCTGTTTTCTTAGGTACTACAACTACCTTGAGGAACCAGTTATTGGAATTCTCTTTAGAGCAAATAGACTCGGAATGGGCCAAAGTCTGCGAGGGAATAGACTCTCTCGTGGCTATTGGTAACTGCGAGTAAACAAAAAGAGAGGGCGATCGGAACTATTCGATCGCCCTCTATTTTTTTGACATTTTGGGTCAAAAGTTATATTTTGGTTGTGTAGTTGTGGAAAATAAATGTATGCAAGAGAATTTTGTAAATCACAGTTGTGCAGTATCGGCAGAAGAGTACAACATTCTTCGTGCCGAATACGGGAATCACTTTGAGAAGCTCAGTACAGCAGATAGATGTATAATGCTAGCTGTCCTGTCTATCCAGTTGCACAATTTGCTTATGAACGATCCTCCGTTTGTAAGCAAGACTACATATAGCTTGTACGAGCATTCCATGTCTCCGAAAGCCAGGGGTTGCTGTCTTAGGCTGATAAGACTCACTTTTGACCATATGACTTGCGCTTGTACTGCGCTCCTATCTCATTTGAATTTACCTAGTGAGTAAACAAAAAAGAAGGCGATCGGTTATTCCGATCGCCTTCTCTTTTTTACTGCAAAGAAAAACCACCTATTGGATCAGAATAGGTGGTTCCCTGTAAATGTGTCGCCGCTACTTAATAACGACTCAATTATCATACACTATTTTTCTACGTGATTGACTTTTATTTTTGCTTTATCCAAAATAGCTTTTACTTTCTTGTATTTCTCTCTTCCAATCTCGCTGCGACCTTCGTAATACGCTTCTATATTGTCTTTAAAAAACGAGGTTACTTTACTAGCCACATCTTGGGCTACTGCTTCGACCTTTTTTTCGGTTTGACCGATCGCCTTAGTCGCTGCTTCAAATCCGGCAACTGTTGCCGTGCCGATGTCGTTCATCATTTCTTGGGTATTGCGCCCGACTCGCTTGAGCTGCTCGCGAGCTTCTGCCTGCGCTGCTTTGCGAGCAATCTCATTTTCAACTTTTTTGCGGGAACCTTCGTAAAATTCTTCGTCAG
>Ga0247768_1000334_pt1 | contig 17207 bp, 19 predicted proteins | sample UWRJL016104C6_FD_179944 | JGI IMG/M metagenome (GOLD analysis project Ga0247768, IMG submission 179944) | Plant litter microbial communities from Arlington Agricultural Research Station in Wisconsin, United States - UWRJ-L016-104C-6 | ecosystem: Environmental > Terrestrial > Plant litter >... | reverse complement strand
CCATTTCCCTTCGGCCCTACGAATTGGCCCCCCCGCAGCTCTTTGTCCAGCGCGACCCGGCTACCTGCGGCCCTGTGGGACCGACACACACGTTCACGTGCTACGTGTTTGCTTCAGGGCTGACTCCCACCTGAGTAGCAACGGCCGCTGCCGCTCGTTGCCTGCCTGCCCCAGCTCCTTCCCTTCCCACCCTCCCCTCCCTTCCTCACCTTCACTTGCTCATTACACTACCTTTCCACCACCATCATCCATCCAACTCATTCTACCATTTCTTGCATAAACATGTCGTCCAGATCTGCGCCCTCGTCGCCAATGAATTGGGTTATCGAGTTTATCGTGTGGGTGTTGCGAGAAACCCGACGCAGTTTTGCTTCATCCATCTAAGTTCAGTGGGCAAAACGCTTCCTGGCAGCATTCACGGCATTTTTTTCATCTGGCAGCGGCTCCAGTTTGAACAGCGAAGGCGACATCACGAAGATCAGAGTTACTTTTTCCCGAGTTGTGTGCGGAGCTTGTTAGGTTGGTCATCTTACGCTTCAATCTCCCTTCTTTGGCATCCAGAACTAACCCGTGCGCAGACCACCTCGATGCTTGCCCAAACTAGCTTCCTTTTGCATATGTGCTGGTGCAGAGTACCCCCGCGCATTCAGCATGCCTCCTAACAGCTATTGTCCTCATCCCCGCCGATCCATTTGGGCAACTGCTGTCACGCGCGTTCACAAATATCAACAGCGGAAACAAGCACCACATCGAGCACCGCAGAGCCCCTCAAGTCCAAGAAATCAATCCTTCGATCAACTAGCAAAACTACTTTGGCTAGCAAGTACTGCTATGTGGATGGAAAATACGTGGAAAAAACACCCAAAGTGATTACCTTTACCTTTACCTTTTGTTGCATGGCAGACATCGCTTCAGCATGGTAGCAAATGCTGAACAGATGCAACCCTAAACGCATGGATTCGATCTTTCAGAAGCCACTTGCCGAGTTAGTTTTTTTTGGATACAGTGGTATCGACCATCGATCGGTCACACCAGTTGCCCACCCTGCTATTGAACAATTCCTCGATGGCACCCACAATCTTCACAACTGGCGCGACATCTTCTGCGTAGGTATGATATCTTCTCCTCGCCGACCTCGACCACCAGTGGCCCAAGACGAAGCAATCACAGAAGCCATTATCAAAAGGACCATATCTTGGCTTGGGAAAATATCATAAGGAAGTGGTCTCCCACAAGCCAAGGTGGCCGAACTGGGTGCCCACCCTGCTATCGAACAATTCCTCGGTGACACCCACAATCTTCAAGACTAACGCGAGGCCTCATGCACGCCTATCGATTATTCCAAAGGCAAGAGGTGCTCCGACAGTGGTCTCCCACAAGCCAAAAGGCCGAACTGGATGCCCACCTTGCTATTCAGCATTTCCTCGGTTTCATACACCAGGCTCAAAAGCAATTGGGGGCGGGATGAGCTCCAAGCAATTTTGATGGCAGAACATGCTGCCCACCCTGCTATCGAACAATTGCTCGGTACGGGCTTTTCGACAAGAATACCAAGGTCGGTATCCAGTGAGGCATTGAAGATTCTACACAGGCGGATTTGAAGCCATTGTTGTCAAAGAAATCCTCATTGGCCATGCGTCGCCGATGGGTTCATGGGAGGCCCCGGACCCAACTCACCCCATGACCTCCGGTGTCCGGGAGCTCGAGTATTTGGTGCGAATATATGTCTGAGCCCCAAAAGCTATGTGGAAGAGATGAAGCTATTAATATGCTCGGATTGGCTATGCGTCGCCGATGGGTTCATGGGGGCCCCGGACCCAACTCACCCCATGACTCCTCGTGTCCGGGAGCCTGGAATTTCGATCCAGTCAAGAGTTGTCTGAGCCGAAAATTCTATGGGACTCATGGCGGAATTGCCGCGGAAGGGAGTTTGGCAATCATGGAGTTGGAGCACCATTTCTACACATGCATCAAGATATGCAGAGACGGAATAGTGGTTCCCATTTCAATATATCGTCGCCCCAGTCCTAAATTGAGGGGGGTTTGGCAATCATCGAATCGGAGCGCCTTTTCTACACAAGCATCAAAATGGATTCCCCGCGGGGGAGTTTGGCAATCATGGAGTCGCTTCATCATTTCTACACATCAAAAAGGATCGCCCGCGGGGGAGTTTGGCAATCATGGAGTCGGACCACTGTCTTTTCCAATGCACTGAAATGTATCCTTGGGCGTGGACAAGACTCTTGCGGAAGGGGAGTTTGGCAATCATGGAGTGGGAGTACCATTACCACACATGCATGAAGCTGGACCTTGGTCTCTGGAGCCCGACGGGTTTCTCCCATCCACAAGTCCGTTGACCAAGGAAGGGGTGCATTGCAGAGGCGGTGACATTGGCGGTGGGCTTGGAGCGGAGTTCTTGCATGATTTTGCTTCCCGGGAAAAGACTGCAAGAGTAATTTTAGATAGCAAAGAGAACAGTTGCGGCACAGTTGATAGTATGTGTCTTCCGTGAAGAACAAGCCTCAAAGCTTTTGTCTTTCCATATGCCCGGCGCCTCTCAGGCCCGAAACACAGTATTGGTTAAGATCGCTTTTCTCTGAGCACTCCCAGTGCGCCAAATGTTCCTTCTCCGAGACGAAAACGGCTCGCTTCGGCTGTGGAGGGGAACATTCATCGTGGATTTTCAGCGGCGTTTTTTCATCGCTTTGGCTATGGTTGTATTTCTCGTTTGGGGCAGGACGTATTGGTGGAGCGGTAATTGGAGGCGGGCGACGCACTTGGATAGCATTGAATCAAACTCATTTGCATGAAGATGTCACTTCTTGTGCAATTTACTATGACCTTTTAACTACTTCCCCCATATGCACTGTGACCACTTTTGCTCAAAAAGCTCTCAAACTCCATCGCGTATGTAGAGTATCGGGGTTTACTATGCTGTTGTCACCATGTCACCAAATGGGTCGGCGCCGGGGATAAAACCAGCCTTTCCTCCCCTGGTCCCGTGCTTCCAGATCTTGATGTGTTCTCAACCGGTTCCACATTGTCTGATGAAAAGTAACAGCTGTAAGCTCCACGAGAACACAACAGGTGCGGCGTACAGACTCGGGGCTGCATATGGAGAAGATCTGAGAGAATGTCAATGCGAGGTATCCAGAGTCCGTTATGCGCGTCATAGCATGGGAGCCGGGGTAGTTGCAATCCACTTAGATATAACGCGATGCGCGGACACTAGTATAGATTCCGCACTGTTATTTCCACCACACTTCGCTGATTCTCAACTGTGTCTTCTGTCGAACCTATGTGCGGAAACCTTCTCCCAGTTTCTGGGAGCATTTTCTGGCCCGTTATCTCCCTCGGACTTCAGCGTTCAGTGTACGGAATCTCGCCACATCCGATGAGTTATATCCAAAACAGCTCCTTCAAAACGGACTTTGTTATCCCGGTATTTTCAGACCTTCGACCGTGTTTCTTTATGGTTCTGTGCGGCGGCTCCAGCTTCGGTCGTTGCTTTACGGTCGGTTTGGCGTGGTTCAATGGGGGATCGTGGAGGGCGTTCGGCCGAATGGTATGGTCGTTGCGATCTCTATAAGGTATCATTAGCTTCTTCCTTTACAGATGGAGTTCGAAGCAATGCTCAATCAACTGAATGTCCAGAACCAAAGCGAATTGGTCGGAATAGCGCTGGAGTCTGGCGTCGCGTTGAGATCTGGTGTAGTTATCCGGCCAGTTTGGCCAGGTCGGTGCCCGAGAGCGCATTAAGGGCCGTTGTCTTCGGGCTCTGTCCTTCACGGGCCCACCCAATTCTCACAAGATGTACAATGCTTTCTTTCCGATCAAACCCAGCAAGCCGGATTACAAGCCGGGTTGGACCTGGGCCAGAAGAGCTGGGATAGAGCGACAGCGAACTTGACAAGGCTTTATAGGAGCCACTTCGGCGGATGGCAGCTTTGTGAGGGGAGTGCTCCGCAATGACCCAAGAGATGGTCTGCTTCAGAGTCGTCGTGTTCATTGATCATGTTCGCTAACGGCTGAAATACTCCCCAATTCTGGCAGCGCGATGAGCGTGAACACCACGATGAAGGGCATCATGAAAAGCGCCGCCAATGCTCACTGCTAATGGTCAAACGCTCCGCCCATGGTAGCCTTCTCGATCCTGAAAGTATGCCTCGCGTGCCAAAAGAGGCTTCCGACGGGTGGGTGCCCAAAGATCTGGTCTTTCCTGTCGCTGACGACCTTTTTACCATTGTAGTGAGGTCGTGGAGAGCGTTCAGAGCGTTCTCGAAGAGGATCGATAAGTGTATTCGGAAATGGCGTGTTCAACAGAGAGAGGCCAAGCGAGGGATGTCACTGGTTCAAGTGGACGAGGCCTCAGGTGTGAGCGGGTCGTGGGTCGTCGAGTACATTGTCCTTTCATGAAGCTGGTACGCTGCTCGACTGGTGACGGTGTGCGATTGGAGAGCCAGTGTAGGGAAGATCGGAGATGCTTCGATGCTCGTTGATAGTGGAAGTGGGGCGGGGGAGTGTGCAGACGATGGGGGATGGTCAAGTGTGCATGCGGGGTGGATAGACGGTGAACGGTACGGTACCTACTCCCGCGGAGACTGCAGCTTGTGATCGGTGGATGAGCAGAAGAGAGTACACCGTTATGCAGTAAGGCTGAACAAGGAACTCATTGTGCGTTAACAGCCTCAGTCGCTCGAGCAGAAGGCCGGGGGTGATGGCAGAGGCAACATGGCTGCACCTATGCCCGCCGCACAGTGTGCATGCCTTACGGTCCGCACTGAGCGGTGAGAGGGCAGTCAAAAGCTAGAGATTGAGAAAAATCTCTCGCCGGAACTGGCAGGCCTTCGGGTCTACTGGTTCCGGCACTCACCTCGTGCTTTCGTTGTTCAATGGTATAAACAGTGCTAACTTATATATAGTGTAGTGAACTAACCGAGTGTCCTCTGTTCGAGTCTAAGTGATGTCAGGTATGAAACCCCCCAAATCCCCTTTCAAAAAAACAGTTGCTAACATTTTTGGTTTCCTGTTTTTATCCTTCTTTTTTTTGCTACTGCTTTCTCGATACGCAACGCCTCTCGCAGAGTTTATTTTTGAGGTCGCAACTGCCTGTGCTTGCACAGGAAACATAAGGTCTGCGCAGCGTCATGCACTCTCGATATGCACTCTCGACATGCACTCTCGACATGCACTTTCAACACTCTATGATCCGGCTTTTCATTTCTGTGGTGTGCTTGTACACTCTTTCCTAGGCGCAGAAAATGCCCCCTCAGATCTTGTGCGTGTCGCCATTTGGGATGTGGTTTTCTGTCCCCCCAATTTTTGAAAAGTGCTTACCCGATCCTGATCAAGATCTACTCGAATTATCTGTCAAGTTGACAGCACCAATGATTTCTTTTTATATTCTCTTAATGAACCCGCCATCCGCTCCATTCCAACACTTTTGGAGCATCCACTCCTTCAGAATCAACTTTCCTTTTCACTGAAGCATGGCACAAAGTAGGCAGGTCTCTGATCTGTAGAATACGCCATACTTGCTACTCGTTAATCAGTAGGTGGTGTATCAGCAGAGATGGGTTCTACTTGGACGATGTTGGGTCTGATAGATGGATAAGAGTTAGGCATTTGGTAAACCTTTGATGGATGCCATCAAGCTTCACCATAACGCTCTAATAGATATGCATTGAGAGCGCCATAGGTCTGTATACTGGCCAAAGTATTATATTCTGGTATAGCTCGGATTAACCTTTTTCCGGTATGGTAAGATTAGGAGAGGCCGAATACAGCGCTTTCGGGGACGATAAGCTCTTGCGGCAGGAGTTAGCCGTCATTGAGGGGACGAAGCAAAATAACAGTCTTAGCGTATCGAGGGCATCGGGACATGCACCAAGCTATAACGCATTGGTAGTTCTAATAGCCTGACTACGCGCGGGCCTGAGGTATCTATACTGCTTTAGTATTATCATTCACTCTTACGCGGATTATAGTTTTTCCGGTAGGGTAAGGAAAAGGACAAACCCCTGAAAAGCGGTCTGGGCGACGATATATGTCTGAAATGGGAATTCACAGTGATGAGGATGACCGAATGAATCAAGTGTCACAGCAAGTTAAAGGCTTGATGATGCCGAAGCAGGTATTATGCATTGGTGTCTCTACCAGTCCCCTGTCTTCTTTGCACAAGCACCCGGTTTTCCCCTCCCAATCCTTCGATATACAGTATGTCCGCTAGGTTCTCACATAAACTCGAAGTCTTTGTCTAAGCAACAACAACAGATCCTCTACTGAGCTCCTCCCCGAATCTCTAGGATCAGACATGTTTCTGCTGGTCTGCTGCGCGGAGCCTGCCTTATTTAATTCTCCCTGGCCCTGGAAGTGTTCGCGATGCCCTCATATCCCATTAGTATAAACATTCAGTTTGGCGTGGACAACTGTTACTTACTGCCAGCCTGGCGCTCCCGAGCGTCCCTCCGGATTGTTCTCAGAACTCCACTGGAAATGGCTACTCCTTCCTCAAGCTTGTCCGCCAGTATTGTCATCTTGTTCACCTCTGATTCCAGACAATCCAGCCTAGTTTCTTGAACCTGAAGAAATGTATCCAAGGTTTGCCAAGGGCCTCTCATTTCCCCAAGATAACGCTGAACTTCATACCACTTGGCCGAATCTAGATCATTTCCCGCGTCATTGGCCTACCTCTCCTGGCTCTCTGCGTAAGACTGGAGTTACCACATCAGCCAGTCCAGTGTCTTCAACGGCTGGCGCTGCTTTCGTGTTATAGCCCTGAGGTCTTGAAAGAACCTCTCGTCGGCTTTGACAAGATCCATGGACTGGACCTTTTGGTGCGCGGTTACCAAGGCGGGGACGTTGCGGAAAAGGTAGATAACTACCGCTGTCAGGGTGACGAGCGCTACCGAGTTAATGGTGGCCTGGTCGATCGGAAAGTGGTCTCTGAGGTGGCCGGCCGCTGTCATCAATGCGACAAGGGAGCGCTGGATAGCTTCAATCCACACCCACTTGATCAAGGGAGACACGGTCGTGTAGAAGTAGCTGGTAGCTGCCTTGCAGTAGATCGGTGAGTAGATGACCAGTGGGGTGCCAAGCGACAATAGCGATGATTTCAGTAGTGTGTAGGCTTTGAATGCCTCCGGTTTCAGCAATGCGTAGGCTTCAATTGCCGCAGATCCTAGGATAGGAAGGACGACAATCTCAAAGGCAAGGCCGAAACCCCAGAATATTGTGAGGAGGACTAGGATACGTCTCAAGGTATCCATTTCTGTCGTGGTACGTGGTGCGTCCGCCATATCTGTCGTTGGAGGTGTCGAAATGGGGATATCTGTCGTGTTAGGCGTTGCTTTGCCCGTCTTCGTATTCTAACTGCTGGACGACTTGGGAGGTAGAAAGTCAGCACGGCTCTGTCGTGGTGGGCGTTGCTTTGGCTGTCTTCGTATTCGAACTGCTGAAAATATTTGGAAGGTGGAAGGTCAGCACGGCTCTGTCGTGGTGGGCGTTGCTTTGGCTGTCTTCGTGTTCAAACTGCTCGATAAATTGGAAGGTGGAAAATCAGCAAAGCTGCCTCATCTTTTTGCAAGGTGGATTCGACCCTCTACACCGCCGAGGGGGGTTTTGGAACAGCTTTGTGGTACATTCTTCCAAGGGACCCAGCGGCCAGCGTAGCGACCATGTCTTTCTAGACGCAACCCTGGTGTCCTTAGTGTTCGGAAGGGAGGGGCAGAATACTACCTCCAGATAAGACGAAAACGCATCAAAACAGGAGAATGACGCACTGCGAGCGATAATGCTTCTGGGGGAGATCGTCGACATTTCGGCATCATGTTTTCAATCCTGTGCTTGCGGTCCTATGGGACCGAATGCGTGACCGTTATATCTTCTGTTTGAACTTCTTTTAGAGCGCATATCGTGACTCAATTGCCGGTGAGTAGTTATCTGACGAGGAGCTCGGATTTTAGCGATTTAAATGGATATCTGACAGCAGATCTAAGCGCCCGCTCTGTCTGTAGATACAAACCTTATATCTAGTACATCACTACATCAATCCATATACTAAGAAATCTCCCTTGCTCTGTCGGTCCCAGTTCAGCTGTCTTTCACTTGATCGGCATTTAGGAGGCCGATTTCCGAAGCAGGCCATACTGGCAGTAAAAGAGATAGAGGTAACCCCTGGTTTCCCCCGAAACTCGAGGAAGATTCGGGAAACTAGCTCCGAATCCAGCGGTGAATGTGAATTTCAGTTTTGGTGGGCGTTTAACCGATTGCATGCACCCAGCAACGGTGCACGGGCCTTCCCGACCTGTCCAGATATATTTCCCCCCGCCGCCTCCGCTCTCTCCTCTCCTCACTCACTTCTCCAACTTCCCCACCATTGTACGCTTGCTCCCCTCTCCATCCTCAACTTCCTCTTGCCGTCGTGCATCTATCTTTTTCAATCCTTCTTTCCGCTGTCTCTATGCCCCTGTTGCCCCTTTGATCCTTTAGAGTCAGACTTATGGCGACATCCCCATCCTCTTGGAGGTGCGCCCACTGCACAGTCAACTGCACTTGAACCTCTGATCCGCTTCATTGAAGAGGCAGACTCACTCGCTCACAGAAATCTCGCCTTTCCCTCAAGACTGCTCGAGTTCCACTTTCATTCACGCGTATGAGCATTGGAGGCCATGGCAATCAAGTAAGTTCGTCCACAATCTTCATCCCGCCGCCAAAATCGAAGTTTGCATGTGCGGTCCTCGAATTTCATGCATCGCATCGAGAGCGGCGAGCTTGCTTACATCCGTTGACTCGATGCGCTGGACGGATGCCCAACTCCGGTAAACCACCACCCCCTCACTGCTCTGACCGCCTCGTCGGCGGCACATCTTGACTTCCACGTCAACAGATTGGCATCGCGGTCGCAGGTATGATAGTAAGTTTGACTCCATGTTTGGCCTCCTTGTCTCATTTCCTCATCTACAGAACCGTGACGGCCTTGCGGCTGACCAAGACTTTGTAGGTCGATCATGGGAGGCGCATGCTTAGTCGCTTTCGACTGAGCACAAACACGCAAGAGACTACACTGGTGTCAGATTTGCCAACCTCGGGAGGTCCGCACGATAACCGATACTTCCATTGCCTGTTCCATGAGGTCATGAGCATCAGGGTACCATGGGCTAGAGACTTCAATCAGCCGCGTATTTACCAAGGAATTGCACACGCAAATGCAGGGCCGTTGTCTGGTACACAGCAGGTATGTTTGCTTTCGTTCCTCATATTACTCTTTGAACCCATATGGCCTCGGCACAGCGAGAGTCGCATGATCCATTGCAGCTATCCTGTTCGCTATGGCCCAGATGAACAACTCGGGAATAATACGCGTATGCTGAATGCATTGTCGTACCCGGCACAGACATTATTGTCTCAAAGGGTATGGCCTTGGCGGCAAAGAGAGCTCGCCTAAGAAGAGTTGCATTCCGCATTGCAACCCTCCTACAGCCAAGGCCTAGATGAACATATCTCAGGAAATGTATTGTTGAAGCATAATTATTATCTGTTCTACTTAACAGATCGGCGTGGGGTCTGCAATGTTCGATGTTGGCTTACATATGCTTTCTTCGATCTTTTCCTTCGAGAGCCACAGCAGTGTGATACCTCGCGATCGCTCGACGAGGCTGCCTGGCTTGGTACATTTTTCATTTCAACCGTTATTTCCTTGTTCAAGTCATCTGAATTGAACTAACAAGCAATAGGTTATTATCGGGCATGACCACTGAACCCCCCCAAAAATACAGAGCTTTTATCTGGTGGCATCAGTACGTAAGTCTCGTTTTCTTTCATCATGTTAGTCTCCCAAACGATATGGCCGTTCAGCAGAGAGTGTAGCAGTACCCATTGTCACCCTCTGGCAGTTGAGCGGAGAGTGTAACAGTACCCATTGTCACCCTCCTATAACCTGTGGCCTAGATGAACATATCTCGGGGTAATGAATCGTGGTTGTTGTAGGTTCTGAAGTCCACGCAGCGTCATCGACGAAGTTGCGTGGTACTGGTTGATGTTGTCTGCAACGCACACTATGGTAGTATGTGTGCGTCAAAGATTTTTCCCCCGAGAGCCAAAAGCAAGAATTACCCTCGAAGCGATCGTAGAGGTTCCTTGAGTTGGCACATTTTCGATCTGCATTAACTTGTTTTATTTTTCGAACTTGGGCTAACAAGCATCAGGTTATCATCGGTCGAAACGATTTCTGAACTGCAAGCAACAACACAGTTGTCTGGTATATTGGCAAGTAGGTATATTCTTCACCCATCATGTCGCCTTTCCAAAACCGTATGGCCTTGGGCAAAGCAGACCGAGGATACTACACTGCGATCTGCGAGAGAGTTTTCAAAAACATTCCCCATTGCTGCTCCTCTCACAAGTCAGGGCCTAGATGAAGATATCTGGGGAAATGAATTGGTGAAGCATATGTATTGCACGTTTGGCGCACATCAGCTAAGTTGCGTAGTACTGGTTGAGCGTCGGCATCACTGCTTCATCGATCTTTTCTTTGACAGCCAAAGGCAAGGCGAATGCCTACGAAGGGATCGTAGAGGTTGTCTTGCTTTGGAATATTTTATGAATCAAGTTCATTTCTTCTAGCTGTCGGACTTGAACTGACAGCTGCAGGGACAACCAAGCAACCATACCGTCGTCTGTTACAAAGGCAAGTAAGTATCGTTTTTCGTTTTCATATAATTGTTCCCATTATATGGCCTTAGGCAAAGAAGAGCTTCAGAGTCTACACGAAGATCTGAGAGAGTTTTCAAAAGCATTCCCCATTGCTGCTCCTCTCACAAGCCGGGCCTAGATGAAGATATCTCGCGAAGATGATCGGTAACGCTCATGATCAGCCTGCGCTGCGCGTCTCAGCGAAGTTGTGTGGTACGGGTTGGCCGTGTTGGCTTTTGGGTTTTGACATGGGCCTACCATCCTTTTCAGTCCGAGAGCCAAGAATAAGGGCGATACCGGACGAAATGATCGTTGCGGAGCCGTGACTTGGTACATACAAGCGCATCCATTGCGCTTTCATTTTGATTTCGTTTCGCATTGCTTTATCCGAAGTTGTATCTCAAATCGTGCTAACGTTTTGTATAGACTCATCCGCCACCCACCTCGAACCACTTTCCACCCAAAAAGATCAACATCGATATCAGGTTTGCCGAGGACGCAAGGGAGTTGATCACCTTTGCTGAGGCAAACCCCTCCAGCAGCATCACCAAGCAATCTTCCACCCTTTGTGGCAAATGGTTCGCACTGGAGGTAATCTGGAGTTCTGAATACGGCTTTATTCGATGGCGATGCTCCTCCGCGTGCGTTTTCTTTCCCTGTTGGATGAACCTTTCAGACCCCCGCTCTCCTGTAGGACATGGGCCAGATGATCCTATAGTCACGCGGGAAGTCGTGCCCCGTGGGAGGTAGACCGTCGTTGTCTCCCCTAGGCCAGATCATTTGCTGAGGACGCTCGGGCTGATCTCCCCAGCTGAGGCAAATAACCCCCAAAACCATTCCCGGCAATTTCTCACTCTTTGTGACAATGGGTTTGCGCTGGGGGCTATCTGGAGTTCTAAATCTGGGTTCATTCGATGGCGGTACTCTTCGCGAGTGTTGCTTTCCCCGTCGGGTGATCCCCTTTAGACCCCCGCTCTCCAATAGGACATGGGCCAGATGATCCTACCTTTTCACAGGGATTTCAACCCCCTGGGAAGGTAGTTTAAGCTCGATTCTGTCCAGCCAGTGTTTGCCGAGGACGCTTGGGCTGATCCCCCAGCTGAGGTGAACACACCCCCTAGCATCACTCGACAATCAATTCTCCGCTCTTTGCGGCCGTGAGTGTATGCACTGGGGTTGATCTGGCCCGCTCTTCTTTAGGACATGGGCCAGATCGATTCTACTTCCATGGGAACTGACCCCCCCGTGTGAAAGTAGGTTTGCCGAGGACGCTGGGGCTGATCCCCCTAGCTGAGGTGAACACCCCCCAGTAGTATCACTCGACAATCAATTCTCTGCTCTTTGTGGCCGTGAGTGTATGCACTGGGGTTGATCTGGCCCGCTCTTCTTTAGGACATGGGCCAGATCGATCCTACTTTCACGGGAACTAAACCCCCCTCATGAAAGTAGTAAACAAAGGTCCACGATCTTTGTAGTTAAAAGTTTCATTTTCGGCAGGTAATTTGCAATAGTCCTTGTAACCAGCTACACCACTACCAGGTGGAGGGGGGATTTCCCGCTTGTTCTGCCGCTTGCTTGCTTCCCTGGTCGGTGAGGGGTTATTTGGACAGCCCAGCAGCGCTCATTTAGGACAGCTGGGTTGGGGTGTTTCCGTTGATGTCGGTGGTACGGCCTAACAAACCGTGCAGAGGGAACGCCCCTGGTCGAAAAGGCTCGCTGATGACGCTCGGGAAGCTCGCCACCGCCCCAGCTGAGGCGACCTTTTCGGCCAAAAAAAAGATGGTCATAGGCCCGCATGAACCATCGTTTCCCTCTCCACGACCTATCGTATGTGCGAGTTAGATCTTATGCACCACCCAAACAGTCACCGCTGAAGATAGTTCTTCTGTAAGTATCCCCGCCCCCTCCACATCCTATTCACTTACTCCACCTACTGACAGTTGGGAGTACCAAAAGATGACCATAGGCACGCACCAACCATCGTTTCCCTGTCCACGACCTATCGTGTATTTCGGTCATATCTCCTGCCTCACCCAGACAGTCATCCTAGAAGATAGTTCTGCTGTGAGTACCTTCACCCCCTCCGAATTTAATCATTTTCTCCACCTACTAACAGTTGGGAGTACCGTTTTGGCATCAGTGGTAAGATGCGTTTCTGTGAGAACCTCCATCCCATCCGAATCTCGCGCCGAATCCTGCAAAAGTCGAGGTTGTAATATGGAAGGCGGCGAGAACTTCTTTTTGGTGTTGCGGTGTTTGCCTACTCTTGAATCGGTCCGCGAGAACCGTTCCAGATATGGGACAAATCGTCGATTCTCAGTGACTTCATCTCTCGTCATAGCAGCATGGCTTCGTGACCGACCTCGATGAAGAAAAACCCCAGTTCTAGCGAGCATCAACAATTGCCGCGGCCATTGTGAAGCACGGATCACTATTCCGAACAACAATCGCATGAAAATAACAACATACAGACACTCTCGAGCGCCGGTTCCTGAATCTACATTCCTTTTTGCATTCTGTTCAACTGATGCGCGAATGTTGACCGACCCAAACCGTTCTCGGCATTGATAGAGAGTGGCCCGCGAAACTCCGCTCCGTTTCCCAACGACAACAACGTTGAAGTCTGGAACAAAAAAAAGCATCACTCGACTCAACTAGGACCTAACACCAAGTCGGTCAAAGTCTAAAAAATTAAGCTGGCGGTACTGAGACTCGAACTCAGGCTGGCGCGGCCACAACGCGACGTCATACCCCTAGACCATACCACCGTATCACAAGCGGATGCTTGCTGCTTGATTGATGGAGAAAAGTTCCTCGACGTGGATTGAAGAATCTGTGGTGGGGGCCGGAGTTACAAAAGTTTTCTTGGAGTGGAGACTGTGGAGATGCCGGCTCGCGCCCGGCAGAACCCTGAACACAATGGCTTTTTTGAAGAGAACTACAAGCAGGAACGTAAGTCGATGCAAAATAATCTCGTGAAACAAGCTAACAGTCTAGGGCTTTGGTTCAAGATTCGACGAGCGGAAAGCGGAACGGCGAGGTAACTCACGGAGTTCGAAAGAATAACATACTGCGAAGGCGAACGAATACCGGGGGTTGGCGTGTAGAGCGCTTGATGAAGCGGAAACTAACGTTTTTATTTCTATTCTTCATATTTCTTGGATGATGATACTGTTGTTTGATGCTGACCTAACATGGTAACCCGAAGTGACTGATAGTAAACAGGCGGTATTGGTGCCGAGCATGAGCTTGAAATATCGTGATCGGGCGTCTCATGGAATGAGGCGACCAGTACTCTTTTGAAACCCAACAGATCTTCGGAAGAGCATGAGATGACATCTGGAAGCGTTTCAGACAAATTTCATCGATCCGATACCGCTTCAACATCAGCGACGTTTCCCCGAACGAATGCTTGGATAATGTCCCACAGCTGGCAAATCGATCAATCCCCCGGTATCGTCTTAATTTTTTATACGGAATACTTCGAGGGGATGTGACAGATTCCCAATCTTCTTCTTGTCGCACAAATACGCGGAATGGACACTCATTTGGTCGGAATACTCGAAGACATAGATACCAATGAATCTCACCCAACACCGCATCGGAAACGTCCACATACGCATTCCGCCGTGGAAAAGCGTCTCACGAGTCAATTCCCAGTTCATGGAGCGATAGCATTTACTTGCTTGAAGCCCATACCAGCAGGAGCATGAATGAGCATCATCCGAAATCCCCAAGGAATATCTTGATGCAATCATAACCCGTGGCATACCGATACGATATTTCCTTACAGCTTGCGAACCTTTTACGCGGCGTTTGGGAGCATCTGATCTCAAGATGATATGGAGACTTTTGTGAGTGGGGTGAAAAGAAGAAACCAGCGGCATCATAGTCACTCCAAACCAAGCGGCTCAATATTACAAGAAACAAGGGCGAAATTGGTCGCAGCATTTTTGACTCAAACGGAATAGAAACTACGGGTTCTTAAAAGATCCCGCAACACTAGCTCTACACCTGAATGTCGCGGACTGGTTACCGAGTTGCGCACTTGTTGATGTCCAACATGAAGATTGGACGAGTACGAACCATATTACCTTGGGGCCGCGTGCGAACCAGGAACTCATGGGGTAGTATCCTAAATCAACGCTTCCAAAATGGAAACAACATCCGCTTCGCTCTTCCCTCACCTGCACCGCTCATAAGAACCGACCTTGGTTCGCTGTTCAAAACGTCAAGTCTCCCGGACCGACCGGATGAGCGGTACATCTTTTGCAGAGAAGCGCTTGAGTGTATTCATAGCGCACAATGGTCGTTGGATCTGTTCCTTTGGGTGCAACTGAATTCGAATAACGGAATAATCACCCAAAAATCCGCTCATCGATTCCTTGGTGATTCTGGAGCAGCGGAATGGCGACATAAGCGCCGTTAGAACCTTAACAGGAATAACACGTACCCGGAACCCAGCATAGTTTAGAATCATTTCTTCGTCAAGAACGTTAATACCATACCTCTAAATCGACGGCCGATTGTAACATCGCTTCCGCGTAAAACTCTTTGGGTATCTTTATAGCCCACAACGGACGTTGGACCGGTTCTTGTTCCTCGATATGGCTTAACCAAAACGACAAGATCACCACCGAAGAGCCTTTGAAAAGGCTGCAGAGTTGGTGCCGGTCTGGAAGAAAAATCACATCAAGCGCAGTCAATAGCAGAATGTGAAGGCATGCACCCAAAATCAAGAGATGTACGGAGCCCACCATCGCGCCGACAAAAACGTTCATAAATGCTCTCCGATCCAAAGTCGGATCGACATAGGTTTTCTTCCGAATACCGCTGGAGTATCTTTATACCCCAAAATGGTCGTCAGATCGGATTTTGCCCTCTGGGTTTGACGCAATTTAAAGGACAAAGTCACCCCCAGCAAGCCTTTTCAGGAGTTCTCCGTTGGGGAACGTACTCGATATCATTCTCATGACCCGACACTCTTGGATATCAGGATGATCCCGATAAGGTTGGGCCCCAAAAGAGGACAAGACGCCCTGAGATCATTGGAAAAGCGAAACAGATCGTCGTTGGTTCATTGGAACCAAACGCAAACTGGTGTCAACGGAGAGAACCATGAGGAAATTCCATGCAGTGACCAGCATGCCGAACGTCTGGGAGAAAGCTGTACCTAGATTCTACCCCTGTCCCAAACACAAAGATAGTTTGTGGAGAAGGCCTGACTCCGGAGCATACGGTATCATCATATGGAAACGGCGAAACGGCGTGGCTGTCACCGCGTCTTTGAAATGTGAGAGAAATCATCTCGACCTTACTACCCCAACTAAAAGTCTGAGACAGTTCGTCCCCAACACGAGCGGAGAAGATATTAGTGTTTTTGAAGTCGGAATGGCGACAAGACAACGACTACATGGATCTCTCCAACCAGTATAACTCCCTCGGCCAAGATGTGATTGCCCAGCAGATCAAGTACAGAAAAATGGCAGGGGCTGTGGTCGCAAGCAGCCTGGTGTTGTAATGGCTGGGTGTTTTTGATAACATCGCCCCTTCTATCAACGTACTTGGTATTGAGGCTAAAAGCGTCTCGAGTTCAGTGATTTATATATCTGGCTCCTTTTGGTACCAGAATGGTGCTTCCAAAGGTACCATCTACGCCTGTAAACGGACGTGGAACAAGATGATCAACAGCCTTAACTGCTCCATGCGGTTCGACAGCTCCCCGTCGAAATAGCCGTCAGCCGTTCAGGATCACGGACACTCTTGGGGGTTATTATGGGAGTATGCAAGACCGACAGTGGTGTGGGCAAAAACATCGGGGACCCTTAAGAGGTGTAGGTGTCGGTGTCATGTTATGGACATTTGATCACCATTCCTTTCCCTTCACCAGTATTCGACCATCCGACCGATCAGAAAGAACTTCGCTGACCGTTTCAAAAACCTATGTCTATAACGGAGTAAAGAAACGGGATGTTGGCGAGTATCATTAGGGACAGGCTAGGCCACACGGACACGAAATGGCTTGAACACAACCGCTATGCCTACCCGGAGATCAAGCACTATACCCGCTAGAAGACCGCCTTACCGATAACTTCGCACGGGTCCATTTTTAAGTCCACCAGCGATGATACCGAGCACTGCCTTCTCTTCGAGGAATATGTAAAGAGCCTCAAGGCTGGTCATAACGCTCAAAAAGAGAAAGATAGGAAGACTCTTATGGACAAACTGCACTGCATGTTAGCCAGCCTTTCGCTCGAGCTTATGGCCGTGACCTGTTCATTTTTCGCTAGGACGAGACCATCCAACACATTAAGAACAGGTCCACCGTCAGTGTGTCCGAGATCCATGGCCGGATCTTATTAGAGCGGGGAAACTCGGGGGAATGTCAACAGCGGCAAAAATAACTGCATGCCCGCATGCAAAATCGGGCGGCTTTCTGGCGAAAATCGTTAACCTATCGAATCTTTTTTTCCAGATATTCTCCTACGCAACTCGTTAGTCCTGGTTTCTTATTG
>Ga0247768_1000328_pt1 | contig 17604 bp, 16 predicted proteins | sample UWRJL016104C6_FD_179944 | JGI IMG/M metagenome (GOLD analysis project Ga0247768, IMG submission 179944) | Plant litter microbial communities from Arlington Agricultural Research Station in Wisconsin, United States - UWRJ-L016-104C-6 | ecosystem: Environmental > Terrestrial > Plant litter >... | reverse complement strand
TGAAACGTAAACTGGGTGTTGGCATCCACCTTGTTGACGGCGGAAGCCGGGATCACTGCCAAGTGATCGCTCGGCTTGGGAATGGTCACCGCCGCACCGGTTGCACCCGCCGCGAGCGCGTCTTGGTGGGCCACCGCGTACGCGCCATATTCGGACTGACCCTCGGATGCCGCGAACGTGATGCTGCTGTTTGCGATGGTAGGCACGTTGTACGTGAAGGTGTTGGGGCCGTTGTCGTCGACCAACTTGATGAACGCGTTCGAGGTGAACTGCAAAAAGACTCGATTGTCGCGTGTGTCGAACCCGGCGGGCGTGACCGTGCCGGTGATGTTGCCGGAGCTGATGGTTTTTGCCGACATGTCGAGCGTGACGGGCGAAGTAGTCGAAACTGCGCCGTTCAGCGAGATCGGTTGAGCATCGTAAGCGAAGTAGCCTGTGGGCAGGTGTGTCGTCGAATCTTGGGAGAAGATCAGGCCGTGCACGGTTTGCTGCGTCATTTCTGGACCGCGCCAGCCAACTGAGGTTTGGCTGTAGCCGAGTGCGCCTACGCCCGTGAAATCCCAATCCCCATCTGGGCCGCCGAAGGAAACGGACTGCGTGCGGCCCGCGGTCAATGTCACGTCGGCGTGAGTTGGGGTGATCGACACGTTGCCGGATTGCCGCTCGAGACCGGTGTAGATTTGCAAGGTAGGGTCTCGGCGCGTCAGCCCTTGAAATACCCAACCGAACACTTCTCCGTCGTAGTTATCGGGAAACTCGACGACCAAGCTCGCGTCATACTCGGCGGCCACGTTGGGGATCGTGAACGCGCCGAGGTTATCCGTCGTGACCAGCGTGCCGCCGATTTCGACGGGAACGCCCGAGAGTTTGTGACCCCAGTAGTCGATTAAGTGTCCACGCACCGTGGTGTCGGTGGCAGGGCCTCCTGCGCCGCCCGCCGTGCCGGCGCCGCCCGCCGTGCCGACACTCCCTGCCGTACCTGCGCCGCCCGTTGCCTCGCCGCCCTCGCCGCTTTCACCCGCGGCGCCGGCCGCTGAAGTGCCGCCGTTGGCTCCGCCGCCTTGTCCGCGCCCGCTGCTGCCCGCAGCAGACGAGTGGCCGCCCTTGCTGCTCCCGCCGCTGCCGCTGTTGCCGTCGCTATCGCCACCGTTAGCACCGTCTGGTGCGGGACCTTCATGCACCTCTTCGAGCCCGAGGAGGCTGCTACACGCGGCGAGCACGCCCACGAAAAAAACGGGAGCGATCCGTGACAGCTGCTGAGTGAGGTTTCGTGAAGGCATTGGGGGTCGTACTCCGCGGCTCATTCAGAAGTTCCCTCGTACGAAGGCGGCGCCAGGGCCCAGGCCGACGGCTACGCTCTTTTCTTTGCCCGTATCGGCGGTAAACCACAACACCGCGGCGCCCGCGAGCGCCACGCCACCCGCGATGAATGCCACCGTCGAAATGGTCGCTTTCGAATTGGCTGACGAGTGCGCGTCGAGCCCCTGCGCGTCGCAGCCGTAGGGGTACGCGCTGCAATGATCTTTGGTCTCCGACAACTTGGAGGAGGCGCCCAGCCCGAATATGGTTCCGACCCCGACGCCAACCACACCTACTGCGCCCACGACGATGGCCGCGGTGCGCTGGCCCGAACCTGCGTGCGCTGATTCCTCGAGTGGCGGCGGAGCCACCGGCTTGACGGGCTCTGTCGCTGGCGCCTTCGTTTGACTGTCCGAGGTCAACGCGGGCACCTCGAGGGTGACCTTCTGCGCATCGCTCAGCTCGACCGTGGACGACCATTTCTTCTTGCCAGGCGCGATCGCTTCGACGGTGTGAGGGCCAGGGTCGACCGGGATCGGCGCACCGAGCTCCGCTGGCTGAACCGGCACACCGTCGCGCCGGATCTCGAGCCCCACCGAATCTTCACCGCCGAGCGCGCGGATCGTCAGCATCGACAGCCGCGACTCGAGTGCTCTGGCGCGTTCGACAGCGAGCTCTTCGCGGACCTTGGAGCCGGCCGCGCGCGCGAGCGGGATGGCCTCTCGATATTCCGCCCAGGCGCTCGCTGTCTTGCCGAGCTTTTCGTAACATTCAGCCAGGTTCAACAAAGTGCCGAGACCCGGATCGAGCTGCTCGCTCGCTTCGAACTTTGGGCATGCTTCGGCATACTTGCCCTTTGCGGCAAGCTCACGCCCTTGTTTGAAGAGCGCCTCAGCCGCCGCTCGGTTACTTGCCCCGCCCGTTTGCGCGTAAGCCGTGCCGGCCCCGAACACAAACAGACAACCCGCGAAGATTGCTATCCGCCTCACAGTACCTGGGTATCCCAGCGGTCGACCCGAGACAAGAGGCAATACTTCTAACTCACTGCGCGGAAGCATCTCGACAACGGGCGATGCGACCTCAGGGGCGCGAGGACGCGCGGTGAACCATGGTCCACTCTTACGGGACCCTGGGGGCCGCAGCCGGCGCGTTGTTCCCCGTCAGCCGCCGAGCGTAGTAGTGGCGCCAGAACGTCAGCCCGACTGCGAGGATGGCAATCGGGCCGGCCCAGAGCGGGAGATCGAACGTGCGCATGCCGAAGCGCCGTGCGTTCACGACGAAAAACGCAGTGACGGTCGTGATGCAGGAAGTGCCCATCCCTGTCATGTGCGCGAGGAACCAGGCGTGCTCGTGCGCCGGAGGGGTGAGCCAGAAACGGAGCTGTGCCACGCCGAGCATCACGCCCAGCCCCGCGAAGAGGACGTACAGGACCATCGAACGGTGGATGCCGAACGCCGCGAGCGCGACCCCGAAGGCGACGAGCAGAAGCGGAGGAACAAGATCGATCGCGCTTCGTGACGCCCCGGTGCGTCGCTTCGTCCGGAGCGCGCGCACGCCGAACTGGGCGCTCGCGCCCGCTAGGAGGCTGACGTACGCGAGGAAGATACCCGCGCGCCACCGCCATGGGCTGCCGCCGCTCACGAGCGGGATGCATGACAAGAAGCCCGTAATCGCAGCCGTCGCTGCGGCGGCGACGTAGATCCATCCGACGCGGCGGTGTGTTCGGCCGCCCTTCTTCGTGATCAGCGGGACCGAAAAGACCAAGAGTGAAACCACTCCCGCGGCAATGTGAACGGCGAGTACCGTTTGGAATAGGCGCTCCATCCCCCCATCGTGCGCCATCACCAACGATCGCACATGAACCGTTCGTCCTACCGGCGCGTCGATTCTGCTTGTGACTTTCGGCCCATGGCGGGGCCACGGCAAGGCTGGTACCCTGCCCAAGGCGATGATTCGAGGCCATTCGGAGCGTCCGCTCGTCGGGGCCGGGTTCGTCGTCTGGGTGGCGGCGGGCGTGCCCCAGATAACGGGTTGGACGTCAGGGCGAGCGAGGTTCGAGCACAGCTCGGTCGTTTGGTGCGCGGTCTACGCATCGTTCGCGCTCGCCTTTCACCTGGCGACGCGGACGGCGCAGCGCAGAGCGTGGCGCGCGGTGGCGCTCGCCTGGCAGAGCGTGGCGGCACTCGTCGCGCTCGCGATCGGAAACACCGGGTTCGAGGGGGCGCTCCTGTGCGTCGTCGCGGGCGAGAGCCCGCTCGTCGTGGGCGAGAAAGCGGGGTTCGTCTGGGTGATCACGCAGACCGTCGCGATGGTGGCGGTCGACCTGGTAAGCCCTTACCGCGGTCGAGCGATCCACATGTCGGCGTTTGCGTATGCCGGCTTTCAACTGTTCGCTTTCGGTGCTTCGCGGCTCGTCGTACGCGAAGCAGAAGCACGTGCCGAACTCACACGTGTGCACGCCGAGCTGCTTGCGACACGCGAGCTCTTCGCCGACAGCACCCGCACCGCTGAGCGGCTGCGCATTGCACGTGAGCTTCACGACGCGCTCGGCCACCACCTCACCGCCCTGAACCTTCAGCTCGAACTCGCCCGAAACATCGCCGACGGGCAAAGCAAGGCACCGGTCGACCACGCGCACGCCCTCAGCAAGGAGCTCCTCGTCGAGCTCCGGAGCGTCGTGAGCGCGATGCGCGAGGAGGCGCCGCTCGATCTCTCGGGTGCCCTGCAAACCTTGGTCGCCGGCATCCCGCACCCGCGTGTACATCTCGACTTCGATAACGAGCTCCGGGTCGAGGCAGCCCTCGCTCACACCATCTTTCGCTGCGTCCAGGAGGCGCTCACGAATGCCGTGCGCCACGCCGGGGCCGAGAACGTCTTTCTGTCCGTAGAGACGAAGGGCGATGCCGTCGCCGTGACGGTGAGGGACGACGGGCGAGGCGCGGCGGAGCTCCGGGTGGGGCACGGTCTGTCGGGACTGAGGGAGAGGATCGAAGGATTGGGCGGCAAGATTGAGGTCGAGGCAGAGCCGGGCGTAGGTCTGACGCTGCGCGCGCTCCTCCCCAAGGGGGTTGGCGCTCCATGATCCGCGTCGCGCTCGCAGATGACCAGACCCTCGTACGGCAGGGCATCAAGGGCCTGCTCGAGCTCACCCAAGACATCCGCGTCGTCGCGGAGGCGTCTGACGGAGACGAGGGGCTCCGGATCCTAACGACGATTGCCGTCGATGTCGCGCTCCTCGACGTCCGTATGCCACACAAGACCGGTATCGAGCTGCTCGCCGCGCTTGCAAGAATCAAATCACCGCCGCCCTGTATCCTCCTCACGACGTTCGAGGACGACGCGGTCGCGCTCGAAGCGATCAAGCTCGGCGCTCGCGGCTTCCTTCTCAAAGACGTCTCGCTCGAGCAACTCGCCGAGGCCGTGCGCACCGTCGCGGCGGGAGGAACACTCATCAATCCTGCTGTCACCGAGCGCGTCGTTCGCGGCCTCGCCCGCCTCGCGACGAGCGTTCCCGCAGCGCCCATGCCTGTCGCGCTCAGCAAGCGCGAACTCGACGTCTTGCGACTGATCGCCGCAGGACAGAGCAACCGAGAGATCTCCGTCGCACTCGGCACCGCCGAAGCGACGGTGAAGAATCAAGCGTCGAGCATCTTCAGCAAGCTTGGCGTGCGTGACCGGACCCGAGCGGTGCTACGCGCCATCGAGTTGGGGATCCTCTGAACAAGGTATAAGATGGCATTCTGTAGCGGACATTACCCCGTCTTGACCGCGAGTTCGCTATGAAGAGCCAGGGCCCGGTGCAAGGCAATGAAGCCCAGCCGACTCGGAGCTTGGTCGGCATCGCATTGTGCTGCCTGGTGGGGAGCCTGCTGTTCGTGCCTATTTGGGCGCTAGCGAACTATGCTTTTGGAACCGCGCTCGACGGTCCGATTGGCGCCGTCGTGATGGAGGCGCCGTGTCAACGCCTGGCTCGCACTACCGAACCACTGAGTCGCTACACGTTGGGTCATGGCAACCGGCGGCCTTCGAGTTCTGTCTGCCACTTCGGTTCCAGGTCTATATGGGTGGCAGACGGCCCCACGGAGGGCCTTGGATTTACGGGCCGTGAACTCGCATACCTGGTGATCGGATTCGTGGGGTATGCAACGTGCTTTGTCGGCGCGCTGCTGCTCACCATTTCGTTGGTCCGTGTCGGACGCCGATTCTGCGCGCTCCTGTGGCGCAGGGCCGCAAGTTCGCTTAGTCGGCGGCAGGGGCAGTAATGCAGAGGCTATTCGCCGCTATGCATTGGTCGTTGCTGTCTTCAACGCCAAGTAGTTCAAATTTCTACGAGTCGGGCGCTGCCATGCTGGGAGCTGCGCCGCGCGGAGTTTCACCCTTGAAAGTAGCTTTTCAGATCAGCGGCGCGCGGAAGGAGCGCCGCGTTGAGCAGAATCTGCAGCTCAATTGATGCCAAATGCCCGCTAAAAGCGGATTGGCGTTCTGCCACACTTGTGGAAGTCGAATCGATCGTTACAGTCGAGGCTCGAAGATCCCGAGTTGAGCGCGCCTCTATCCGAGTCGCGACGCCTACGGAGTTTTCCTCACGAGGTACTCGATGCGCTCTTCCATGCTTTCCGTCCGTCGCTTACTCATTGCTGCTCTCCCGTCGTTCGCCCTCCTCGCTGGCGCTTGTTCCGACGATGACGCCTTGGATCCGCCTTCCACCGACGCCGGAGCCGCGGGCGCCGCTGGGAGCAAAGAGGGTGCTGCCGGCAAGGCAGGTTCCACGGGCTCTTCCGGTGCCGCCGGTAAGGCAGGCTCCACGGGCTCTTCCGGCGCTGCCGGCAAGGGAGGCTCCACTAGCTCTGCGGGTGCAGGGGGCAGCGGCGGTTCTTCTGGTGCCGCGGGCAAGGGAGGCGCTGGGGGCACCTCTGGTGCCGCGGGCAGCGGCGGTTCTTCTGGTGCCGCGGGCAAGGGCGGCGCCGCAGGCACCTCTGGTGCAGGGGGCAGCGGCGGTTCTTCCGGTGCCGCGGGCAAGGGAGGCGCCGCGGGGAGCGCGGGCTCCAATGCGCAGGCCGGCTCAGGCGGCACCGGCAGCGACCTAACGGCGCCGACTGCGCAGAGTAGCGTGCCCGCCCCGTCTGCAATGAACGTGGGAACGGGAAGCGTGATTCGCGTCACGTTCAGTGAGGCAATGAATCCAAGCACGCTCACCACGGCAAGTTTCAGCGTGAAGCTCGGGAGCGTGGCCGTTGTTGGTCAGGTCAGCTACTTCGAAAAGACGGCCACCTTCACTCCCAGCGGCCCGCTCGCCCAAGATAGCCACTACGACGTAACGGTCAGCGTCGCGGCCAAGGATCTGGCGGGCAACGCGCTCGCCGCACCCTATGCATGGAGCTTCAACACGAGCGCCATCGCAGCCCTTGGACCGGCGCCGGTAGCGCTCGGCACCTCCGGCAATTTCGCGATCTTGGCCCAATCGACGGTTACGAATGTGCCGACTTCGGCGATCACCGGCAACCTCGGCTTGAGTCCGGCGGCAGCCAGCTACATCACGGGCTTCGTCCCCACGAAAGTCGGCACGTACTGGACTTCGCCGCAGGTGGTCGGGGGCATCTTCGCGGCGGACAACGATGCGCCCACGCCGAGTAATTTGACCACCGCCGTCGCCGATATGCAAACGGCCTATACGGATGCTGCAGGCCGGCCGTCACCCAATTTCTTGAACCTCGGTGCCGGCTCGATCGGAGGATTGACGCTCGTTCCGGGCCTCTACAAGTGGGCGTCGTCACTGACTATCCCGGCGGACATTGCGCTCGTCGGCGCAGCCAACGACGTGTGGATTTTTCAGGTTACCGGTGACCTCACCCTGAGCTCTGCCAAAGCCATGGCCATGAGTGGTGGTGGCCAGCCCAAGAATGTCTTTTGGCAAGTCGCCGGCGCGGTCAACCTGGGAACCACCTCCCACGCGGAAGGCATCGTGCTTTGCAAGACGGCGATCGTGCTTGGCACCGGCGCGTCGATCAACGGTCGGTTGCTCGCACAGACCGCGGTCAACCTAGCCAGCAACGCCGTCACTCAACCCGCGCCGTAAATCGCCTATTCGGGCCGCGCACGCCACACCGACTTAGTGCTGCTCCCTGCGGGGAGCGTCATTGCACGGTCGGTCGTGCTCGCGCAAAGAAAGCGGTGCCATCCGGGCACGATCGCATCAGTACATCCTCGGTCGCGGGTCCGTTCGGCCACATCGGTGAAGCACAAAGGAGGACCAATTGTCCGATCGAGGAGATCGTCATGGCCTCTGCGGCTCAGCGTGGAGACGTCGTATACACTACCGACATCTCCGACCTCGCGAAGCTCCCCAGCTATTTTCGGGCAGTACGCGTGCTGAGCATCGGCTGACGGCCCCGTCGACGATGGTTTGCGCCCCAGTGGATTCGAACCACTGATCTACGGCTACGGAGGAACGCAACACCGAAGCCGAGCTTCAATGTCCAGGCCAAGGGGCCACGCAGCGGACATTGTAGGTGAGAGAGGGGATATCCATGCCCCACCATCCCTGGTCCCCATACCAAACGTACGCAGAATCATTGGTCCACCATTTGACGGAACAGGTCCCCATTTCAACGGGGAGATAGCAGCCAGAAAGACCCTTACCTTGGCTCGTGGGGCAAAGTCCCCCGCCGCTGCAGTCCCGCGTCACCGTCTTGAGCTCATCGCGCGTCGGGACGGTCCAGTCCGAGCTCCCTTGGAAGGTGAGACCAATGCAATAGAGTTTGGCGTTGTCCTGCGTGTAATTCACGGCATCGGTCGTTGTCCAACACTTGTGGCTCGCGGGGTCGCAATAGGTCTTGTCATTGCAGCCTAGGCCGGTGGTGCCGGTCGTTGGGCACGCGGGCCACGACCCGTTCGCGCACGTGACTGAACCCCCGCAATCACAGGTCTTCGTTGCGCCGTTGATGCACGTGCAGCCTTCGTTCGGAGTGCCGTTGCAATTGGCGTCGTTGCCTGAGGCACAGGTATCGGCGGCAGCCGGTCCCACGAATCCTGAGCAGGTGCCCCAGCTGGAAAAGGCCTTGTTCGTGGCCAAAGTGCAGGTCTGGGAACCGGCTTTGCATGAACCCACCCCGTCTTTGCCAGGATGCGTATTGCAATATTGGCTTGCGCCCGACGCACACTGACAGACCCCATCGATGGTGTTGTCGGCTTTACCATCACAGTCATTGTCGTTCGCGGAAGAGCAGTCCCGCGTCGTCGGCTCTACGTTTCCGACGCAACTACCCCATTGTTGGCTCGCGCAGGTCTGGACGCCCGGCTTGCAGATCCCTGCCGCCGCGTGCCCGCACGCCTGCTTGGCCCCGTTGACGCAAGCGCATCCACCATTCCCGGTGCCATCGCAGTTGTCATCGCTGCCAACGATATCACAGGAGTCCTTACTCGCCGGCCCTACGGATCCAGAACAAGCGTCCCAGAATGACGTGCTCTTGTCCGGGGAAATTTTGCAGGTCTGGATCCCGGCTCGGCAGATACCCTTTCCATCCTTGCCCGTATGTTCATCGCAGGCGCGCGAGGCACCCACCATGCAGGCACACGCAGCATCGATGGTGTTGTCGGGCAAGCCATCGCAATCGTTGTCGTCTGCGGACGAGCAATTGCGCAGACCTGGGTCGATGTTTCCTTGGCAGGCGCGCCACTTGCTGTCCGTACAAGTCGAAGTGCCCTTCTTGCAAATGCCCTTTGCTTCGTGCCCGCAGGGCTGCGTCAGGCCGTTCGTGCAATCACATCCACCGTTCGGTGTGCCGTCACAATCGTCGTCGTTGCTTGGCTCGCAGGTATCGTGCGCCGCCGGCTCGGGGCAAGCGCCCCACTCCCCACCCTTGCAGATGGATATCCCGGTCGCGCAGGTGCCCAGCAACCCGAAACCTCCGCAGGAGCGAGTCGTCGCCTCAATGCATGCACCGCTTTGGGGATCCGCACCTGCATTGCCGCCCGAGGCGCTTCCCCCGCTCGCTCCCGCTGCCCCGGACTTTCCCGCCATGCCGGACGCACCCCCGCTCGGCTGGTTAGTGTTGCCCCCTCCTGCGCTGCCGAAAGTACGATCCTCGCCGGAGCAGGAGGGGAGAATCGAGGCGACGGCTAGAAACAGCACGATGAGCCAACTGGAATTGCGAAGGTGGCTACGAGGATACATCTGGCCAAAGGCGTACCTCTGGTGCAGACTCGCTGCAAGGTCGTGGTGGCATCGGGGACCGGACTCGTCCGGCAATATTCGGCGGCACGTCAGTGCTGGCCGGCTTAGGCGGACTCACGCGCGCCGGCGACGGTGCCGATCGCTTCAAGGTAGAAGACGTACGGCTCGATCGCACCCGCATGAGTGCGAGGTGGTTGGTCGCAGCAGGAGTGGCAGCAGATCCGGTGAGCCGTTTGCCGATCGCGAATTCAGCTTCTCCGCGGAACCAGTGCATTCGAAGATGCTTCGCCGGTGGCGCTCGGAGAGCGACTCGCGCAGCGCGGCAAGATCGCATTCGGCTCGGGTCTCATGGCTGCCGTGTTGTGTGAGTCCGATTGCCGCATGAACTCAACCACGCTCAAATCCTTCATTTCGCACGGCTCAGATAACGTTTTGCGCGATGGGAGATACTACAGCGGGGATCGAAGTCTCGTGCGTGCTTCGGCGGAGTAACCGAGTGCGGTCACTCTACCGGTAACAGGAGCCCCGCGCTGACGGTCCCGCCGGCTCCAACCTGGACGCAATAGCCCCCGGCTCGGCTCTTATCGAGCACGAAGCCGGCGTCCACCAAACACGGCACGGCCTGCCCGTTCACCTTCAGGCTGCGGTTCGCGTCGAAGTTCCAGCACACGATGCGCGCATTGGTCTGGGTCGGAGCATAACCTGTCACCTCCAGGCAGCGCTCCTTGGTGCCGACCGGGTCGACGCGAAAGCCCCCGACCTGGAGCGAAACTTGTTCCGGGCTGCTGCACAGCAGGTCGCACGGCGACTTCAAGCATTGGCCGTTGGTGCAGAAATTGCCGCTCGGGCATTGCTTGCCGCACGCAGCGCAGTTCATGGGATCGGACGACAAATCCACGCATTTGTCGCCGCATAGCGTCTGCCCCGAGGGACAGCCGCATTTCGAGTCGATGCACGGCTCCATTCCGGGGCACTGCACATCGCAGCTGCCGCAGTGAGCGGCGGTGTTCGTGAGGTCCGCGCAGCCTGGCTTGATACTGCTGCTGTTGCAGTCGGCTTGGCCGGCTGCGCAGGTGCAGGCGCCGGCCGCGCAGATCTGGTTGTTGACGCAGGCCGTTTCGCAGTCGCCGCAGTGCGCGGGGGTGCTGCTGACATCCGCACAGCCGGGTTGGTTCGTGCTCGCGTTGCAGTCTGTTTGACCGCCAGCGCAGGTGCAGGCGCCGGCCGCGCAGATCTGGTTATTGATGCAGGCCGTTGCGCAGTCGCCACAGTGAGCAACGGCGCTTTGCAGGTCCGCGCACTCGTTGCCGCATAGGGTTGCTTCTGCAGGAGGACACATGCACGCGCCTTGCGCACAGGTCCCACCCTTGGGACAGGCGCGGTCGCAAGCGCCGCAGTGCGCCGGGTTGCTAGTCGTGTCGGCGCAGGCGTCGCCGCATAGCGTCGTGTTTTGCGGACACACGCACTGCCCGGCGCTACAGCTCGCGGCCAATGGGCACGCCCGGTCGCACGAGCCACAGTGCGCCGCGTCAGTGGTCAAATTTGCGCAGTCCGCAGCGCAGACTTGCTGCCCCGTCGGGCACACGCAAGCGCCTCCGACGCAAGCTGCAGCGAGCGGACACTTGGTCGCGCAGTCGCCGCAGTGCGAGGCGTTGCTCTGCGTGTCGACGCACTCGGCGCCGCAGGCCACTCCGCCGCCGCACGTCAACGGCGCGCCGCCGGTGCCGGCACTGGACTCGATGGTGTTGCCCGCCGCGCCGCCCGTACCCGCCCCGGAGCCGCCGAACAAGTCGCGCGAGCCATTACCACAGTGGATCAGTCCAAGAGCGGCAAGCAGGAACACCAGGTAGCGCCGCCCACCGTGGGCGGCGCTCCAAGCGGAACCGCCGCTGCGGTGCTCGCTGGATGATTTGCGGATTGAAGTCGAAGGTGGTCGCATTCGGTTGAAGCCCAAGCGGGAAGTCTTGCAGGGGCGGGGGAGCTTACCGCAGCCGCGACCAGAGGTCGCTGCTTGTCAGCTGGTAATAACCCTCCTGCACTGTGCTGCGGCGCTCGAGCAAGTTCAATGTTGGGTCGTCTGTCATCGAGAGGCGATAGCCTTCAAGCTGCGTTGCATCAAGGCGGACAATCCGACAAGAGGGCGGGTGAGTACAGGGACGCTGGCGGCACAGCAAGCAGCAACCGATATCGTGAAGGGCTGATAGCTAAATCAAGCGGTCGTTCGTCAGTGTTCGATGTAGCGAGCCCTTTCCAGCTCGGCAACGTAGCTCCACGGCGGAGACACGAGCTTCGCGAAGACGAACAAGCGCTCACCGGACTCCAGGTAGCCGCCGCGGTCCGGCCCGGCCAGCCGCGCCGCGAGGACCGGGTCGTCGACTCCAGGCAAATTCAGTTCTTCGTCGGGGTTCGTCGTGCCCGCGAGCAAGCTCGCCTCCAAGCTATCGCTGACCGCTATCCTGCCGTCCTCGGTGACTAGGTATGCACGGCGGAAGCCCGGGAGATCGAGCGCGAGCCGCCGGGCGAGCGACGAGACACGCAGGTCGCAGCCGGCAACGCCGACGAATGCGCCCTGGGAACGCAGGCCGAAAACAGCGGAGATGCGTAGGGTCCTCATCGCGGCATCGACGACGGGCCGCGTCCAATGGAGCTCGGGCTCGACAGAGGCCATTCTGTACCAGGGTCGCTTGCGGGGATCGACGCTGATTTCGCGAGCCGGAAATTGCGCGAACGCGCCGTCGTCCAGGCCAACGAAGGCGCGTAGCAATTGCGCGCGGCCGGCAACGAGCGCCGCGTTTTGCTGGGCGACGGAGCCCTTGCGGTCGTCGCTCGGTAACGAGTCAACCACGACCTGACGTAGCCAGCGTTCGGCGCGCGCGAGCCTGGCCGCATTCGCCGGCATCTCCGCGCTCGCGGTCTTCCCCGGCCAGTTGACGGCGATGCCCTCGAAGCTCACCGCGGCTCCGCCGTACGTGGCGGAAGCGGAAAGCGCTGGCAAGGGGCGCTGGGTATGATCGAAGTCTTGCGCATTGCGGTCGAGCAGCTCGACGGTCGCGGCGCCGATGGCTTCGACGCCGGCGGCAAGATCGCTCAGCTCGACGTCCACGTCATGGGCGCGACTGCTCGCGGAAACGAGCACCTGCCGCGTGTTCTCCAGCTCACGCGCCTGCCGTGCAGCCCGCCGCGCGTCGTGCACGACCGAGAAAACGATTGCCGCACTCGTGACGAAGCCGCACAGCGAGAGAATCGCCATCGCCAGCACCGGTCTCCGCGCCGCCAAGCGTACTAGCTTTCGCGCCAAACCCTCCTCGTAAACCGAGACCGGCTCATCTCGGATGAAGCGCCGCAGGTCATCGGTCATCGCTCGCACGTTTGGGTAGCGCGAGGCCGGCTCTTTTTGGGTCGCACGCGCCACGATCGCGACGAGTGCGGGATGCATCGGCCGGTCGTCGATGTCAATCGGCGGCGCGAGCTGATTCTGCACGCGTCGGACAAGGCGGCCATGGTGTTGGTGTGGGAGCGCGCCGGTCGTAGCGTCGCGAGCTCCTGCAGCATGACTGCGAGCGAATACTGATCCGCTGCCGGCCCGACTTGATCGATCAAGCCCAGCGCTTGTTCGGGTGGCATGTACTGCACCGTCCCCATCACCTCACCTTGACGCGTTGCAGTCGATGACAGCGCCGGTTCTGACTCGTCCTGGGGAGCGAGCACGGGAGCCGATTGTCCGAGTAGCTCAGGAGCTTCGATCGCGGGCGGCTCAAGCGGACCAACGTCTGTCTCTCGTCCTCGCTCGGCCGCCAGATCGATCGGGCTGCCGACGATGCGAGCGAGCCCCCAGTCCATCACGTACACTTCACGGAAGCGACCGAGCATCACGTTGTCGGGCTTGAGATCGCGGTGGATGACGCCGCGCTCGTGGGCAAAATGGATCGCTTCGCACACGCCGAGCAGCGTCCCGATGCGCTCTTTCAGCGAATACTCGCCACGCATCGCGCGCGCTTCTTTCGGCGCTTCGGCGGCAGAATGGATGTAACTCGACATGGTCGCGCCTTCGAGCAGCTGCATGGTGATCGCCGGAGCGCCACCCTCCGAATGTTCGAAGCTGTACAGCGGCACGATGTTTGGATGCTCGAGCTGGGCGCCGATCTGCGCTTCCAGAATGAAGCGGCGCATCAAGCCTAGGTCGTTCTCGGACCCCTCACGCAAGCGTTTGAGCGCGACGACACGACCGAGACCGCGGTCGTGCGCGACGAATACGCTGCCCATCCCGCCTTCACCGAGCAAGTTTTGTACTTCGAAGCGGGTGGCCACCCCGTCTCGACGCGAACTGGCGTCGACGTCGACGAGAACTTTGTCGCCCTTCCGCGAGGGCACGTTCGTTGTCATATGGTCGCGACAGTACTCGATTCTTGCCCCCAGCGACGCGGGCTCAGTTGCTGACGAGAACGAGCCGTTCGGTCACGCGATCAAGTCGGCAATTGTGCCGCGGCGCCCGTCCGGCGGCCACCGCATCGCTCCGAAAGGTGTGGCCAACATGTCGGGCGCGAGCTGCAGGGGAGCGCCAACCGTCCCGAATCGGCCGTTTCCGGCGATCGCGGCGGCAACGAGTAGCACTAACAAGAATTCAATTGGCGCTCGCGCGGACCTGCTGCTGCCCGGCGGCGCTCGCCGGTGTGTACTCGGCCGCCGCCCACTTCAATCTCGAGTTCCGAGCACTCCGATGAACGCTCGACTACACCCAACGTCGAGAGTTCCGAGCTTCTGCAAATCCCCATCGATTTATTTGTGCGCCCCAGTGGATTCTGGTGCTGCTCCTTACGGTGAGCGTCGTTGCACGGCCGGTCGTGCTCGCGCCTTCGGCGCTGCGTGCGCCCGGGACCCTCAACGCCGGACGCGGCGCCTCGATGACGAGCCGCCGCGCGCGGCGGAGGGTCCGACGGCCGCATCTTTGCGAAGACTTGGGCGCGAGCACAGCGTTTGCGCTTTCAAGTTATTTTGTGCCGCGCGCCCCAGTGGATTCGAACCACTGACCTACGTACGGCTCCGGAGGCCGTCGCTCTATCCAGCTGAGGTGCTGCTCCTTGTGCTGAGCCTCGTAGAGCGGCCGGTCGTGCTCGCGCGCCCGGGACCCTCAACGCCGGACGCGGCGCCTCGATGACGAGCCGCCGCGCGCGGCGGAGGGTCCAAGGCTGCGTGCTTGCGAAACTTGCCGCTGCTACAGGGACGTGGCGCTACCGCGACGACCGCAACGTACTGGTGGCGCCGGAGGGCGGTCGCGTAATGCGACTCGGCGAGCAGGACAGCGCAATTGGTTAGCACGCCACGAATTCAGGTATATAATAAAGTATATGAAACAGCTTCTGATTGAGATCGATGACCAGTGCGCTCGCGACCTGGAACGAGTGGCACCGGTCAAGACTCGAAAACGAGCAGAGTTTGTTCGGCTTGCGATCCGCCGCGCCATCGACTTGGCGCTAGACCGCGCGACCGAGGCGGCCTACCGCGTGCAGCCGCTGTCCGCCTCAGTCCTCGAAGGCGACTCAAGCGGGTGGGACGAGCAAAACCGGCTCGCAAAGGTCGCGACGAGAACGCGGGCACGTAAGAAGGCCGCACGGAAAGCCGCGTGAGCGAAGTGCCCGGCGCACCGCGGCAATTCGAAATCTGGTGGGCTCGCCTGCCAGAGCCGGTGGGGCGACGCCCATTGCTGCTTCTCGGCCGCAGCGCCGCTTTCGCGTACCTAGACCGATTGCTCGTAGTCGAAGTGACGACGACGGTTCGCGGAATCCCGCAGGAAGTGAGGCTCGGCAAGCAAGAGGGTCTCACCGTTCGTTGCGTCGCGAATCTCGACGCGATCCGGACCGTTCCGCGCGGCTGCCTCGTTTCCAAAGCCGGTGCCATTTCGATACGCCGCCAAGTCGAGGTCAAACGCGCCCTCGGACACGTCCTGCACTGGCCCGAGCTCAGCGGGCTCTAGTAACGACCGTCATTTTCCTTCGGACAAGCGGCCCGCCATTTTGAAGGCTCTTTATGATCGTCACTCGCGTCAAGGTCCCAGTCACCCCTCGAGGGTCTAAGGAAGTCTAGGTACCGTCGCAACGAACTTCTCCATCGCGCGCGTGGCCGTGTCCTCGAACAGATCGTTTTCGGTTTGCGCGTCTTTGGACGAAACGCCCGGCTGCGTGCCCTCGACATCTAAACCTGGAGCAAGCGACTCAGCGATCAGGCCCCCGAGGATTCTCGGTTGCAGGTCCCGGACGCGGGCACCCCAGCTCGCAAGGTGTAGGGCGCCCAGCCGAGTGAATCATCACTGGCTTGGGTCGGGGAGCGCTAGTCGCTCAGGGAGCGTCGATCGACGCTACAGGCGGCGGGGTACTTGTCCTGCCGGCGTCCTCGAACCACATGCCGTCGCTGGTTTCAACCCAGCACTCGACACGAGAGCTCAGGGAGGACTGGGCAGCGAGAAAGGCGAAAGCTCTCGCGCTGCGTCGACTCGAGCTCGTGGGAGGCGCACCGCGCGCGACGGGCACCGGGCTCGCCTCTGCGGTGAAGCGCTACTTTGACGACCATCCACAGCTCTCCGCGGAGACGCTGACGCTCTACCGTTCGGCCACCAACAAGTTTCTCGCGTGGGCCACGAAAGCAGGGATCGAGAGCGTTGACGACCTAGACAAAGGGAAGCTCGTCGCGTTCAGCGCCGTGCTCGTGAAGGAGCCGAAGCGCGTATGCAAACCGGGTGGATTTCGGGGCGAGCGGGCTTGATGCCGAGCTCAGCCGCGAACTGCTCAGCACTCAGTCCGCTGTCGCGCCAGCGCTCGATTCGCTTCTGCCACTCCGCAAGCTTTGTATGCGTCCCTCGCGTTTCCATACCCCGCTCGTACCGCACGATGCCCGATCAGGTCTGCAACGCGGCTGACCGAACGGATACGTTCTCGAGGTCGTCGTGCGCGCGACCTTCCTTGCGACTCACCCGATCTCGGTCTCGGTGGCGCTGTGTATGAGAATTGCCCGCGGTTTCGGAACAATTCAAGAGTGGCGCTTGCGGCGTTTCGACATCGCCATCGACTATGCCGGGTTCGCCTTGTCACGGGACGATGTCGGTCGTGTGCTGACTACGCGCGCGCAGATTCAGTCATTTCGCGCGGATTGCAGAGATGTGGATGAGGTCGAGGGGGAACTTGCAGAGCCCATTCGAGAGCACTGCGATTCGGCTCTGCGCGTGACCGGCATCACGGTCGCAGCTGGCAACCCCCTGATGGCACGCGTCTATGCAAAGGACGTTGAGCTTCGGCACGCGGGCCGCGAGAGAAGCGTGAGCTTGAACACCGGATCTGGCGGGACAACGGTTGGGACGGCACTGAGCTGGTAACCCGCGTCGAATTTCAGTGCCGCGGCGAGTTCCTGGACGAGATTCGTTTGCGAAACCCCGGCGCTCTCGAGTCCAACTTAGACGCCGTCTTTCAGCGCTGTGTCCCTGGATGCGTCTTATCCAACCGGGGACGAGTTCGCGCCGAACCCGTTGCGAAGCCGACCCGCGTTGGGTCGTTGTGACTGACACGATGTTTCTCCACCAGGCGGAGCCGATCGCTCGTGACCGCAAACATCGAGGGGTGCACGGCCAGCGCACATCTACGGAGCGGTTCAATCCGCGCTCGCCGCCAATGGGCAGTTGTCGCCGCCCGAACTAGTGACCGAGATTGGCGAAGTATTTGATGATGAAGCGCGGTTCGCCCAGGCACTTGAGCCGACGGAAGCTGGGGCATGGGTACGCCGCCGCTACGACGAAACATTTGCTCAAGCTTCCGAGCTTTGTGCGAACGATGTGCTCACGCGCCACGGACCGAGTGCCGCGGTTTGTGTAGTGGCCTCACGAGGGCTCGCCGCGATCGCGAGATTTTCGAGCGCCTGACACAACCGAGCCTCCCGATCCCTCGGCCAGCGTACGAGCGTTCCTTCCCGACGAGGACAGCGGGGGCACTTTCGACGAGTTGATGAACTGGTGGCTCGTGATAGCCGCATGACGCGCCCGACGTCGCGCTCGAAGGCGTCCTACGTCGCGCTGGGCCGCGCCGGCATCGTGAAGGGCTACGAGCACGTTTGCCGCAAGAAGGGCTGCAGGCACGTGGAGCGCGCGGCCG
>Ga0247768_1000327_pt1 | contig 17611 bp, 14 predicted proteins | sample UWRJL016104C6_FD_179944 | JGI IMG/M metagenome (GOLD analysis project Ga0247768, IMG submission 179944) | Plant litter microbial communities from Arlington Agricultural Research Station in Wisconsin, United States - UWRJ-L016-104C-6 | ecosystem: Environmental > Terrestrial > Plant litter >... | reverse complement strand
AGTGCCGGACGAGTCCGGGCCGGGCAGCCTGCTGAACGAGGCCGTCGACCCGGGCAAGCTCGCCGCCCTCGAACCCGGGTCCGGCACGAACCTCAGTGTCGCGGTCTACGACCGGCGGGAACAGAAATTCACGACTTCGTACCACCCGGCCCTGACCTACACCACGGCCTCGCTGGTCAAGGTGTTCATCGCGCTGGAAGCCGAGGAGAGCGGCGACATCCCGGCGGCGAAGGTGAAGCAGATGCTGGCCAGGAGCGACGACAACATCGCCAGCGAACTGTGGTCGCGGCTGGGCGGCCCGGACATCGTGCGGCACTGGGTGACGAAGATCGGGCTCCACGACACCAAGCCCCCGGAGGATGCCGGCCACTGGGGCAACACGCGGATCAGCGCGCCCGACATGGTCGCCGTGTACCGCTACCTGCTCGAACGCGAGCCCGCGGCGAAACGCAAGATCATCCTCGACGGCATGGCGGGCGCCACCGAGCAGGGCGCGGACGGTTTCCGGCAGTACTACGGCATCGCCGACGCGACCGGGAAGATCCCTTGGGCCATCAAGCAGGGCTGGTCCTGCTGCGGCCCGGAACGGACCCTGCACAGCACCGGGATCCTCGGCTCCGACAACCGGTACATCGTTGTCGTGCTCTCGACGATGCCGTCATCGACCGGTTACGAAACCGGTGCGAAACGGGTGACCGACGTGGTCAAGCTCCTGGTGAAGTCGCGGGGCTAGCATTTGGTCATGACCGACCATGCCGAAGCGATGAAGGCCATCGAAGACAGCCTCGACCGCCCCTCCGCGGCACGCGTCTACGACTACTTCATCGGCGGCGACACCAACTACGCGATCGACCGCGACTTCGCCGAGAAGGTGCGCGAGCGGGTGCCGCTCATCGGCGAGTACTGCATGACCAGCCGCGAGTTCCTCGGCCGCGCCGTGCGGAAGTGCTCCGCACTGGGCATCACGCAGTTCGTCGACATCGGCTCCGGTCTGCCGACAGCGGGCAACATCCACGAGATCGCCGACGAGGTGCGCGAGGAAGAACTCGACACGCACGTCCTCTACCTCGACAACGAGCCGATAGCGATCGCCCACTCACGGGTGCTGCTCGCCGACACCGCCGACCCGGACCGCCACCAGGCGCTGGCCGCCGATTTCCTGCAGCCGGACGAACTGTGGGAAGCCGTCGAGGAGTCGGGGATCATCGACACGAGCAAGCCGATCGCGCTGGTGATCAACGCCGTCATGCACTTCATCAGCGATGCGCAGCACCCCGACGAACTGCTCGAGTTCTACCGCGACCAGCTCGCCCCGGGCTCGCTGCTGGTCCTTTCCCAGATGACCAACGAAAACCCGGTCAACGAGGAAGAGCGTCAGGCCCTGCTCGACATGATCGAGTACTACGAGAGCACGACCAACCCCGGCACCTTCCGCACGATGAAGGAGTTCTCCCGCTTCTTCGGCGGCTGGCCCATGCTGGAGCCCGGCCTGGTCTACGCCCCCGCCTTCTACCCCGCCAAAGACACCCTGTTCGCGGCTTCGCCCTCGGAGTCCCGCGTCATCGGCGGCATCGCGCGCAAGCCATGAGGGTCGTGAGTGTTTCGCGGGGTTAGAACCCCGCGAAACACTCACGACCCCAGGTGACCCTCTGACCTGCCGAAACGTTCCCGGATCCGAGCCCGGAGGGCGAGCGAACGCGGATCGGAGAACCCGTCGAACAGGTCCAAAGCCTCACTCCAGCAAGCCTCCGCCTCCATGGTCACGCCGGTGGCGGCAAGCGCGGAAGCGAGATGGTCCAGCGCCAACGCGCATTGCCAGTTGTCTTCCAGCTCTCGAAAGGCCGAAACCGCCAGCCGGTGAAAGTCGGCGGCCTCCTCTTGGCGATCCAGGTGCTGGTAAACCTCGCCCGTCGCGTCGAGCGCACCCGCTTCCCTCGCTCGATCACCCAGCTGGCGCTGCAGGATCGCGGAACGCTGGTACGACGTCAGTGCCTCGGAAGGAGTTCCCAGGTCAAGCTGCACCCGGCCAAGCTCGACCAGCCAAAATCCCTCCCAAGCCCGATTCTCCTGGTCACTCGCGATGAGCAGAGCCTGATTGATCGCCCGGAGGGCAGCTTCCGGAGCGCCCAAACCACGGTGCGCTTGGCTGAGCACACACAACGCATCACCCTCGCTTCCCCGGATACCGAGTCGCCGATAGATCTCCACGGCAGGCCCAAGCAAGTCCAACGCTTCCTCGTAGCGCTCCAAGTCGATGAGCACGTTGGCGATGTTGGTCAGTGAGATGGCACGCCAGTAGTCGTCATCGAGATCCGTGGCGATCTCATTGGCCTGCCTGAACAAGGCGAGAGCCTCGGGCAGTTCGCACCCGCGCAGCCGGGCCAGCCCCAGCGCGTTGGTCGAATCCAGCTCGCCGACCCGGTCTCCGAGCTCGCGGCGAAGCGTGAGAGCGGCCGTCTGGAACTCGATTCCCGTTCGCCGGTCCGCCAGCTGCACATGTGCCTTGCCCAAGCTCTCGAGGACTTCCGCTTCGCCATGGCGGTCGCCCTGCCGCCGAGCCGCGGTCAGGGCGAGGGAACTCGTCGTGATCCAGTCGTCGAACTGGTTGCGGTGTCCGTAGACCGGGTAGAGCACGACGGCGACCTGCCACGCGATGTCGTACATCGCCAGCTCGTCGGCGACCCGGTTGACGGTCAGGAGATTCATCCTCTCCCTTTCGAACCACGCGTTCGCCTCCGCGTAATCGACGAAAGCAGGTCGCACCGAGTCGCCCTCCGATGCGGCGAGCTCGATTCGCCGGGCCTCCGGCACCAGCTCCCTCACCGCCTGCCCGGCCGCGTGCAGATACCAGAGAAGAGCCCGGCGGATAGCGCTTCGGGAGGTCTCCGCGGTCTCCTCCGCGCGGGCTTGATCGGTCGCGTACACCCGAAGGAGGTCATGGAACTGAAATCGACCCGGCTGCGGCTGTTCAAGGAGATGAGCGCCTACCAGATCGTCGAGCAACCGGCGTGCCATGCCGACGGGCACGCCCGCCAGGGCCGCCGCCACCGACGTGCCGAACTCCGCGCCGGGGTGCAGGCCCAGCAGGCGGAACAGACGGCTCGCGTCCTTGGTCAGTGCTCGGTACGACCATGCGAAGACCGTGCGTACCGCATCGGATTCGTCGTCATCCCCGGCGCTCAACGCGTCCCAGAGCGCCGATTCGTCACGCAGATCCGCGATGAGATCACGCAAGGGCATCTGCGGACGGCTGCCCGCGCGTTCGGCGGCTATCCGGAGGGCGAGTGGCAGGCGCGCACAAAGCCTTGCGAGTTCTTCCAGCTCCCGGGGATCATCCGGGGGCCGATAGCCGGCGGTGACGTTGCGGAGGAGTTCCACCGCTTCACGCTCCGGCAGCAGACCGAGGCTGACCCGGTACGCGCCATCCCGTGCCACCAAACCGGACAGCCTGCTACGGCTGGTCACCAGCACTAGGCAACCGGCCACCCCTGGCAGCAAAGGCCTGACCTGCCCGACCGTCGAGGCGTTGTCCAGCACGATCAGGAAGCGGCGCCCTGCCAGCAGAGACCGATAGAGCGCCGCCCTGGCTTCGGAATCGGCCGGGACCGATTCGGCCGAGACGTCCATCGCCCGCAGGAAACGGTCGAGCACCTGCTCGGGGGTGACCGGCGGACCTGGATCGTAGCCATGCAGGTTGACGTACAACTGCCCGTCCGGGAAGCGATCCACCATCCGGTGCGCCCAGTGCACCGCGAGCGAGGTCTTGCCGACCCCGGCCGTACCGACCAGCACACAAGTGGCTATCGCAGACGATTCCTGGTCGTCACCCGCCACGATCGCATCGAGCCGCTTGAGGTCTTCGGCTCGATTGACGTACCCACGGACGTCCGCGGGAAGCTGACGTGGTGTCGGTCCAGGAGAGTGGCCCGCCCGGTGAAAATGCACGCCACCGGCGACATCCCGGGCTTGAATGACTTCGTCCGCGGAGCCGGAAAGGTCATTCCGGTACGGCTCGTCCCGCTCCCCGGCACGCATGTCATGCCGAGCCGGTAAGTCGCAATCTGGCGACGTTTCTGGCGAAAAACACATCCAGTTCCTCGCCTATCTCGTAAAGCTCCTGCGCTGTCTTACGCCAATGATCTACGACATCGTGGTCAACCGAGCGGACCGCCCCTCGGGCGGCGCCATCTTCTCCGTAAAGAACCTGAAAAACCGTTTCCGTGCCAAGGGTGACAATTTCCGGCAGAACCCCATCACGTTCGAAACGCTCCACCTGCTCCCGAGTGACAACGCGAATCTTCTCACCACATTCCCGTCGAAGCAAAAGCCCATTGAGCTCCCAGACAAGGTAAGGAGAGAAGGGCTCCTCGACAACACGTACCCGACGAAACTCGAAACCCTGCCGCGCGATGCGCCCGAAATGCTCGACCAACCCAGGTCGCAGCTGCCGCAGCAGTTCTCCCGATCGCGCCCGGTCACCTCGCTCGAACGCCTCCCAGCTGTCGAAACCAGGCTCGATGAACTCCTGCTGCCGCTCGATCTTCCAGCAACCACTGCCGTCCACGGTCCAGAACCGGCGTTCGTAGTCATCGAAATAGTCGCCGAGGGCCAACTCGGTCCCGGCAAGCACAACCAAGGACTCATTCATCGGGAATATCCACTTTGGCAGCTCTCAGCATCTGCCCTGGAATGACAACCAGCCGCTCGTCTTTGCCCACGCCAACCCCCGCGGGAAGATTACGAACGTAGTTTTCGGTCAGATCGCGCCCGATCACCGCGACATCACCGTTGTCCAGCTCCCAGATATCCGGGCAACTCTTGCCGTTCATGGTCTTGTTGAGATCATCCGCCGACTTACCCAGACGCCTTCTGAACGACGCCTCTGGATCAGCTTCCCAAACACGTGGCATCTCGTGCTCCCTCACTCAGCCGAGCCGCCAATATTACGCGCCGTGTTCGGTCGATTACAACTTCGGTCAGCGCTAATCACTCAAATTGCTTAACCTCCTCAAGGGCTTTCGTCAAAGCGATCTTTTGACCTGACGACTAGTTCCAAGAATTTCCGCCGTCGTTCGTCGACGGTGCATCGGGCCGACGAATCGTCGAACCAGTCGGCGAGGGCGGTCCAGCGGTTGCTGTGGGTGGTGGCCGAGACTTCGGATTCGCCCGCTTCGACCAGGGTTCGCAGGGCGACGACGGCGTGTTCCATCCGTTCGTCGCAGGCGGCGATGTAGGCCAGGGTTCGGGTGTTGACCTCGTTGATGCCGGTCGGCTGGTCGTTGCCGGCTTCGGGGTTGCCGGTGAGCAGGCCGGCGCACTTCGTGACCAGCGAATTCTCGCTGTAGAGCGGGAAGCCGTCGACGGTGCCTTCGTAGTCGAATTCGGCGGCCCAGGCGCGGAAGGCGGTGACGGCTTCGTGGCGGGTGCACCAGTCTTGGTGGCCCGCGACCAGCCGTGCGACAAGGCGCCAGGCGTCCCGTTCCGTGCGGCCGGCATCGCTTTCGTCCGTAATGGACGTAAGGGAAATCCTGTCATGCCAGTATTTCGCGCGGCAGCGGCCGATTTCGCTGATCAGCAGCGTGAGATAGGTCGCCTGCTCCCAGACGTGCACCTTCTGCGGGCGCAGGGTCGCCGGGCGCGCCGGGGAGAACGTCACGATTTCGAAGTTGCGGAAGTGCGCCCGCCCGCGCAGCGACGCGAGGTCGGGGTCTTCGGCCAGGACCCAGGTCCGCCGACTGCTCAGGTGCAGGCTGTGACTGATCGTCGACGACCGGTAAAGCTCGCCGACCGCGTGCCGCGCCAGGTCGTCCGACGACTGTTCCGGCAGTTGCGCGGACAGCTTCGGGTCGACGGGCAGCAGCCCGACGGCGTAGACACACGCGGCGTTGTAGCTCTCGTTCCAGTACGGTTTCCGCCGCCAGCGCGGCCGTGCCGCCTCGACGGCGGCGACGAGGTTGCCAACGTCCATCGGCCACTTACCGCTGGGGAAGAGCGCGCCGAGACGGGAAGGCTTGCCAGGCAACGGATGCGCGGGCTGCTGGTCGGGCACCCGGCCGTCGTGCAGTTCGATGTCGGCCATCGCCCGCCGCAGCACGCACCAAACCAACGTGACCTTGAGCGCGCTTCTCGACACCGTCCGCGAAAGCTCTCTCGCGGTGCCCCAATAGAGGCTGCGATAGGGATGATGGTCTTCAAGCAGGCGCTCGATTTCGAACTGTGACAACGCGCAGAGGTACGCCCTCAAGCGCCGGGTTCGGTCCTCGTAGGCCAGAATTTTCCGTTGATATAAAGGATCATCCGGGTTTTCCGGGGTCAAGCTCAGCTCTTCGACCGGGAACGCGAGCAGCTCCCGGTGCAGCGCTTCCCTTTCCTCGCAGGAGATCCACCGCTCGCTGGAGCGGATGTCGAGCCGGGTGTACCGCCGGAACCGGTGCCGCAGCGCCGACCTCAGGCTGGCCCGCTGGATCGCCCTGGCGTCGGACTCCGGCCGGTCCTCGGGCTTCGGCTTGCGGGTCCACCAGGACGACGCGAGCCTTTCCCCCCGGCCGAGGACGAGCGCGTGCCGGTATCTGGCGACGAGCAGCGCGTTCGCGTGCTGCGCGGTCAGGCCACGGCGTTGCCGGGTGAAGTCCCGGCCGATCCACCACCTGGCGAGCTTCGGCTTTCCCCGGCTGCACAACGTGATGACGTCGTCGTAGGTCGCCAACGCGTCGAGCAGGAGGTCCAGTTGTTCTTGCAGGGAGGCGATTTCCAGTCTGATGTAGACATTCGTCGGGTCGTGCTCGACAGCGCGGTAGTACTCGGCGAGCGCTTCGTCGTAACGGCGATCGCGCGTGAACTGGTTCGCGCGCTGGTAGGCATCGAAGAGTTCGGCCGGGATCTTCGCGTCACGCCAGGGCGCCCAGTAGATGTTCGAGCAGAACTTGCTGCGCGGCATGACCAGCGCGGCCACCGCGTTCGCGGCGCGCTCCAGCACCCGCTCCCAGGTGTCGTCCTCGATCACCACCGGGCTCGCCGCGAATCGCGGGGCCCGGATGAGTTCCAAAATCAGGCGGTGCTTGCCCGTTTCGAGGCCCGGCCCGACGGTCCCGGTGATCTGGAACGCCGCGGGCGGCCTGACCAGCACAAGCAGCTTCGAGAACGCTTTCCACCAGCTCTCCATCGAATTGCCGGCGGTTTCCACGATCTGGATGAAGTCGTACGACGCGCCGACGCCCGGCACGGCCGTCGGCGTATAAAGCTTGGACTCGTTGAGGGTCCGCTTGAAGATGGCCGTCAGATCGGGCCACGGCTTGTCCTCGGCATCCTTGAAATCCTGGATGTCGAGCTGGTCGGCGCGGTACGCGGCGCGTTCCAGCCTGATCCGGCCGGTGCCGTACAAGGCCAAGATCAGGAAGACCACCAAGCCGACGGTCTGCAGGACCACCCAGGTGATCGCGGTGGGCACGGTGTCCCGTGCGATGTAGGCGTCGGCGAAATCCCGCTGATAAGGCAAAACCATCAGCGAAGCGGCCAGGAAGCCGAAGAAGATGGTGAAGAAATACCAGCGCACCCGCCGGGCCTTCGGCAGTTCCGCTTCTTCGACTTCCGCCTTCCGCCGCATTCGCACGCGAACAGCACCTCCCCCGGACGAGTATTCCCTAACTCGCCCGGCGGAGGCTATCCGTTACGGCACTTGCCCTTTCGGGCAATCACCGCGTCCGGCTCGGCCGTCCGTTCTCCAAGTGCCCGGCGAAACGCCGCCGCCAGGAAGGTTGGCCATCGAGACTGAGCGAGATGTCGTACCAGCCATGGTCTTTCGCCAGTGGATCGAGGGTGATTTCGTGCGACCCGGCCGGCCCGACACCAAATCCTGGCCCGCCGCCGACCCCGATCTTGATCGGCGCGGACCGCGAATTCGTCACCTTCAGCTTGAGTTTCAGCCCGCTGTCCAGCGACAACCGCGCCTCGACACCGGCCGTCAGGGTGTTTCCGGCCGCCTCGACGAGAAATCCGTTCGGGCCGTGGATCGCCAAGTCGTAACCGGTCGTGAACGGTACTTCCCCGGTGATCGTGCCACCCGCCGGGACGTCGAAACGCTGCGAACTCCCAGCGAGATGATAGGCGTACGAGGACAACTGCAAAGCCGACGCACCATGGTTTTCCAGGTGCAGCCCGATCGACGTCGACCCGACGGACACCCCCGCGAGCGGCTGGTACGGCAACGCCCGCGCCGGCGCTGTTCCCGGCTCCTGCACCGGAACGACCTGCTTGCCGGAGGCGGGCGGCCCCGGCTTCGGCAACTTCGACTGCGTGTTGTCGGCCTGCTTGCGCAGCGCGTTCGCGTCCGGCAGCCGCGGAATCGATGGGTCGTGCTTGCCGAAGTCGAAACAACTGGTCAGGTCCCCGCAGATCGAGCGGCGCCACGCCGAAATGTTCGGCTCCTTGACGCCGGTCCACGTTTCCAGGAACCGCAGCACCGAAGTGTGGTCGAAAACTTGCGAATTCACCCAGCCACCGCGACTCCACGGCGAAATGACCGTCATGGGCACCCGTGGGCCGAGGCCGATCGGGACCAGCGGCCCGGCCGCCGGAGGCACGCCGCCCGCGAGAGGCTGGACCGATGGCAGTAGTTCGTCGGGGGTCCCGTCCGGGGCCGCGGGCGGCTGCAGATGGTCGAAGAAACCGTCGTTCTCGTCGTAGTTGATGAGAACGACGGTCGACTCCCACAGTTTCGGGTTGTCCCACAAGGCTTTCAGCACGGTTTGCGTGTACGCGGCGCCGTCGACCGGCCGGGCCGCGGGGTGCTCGCTGTACGCGTAGGGCGCGACGACCCACGACACGCTGGGCAGCGTGCCCGCCTTGCAGTCGGCGACAAACTGCGCGAGCACGTGATCAACATTCTTGCCCTGCCCCGAATCCGGCTTCCACCGCGCGCGCAGGCTGGCTCGCTCGGCGAGCTGCCGCTTCGCCGGGTCGGTCGACACGAGCGCGTCGTGATACGCCTTGAACAGCCACAACGGGTTGTCGCCGTAATCGCCGACATAACCGTTCGCGCCGTCGCCGACCTCGTCGTTCGCGTAGACCTGCCACGAGACACCGGCCGCCTGAAGGCGTTCCGGGTAGGTGGTCCAGTCGTAGACCGGCTGGTAGTCCGCCGGATTCGACGTCGCTGGCCCACCGGCCTTGCCCTGCGGGTCGATCATGCCCGTCCAGTGGTAGAGCCGGTTCGGTGTCGTCGGGCCCTGGATCGAGCAGTAGTAGTTGTCGCAGACCGTGAACGCGCCGGCGAGCGCCCGATGGAACGGCACGTCGTCGCGGGTGAAGTACGACATCGTCATCTGGCTCTTGGCCGGAATCCAGCCGTTGTAAGCGCCGCCGTTCCAGGCCAGGTGTGTGGTGTCCCAGTCGTGCGCGAGGTCGCCGAGGTCCTGCCCGTCGGAGACGGCGGTGTCGACGTGGAACGGCAGCAGGTAACCACCGTCGACCCGCAGCAGGTCGGGCTGGTGGAAGACGTCCTTGCCCAGCGGCAGGCGCAACGCGGTCCGGTCGCCGAAGCCGCGGACCCCCGCCATCGTGCCGTAGTAGTGGTCGAACGACCGGTTCTCCTGCATGAGGACGACCACGTGCTTGACGTCGTCGATCGTGCCCCGGCGACTCGGCTCGGCGAGCGCCTCGGCCATCCCGGCCGGCAGCGCGCCGGACACCCCCGCGATGCCGGCCGCGGCCGCCGCCCCGCCGAGCACCGTCCGCCGCCGCACCTGACTGTCCGACTGCCCCATCCGTCTACCTCCTGTATGCCGGAAACACCTGGCCGAAGCCTTGTGCACGGGCATCCGGGTAAGCAACCGGCAACGTCGGGCGACCAGGCGAACTGGTAATTAAGTAACACTGTTGCTTTACTAGGGGCATGACGTCCGAGAAAGACCTTTTGGCCGAGCTGTTCGCGCAGGAAGAGCGGCTCCGGTTCAGCACGTTCGACCACGAAACCGCCTGGAGACTCGGCGTTCAGCTCACCGAAGCTGCCAGGGCGCGCGGGCTCGGTGTGACGGTGTCCGTCCGGCGCGGCACGCAGCGGCTCTTCCACGCCGCGCTGCCTGGCACCTCGGCGGACAACGACGCCTGGATCGAGCGCAAGAGCCGGGTCGTCGACCGCTACGGGCACAGCTCGTACCTCGTGGGCACACGATTCCGCGTCGAAGGCAGCACCTTCGAGGAGTCCTCGCGGCTCGACCCCGACCTGTACGCGGCGCACGGCGGCGTGTTCCCGATCATCATCGACGGCGTCGGCCCGGTCGGCACTGTCGGCGTCTCAGGACTGCCGCAGGCCGACGATCACGCCTTCGTGGTGGAACAGCTGGAGATCTTCCTCGCGCCGCGCTAATTGTCCACAGAGTTATCCACAGGGTTTGTCCACAAGTGGATAAAGGGTCACTCTTCGCGCACGCGCGTGACCAGCTGTGTCGGGTTCACGAACCGCAGGGCGATGATCAGCAAGATCAGCATCGACCCGGTGTAGATTGTCGCCATCGCGTCGACGGACTGGTTCGCCCGGATGCCCGCCGCGAACACCGAGTTGTACAGCGCGACCACCAGCGTCGTGCTGTCCGGGCCCGCGGTCAGGAAGGTCAGCTCGAACATCCCGACCGTGCGCACCAGCACCAGGATCGACGCCGCCAGGATGCCCGGCAGCAGCAACGGCCCGAGGATGCGGGTGAACACCGACAGGGTCTTCGCACCGCTCATCCGGGCGGCGGCCTCGATCTTCGGGTCGATCTGCTCGATGAACGGGGTCATCGTCAGCACCACGAACGGGATCGACGGCACGAGGTTCGCCAGGATCACGCCGGTCATCGAGCCGGCGAGCTGGAACTTGTAGAGCACCGTCGCCAGCGGGATGCCGTAGGTGATCGGCGGGATGAGGATCGGCAGCACGAACAGCAGCATCACGAGCCGCTTGCCGGGGAAGCTCCGGCGGGCCAGCGCGTAGGACGCCGGTACCCCGACCACGATCGAGATGGTGATGACGGCCACCGCGACCAGCACCGTGGTCAGCAGGACCTGCGAGAGGCCGAACTCTCGCCATGCGTCGCCGTACCAGTGCGTGGTGAAACTCTCCGGGAGCCAGGTGCCGAACCACCTGTCCCCGAAGGAGTCGACCACCACCGAGAGCACCAGCCCGGCGAGGTTGACGAAGAAAAACGCCACCACGGCCCAGACGAGCCAGCGGCCCGGCCGCGCGATCCAGCCTCGTTTTGTCGTCGGCGCGGTCATCCTTTGCCTCCGGTCGCACCGCGGTACAGGGTCGCGCGCCAGGTCATGACCAGCCCGATGATCAGCAGCATGAGCACGGCCATGATCATCGCGACGGCCGAGCCCATCGAATAGTCGTACTCCTCGAAAGCCGCGTGGTAGGCGGCGATCGAGATCACCCGCGTCGCCCCGGCCGGGTCACCGACCAGTTGCGCGGACGGGAAGACGGAGAACGCCATCACGAACGAAAGGCAGAACGTGATCGCCAGGCCCGGTGCCAGCAGCGGCAGGGTGATCCGCCGAAAGCGCTGTCCCCAGTTCGCGCCGAGCGTCGCCGCGGCGCGCTCCAACGTCGGATCGATGCCGGAAAGATAGGAAAGCGTGAGCAGGAAGGAGAACGGGAACCCGGTGATGATCAGTGACAGCAGCACACCGGCGTAGTTGTGGATGAGTGTCAGCGGCGCGTCGATCAGGCCGGTCGACATCAGCACCTTGTTCAGCCAGCCCAGCTGGCCGGTGTACATGATCAGGCCCTGCGCGGTCAGCACCGTGCCCAGCGTGATCGGGACGACGAGAATCGTCGTCATCAGGCGTTTTCCCCGCATCTTCCCGCGCATGACGTACGCGATCGGGATGCTGGCCAGCACGTTGACGAACGTCGCTGGAAGCGCTATCCCGAGTGTTGTCCAAATCGTGTTCCGGAGGTACGGATCACTGAAGAACCGGCTGTAGTTCGAGAAGACACCACCGGATTTCGGTGCGAAGGACAGCTGAAGGCCGTAAAGGAACGGGTACAGGAACAAGGCGACGGCGAACACCACACCGGGCAAGAGCAGCAACAACACCCTGTCGATGCCGCGCTCTGCCAGCCGGTGCCGCAGCGCGGGTTTCTCCACTGTCGCGGTCACGGCGCGAACACCAGCACCCGCTCGGCCGGCACGCTGATGCCGGCGATGTCCCCGGGCGCGAGTCGTTTGTCCGTCCGGAAAAAGACCGGGTCCCCGTTCGGCAGCCGCGCGGAAACCGACAGCTCACGGCCGTGGTACTCGACGATTTCCACGGTGACTTCGATGCTGTTGCCCGCCGAGTCGCCGACGACGAAGTCCTCGGGGCGGACGGCCGCGACGGCCTGCCCGGCGGTCAGGCCGTCGCGGTTGGTTCCGGACAAGCGGATTCCCTTGCCCTGCACCACTAATCCGGATCCGTTGACACTGGCGATATCCAGCGTCAGCATGTTGCGGTAACCCATGAACGAAGCCACGTAGCCGTTCGCGGGCTGGGCGTAGACTTCCTCGGGCGTCCCGATCTGCTGCACAGTACCGTCTCGCAATACCACGAGACGATCGGCCAGTGATAACGCTTCCTCCTGATCATGGGTGACGTAGACGGTGGTGAGCCCGAGCGTCTGATGCAGCCGCCGGATCTCCATCCGCATCTCGATCCGTAATTTGGCGTCGAGGTTCGAAAGCGGTTCGTCCATAAGTACCACCGGTGGTTCGAGCACCACCGCACGGGCGATGGCCACCCGCTGCTGCTGCCCGCCCGAAAGCTGCGCCGGGAACTTCGACGCGTGCTCAGTGAGCTGGACCAGGCGTAACGCCTCGTCCACCCGCCGGGTGACCTCCGCTTTGGCGACCTTGCGCATCTTCAGCCCGAAGGCGATGTTCGCGCGCACCGACAGGTGTGGGAACAGCGCGTAGTTCTGGAACACCATCCCGAACCCGCGCTCTTCCGGGGCCAGGCCGTCGATGCGCTTGTCGTCGATCCAGATACTGCCGCCGGACAACGGAAGCAGTCCGGCCAGGCAGTTCAGCGCGGTGGACTTGCCGCACCCGGACGGGCCCAGCAGCGCGACGAATTCCTGGCCCTTGATCGCCAGCCGCAGATCCTTGAGCGCGTCAGCCGAGCCGAAGCTCCTGCTCACGCCGTCCAGCCGAAGTTCGGTGAACATCAGTGCTACTTCCCGCCCTTGCCGGCGCCGACGAGTTTGTTCCACTTGTCGAACGCCTTGACCTGCTGCGAAGCCGGCAGCGACGGCTGCTTCGGGTACTGGCTGATCCACTGGTCGTACTCGGCCCTGCCGAACTGCTTGATGGTGTCCTGGCTTTTCTGCGGTGCCATCCGCAGCGTCACGTCCTTGACCGCGGGGCCGGGGTAGAAGTACCCGTCGTCGTAGGCGATCGCCTGCTGCTCCGGCTTCAGCATCCACTGGACCAGCAACAGGATCGCGGAGGTCTGATCAGGCGAAAGACCCTTCGGGATCAACGCGTACTGCGCGTCGGTGACCCAGGTCATCGGCTGCATGAGTCCTACTTGGACAGTGTTCGGTACCGTGCCGAGCTTGCGCGGGTTGATGTCCCAGCCGGTGGTCGACATGACCATGTCGACCGCGCCGGAGCCGAGGTTCTTCATCACCTCGGAGGTGCCCGAGGGGTAGTACTTGACGTACTTGCCGAGCTCGGTCAGGAACGCCCAGGTCTTGTCCCAGCCGTTTTCCGGGTCCTTCGGGTCCTTGTCGCCGAGCAGATACGGCAGGCCCATCAGGAAAGTCCGGCCGGGTCCGGAGTTGGCCGGGTTGGCGTACTGGAACTTCTCCGGGTGCGCCTTGGCCCATTCGAGCAGCGCGGCCGGTGAGGCCGGGGCCTGCGGAACCGCGCCGGGGTTGAACTCCAGCACCGGCCCGGACGGGTAGTAGACGACCTCGACGCCGTAGCCGTCGGTCAGCTTCTGCATCGCGGCGGCGGGCTCCTGGTAGTTCTGCTCCAGGTTCGGGAACCGGTCGGCGAAGTCCGGCAGCACCTTGGCGAGCACGCCGTTCGCGATCCCGGCCGACAGCCCGTCGGTGCCGCTGAGCACGAGCTGCGTCTGCGCGACACCGCCGTCCTGCTCGGCCTTGAGCTTGCCCGCCATCGACGGCGCCGGCGCCGTCGAATAGGTGACGTCGCTGATGACGTCCGGGTTCGCGGTCTTGAAGTTCTCGATCATCTGCTTGGTCAGCTGGAGGTTCCCAGCGATGTCAAGGATGTTCAGCTTGACCGGTTTGCTCGGCTTGGCCGGAACCGCCTTCGAGTCGGCGGGCTGGGCGGTGTTGCCGCCCGGAGCGCCACACGCCGCCGCTCCCGCGATGAGGCTCATCGCGATGAGCACGCTTCGAAGCCGGAAGCCGCTGCGACGCTGCATGGCCACTCCCTAAGTCCGTGTTAAAGTTGTATGTCGCATCGTATATCAGATCGGACATGCCAGTGGCGAGAGTTTCTTCGATCCGGAGGGCTTCTCCGCCTGTCTCGCGCACCGACTTCGTCTGTCAGAACCTCAAGGAAGCGATCCTGAGCGGGGAGCTCCCACCAGGGCGGATGCTGGTGGAGAACGAGATCAGCGCCCAGCTCGGGGTGTCGAAGACGCCGGTGCGCGAGGCGTTGCGAATTCTGGCGGGCTCCGGGCTCGTGGTCATGAGCACCTACAAGGGCGCTTCGGTACGGATGGTCGACGCGGGGTCCGCGCGCTCGGTGTACGACCTGCGGGCGCTCCTCGAACCGGAGGCCGTGCGGCGGGCCGTCGAATCCGGCACCGATTTCTCCGAAGCACGCGAGATCCTGGCCGAAGTCGGCTCCGGCAGCGCCAAGGCGAGCATGACGAACCGGCTGTTCCACCGCGCGCTCTACGCGGGCTGCGGCAATCCGCTGCTCGTCGAAATCCTCGACGGCCTGCGCGACCAGGCCGCGCTGATCACGGTGACCGGCTGGGGCATCAACCCGACCTGGCGGGACGAAGCCGCCGAGCACCTGGCCATCCTGGCCGCCGCCGAAGCCGGCCAGGCCGAGGTGGCCGAAGACCTGCTGCGCAAGCACATCACGAACTTCATCGACCGCGTCGCCCAGGACCTCCCCGGCGCGCGGACCGGCGACGAAGAAGGAGCACGATGACGTTCGACGGACAGAAGAGCCGGCTCGCCGGGGTCGTCGCGATCCCCGTGACCCCGTTCGACGCACAGGGCGCGGTCGACACCGAGACCTACGGCAAGCTCGTCGACCGGTTGATGGCCGCCGGGATCGAGGTGGTCACGCCGAACGGCAACACCGGCGAGTTCTACGCCCTCGACGAAGCCGAGGCCCGGGTCTGCCTCGAAGTGACGGTGAAAGCCGTCGACGGGCGCGGCAGCGTGGTGGCGGGCGTCGGTCACGACGTCGGCACCGCGACGCGCGCGGCCCGCCACGCGGCCGAGGCGGGCGCGGACATGATCATGATCCACCAGCCGGTGCACCCGTACGTCTCCGCCGACGGCTGGGTCGACTACCACCGCGCCATCGCCGACGCCGTGCCCGGACTCGGTGTCGTGCTGTACGTGCGTAACCCCGCCATCGAGGCCGCGCAGCTCGCCCGGCTCGGCGACCTGTGCCCGAACGTCATCGGGATCAAGTACTCCGTGCCGGACCCCGTCCGCTTCGCGTCGGTCTCGCGCGATGCCGGTTTCTCGCGCTTCGTGTGGATCGCGGGCCTGGCCGAGCTCTCCGCGCCGGGCTATTTCGCGACCGGCGCCACCGGGTTCACCTCGGGGCTGGTGAACGTCGACCCGGAGGTGTCGCTGAACCTGTTCCGGGCGTTGAAGTCCGGTGACTTCGCCAACGCGATGATCGTCTGGGACCGGATCCGGCCGTTCGAGGAGATGCGCGCGGCGAACGGGAACGCCAACAACGTGAGCGTGGTGAAGGACGCGCTGGCCCACCTCGGCCTGTGCCGCCCCGACGTGCGCCCGCCGAGCCGCCTGCTCACCAGCGCGGAAGAGACGCGGCTGCTCGGGCTGCTGTCCTCCTGGGGGCTCGGCTAGGGCGCACAACCTGGCTAGCCGAGCGGAACGCTGAGCTGGAACACGATTTCGTCGTCGCCGACGGTGGCCGGGTCGGTCAGGAAGATCTGCCGGACCTCCCCCGCGGGCTTTTCGTTGTTGTCGGTCAGCCATTGCCGCAGGGATTCGAAGCCCAGCGACGTCCACATGTCCGACTTCGGCACGCGGATGTAGGCCTCCCGGCCCGCCGGTTCGTTGTCCGCCTTCATCTCGGGGAACCGGCCGGCCACTTCGCCGATCTCCGAAGGGTCCACCGGGCAGCAAAACTCCACCGGCCCGTCGCTGTCTTCGGTCACTTCGCCGTGATACCGCAGGAAAGGCGCACCGGCGATGCCGTCCGGCCGCGGCACGGCGCCGCCGAAACGGCCGAACAACGGCCCGGCGAACTCCCCGATCTGATCGGCTGTCAGGTGCTTGCCGATGGTGAGCAGCGCGCGGGCGGGCAGTTCGCGAACCAGGACCTCGTACATGGTCGTCCTCTTCCCGTTCAACTGGTTGATGAGGAAGCCGACCAGTTCCCGCTTCGCCGCGATGCCCTGTTCCTGCTCGTACCAGTACGCGGCCAGCGCGGCGGCCGCGTCCGCCGGGGCCAGGTCGAGGACCTGGCTGATCCGGGCGAGCGGCATGTCGAGCCGCCGCATCAGCGCCACCCGGCGGGCCCGGCCGAGCTGATCCGGTGAGTACCAGCGGTAGCCGGTCTCCGGATCCACCCGGATGGGCGAAAGCAGCGCGAGACGGTCGTACAGTCGCAGGGCCTTCGGCGACAGATGGGCCAGGCGCGCGAACGCGCCGATAGTGAGCAGGTCCATGTCGTCTCCCTCGTGTGTCTCCCGACTGTGCGGCCGTCCCCAAGGTCAAGGTCAAGTATCGGCTGTGGCGGGGGTTACCCACGCGTAAAGAAGGTGGCAACGCAACCGAGTGAAGCGTCAGGACGGCGTAGACGGCGTACGCGGGACAAGTGAAACTGGATTGTGCTCGTGATGGCAGGAAAACCGTCGCGGCATGGAGGCATCAGTGACGCTCACCGAGCTAATCCCCAGCTTGGGTTGTGCAGCAGCCGATCATCTCGAAAACGGCGTCTGGCCGCGAAGCACACGGCTGGGCTCCGACGGCGAACTCTTGTTCGCGGATGTGCCGGTCAGCCACCTCGCGGCGCGGTTCGGTACACCCGCGTACCTGATCGACGAGGCCGAGGTCCGTGCACGCGCCAGGGCATACCGCGGCACGTTGCCGGAGGCCGAAGTCGCGTATGCGAGCAAGGCGCTGTGCACCAAATCCGTACTCCGCTGGCTCGACGAAGAAGGCCTGTCACTGGACACCTGCTCGGCGGGCGAGATCGCGACGGCCCGGTCGGTCGGCTTTCCCGCTAAGCGAATCCTGTTGCACGGCAACGCGAAGACGCCCGAGGATCTCAAGACCGCCCTCGCCTACGGAGTCCGCCGGATCGTCCTCGACTCGCTCGACGAGATCGCGCAACTCGGCGCGCTCGCGTCGCGCGATCAGGAAGTCATGCTGCGCGTGACACCGGGCATCGAC
>Ga0247768_1000326_pt1 | contig 17636 bp, 20 predicted proteins | sample UWRJL016104C6_FD_179944 | JGI IMG/M metagenome (GOLD analysis project Ga0247768, IMG submission 179944) | Plant litter microbial communities from Arlington Agricultural Research Station in Wisconsin, United States - UWRJ-L016-104C-6 | ecosystem: Environmental > Terrestrial > Plant litter >... | reverse complement strand
GATTCCCAAGTAGTCTCCCATGAACCGTCGATAACCAATCAGGCTGAATCGCCGCCTCTCTTTGCGGCCTTGAAGAACCTGGTGACCTTGATCGCGGAGTTGAATGAACTCGAAACCTCCATTGATACGTCGCCACCAACGTTGTATTCTTATAGCACACTCTGTGCGATATCGCAAGTAATTTCTCCAGGCCCTTTGGATTCGAATGGCCATATTGTGCCAATAACGGTCACGCATGGTCTCAAGCGCGAACAGAGTCTCTGGGGTTTTGATGAAAACTTTGGTGACACCCATCTGGAATTCCTCGGCGGGGATGTTGGTATCTTTGAGAATCTGTTTGGCACCACTCTGGTAATCCCCTGTCCAAGTGTACTCGCCAGCGTAAGACGTCTTTGGAGAAAGGAGGAAGAAGCGCTCCACGAATTTTTCGAATGTTTGACGGGAAGCAAAGCCTGCCCGTCGGATGCGAACGTTCTCTTGTAGACCGAGATATTTGATCTGATGCAATACGTTCTGGTCGTTGTACTCCGTCGGCGACTTGTTCTCATTAGGTTTGATTGTTCGGATATACGACGGTTGTGCTTTCATCAATGTTGTTACAAGGTCGTTCGCAGAGGCCTTGATCTTATCGCCGGCCGTCGGAGGTCTCCTTCTGTTGTCCTGGTCTACTTGGTGCGGGAACAGAACGTGGACAAATTCATTGGAGCTTTGAGCAACCAGGTTGAGCAGATCTTTCAGCAACTGATCCTTGTTTTTATCTGTCATCCCCTCCACCGCATATGACACATCACCAGCGTAATGTTTGATGATGAACTGTCCCTGCCTGGGCTGGAAATTCGGATTGGAGGAAAGAGCATTCAACCGCTGAACGAATGTCTGGTCTGCAGCGTTCGGGTCAGCATGCGCGGTGGCACAAGCATCATTCAGTGCTGAAAATACACCAGGTGGTCTCCTCTCCTCAATGAGCTCGCACACAACCTTATTATCGAAATATTTGATAGGAGTCCACTTGATTTGCTCTCTTGCATACTCCTCTTGTTCTGCTTTGAGAGTCAGTTGGATGAAGATCTGCTGAAGCTTCTCATTGACATAGTTGATGCAGAGCTGCTCAAAACTGTTGCGGTCAAAGATTTCGAAACCATAGATATCCAGGATGCCAATTGAGTGTGACATCGCACCACGCGCTTTTAGAGACGCGTTTACTCTTTCCACTATCCAATCGAAGAGATTGAAGTATATGGCCTTGGCCAAGGCGTCTCTCACTGCAGTTGCCTGAGCAGGATTGAGAGGAACGTCGTACACAGAACCTCTCCTGCCCCCGCGACTCGTCTCCATGACTCTCAAGGTAAGGGCTTTGTTGACATCAGTAGCTTGAACTTCAAGCAAATACGCTACAAAATCGACCACGGACAGGTCCGCGATGGTCGCATTTCCAGAATCGTCCTCAATAAAGGACACATTTCCCAGCCATAAAATAGCAGCTAACATTCGGAAAATGTTATCCTGCTCGCCTTGGGACAGGCCAATGACTTTCATCGCACTAATGGTCTCCTGGAAATCGGCGAGGTCGTCTATTCCGGGGACATCATAACATTTCGACCGGCTGGTGTAAACGTATGATTGTGGCTGCTGGATTCCAAATATTTCTAGGCATACAGTTAGCTAGAGGACTTGAAACCAGTCAATCGTACCTACCCCGATAGTTGGAAGAGGCGCCCTTTGCAAACTGGTAGAAAATATGAAAGTTGCGCTCGTTGGTGATCTGACCAACGACGCGAGACTTCTCCAATAAATAATTATTGATATTGGCGCCGACAGGCTCACCCTGTGCATTGAACTGGATCTCCAGATATTTTCCGAATCTCGACGAGTTGTTGTTGCGGAGTGTCTTTGCATTTCCGAATGATTCGAGCAAAGGATTCGTGGCCAGCACCATGTCCTTGATTTCTTGGATAGAGGAGTTGCTGCCTCCAGAGACATTCGCAATATATTGCATTATCCTCTTGGCAGCTTCCGTCTTTCCTGCTCCCGATTCACCAGAGATAATCACACATTGGTTCTCTTTGTACGCGTTCATGTTGTAGTATGAGGATTCGGCGATGGAAAAAACATGAGGGGGAACCTAGCTCAGTCAGAATCGCAACCCACGGAAAGACAGAGTGGTGTCATGCCTCTAATCTGTTCTTTCCCCGATAACTGTTCAGCACCTCATCCGTGTAGATGCCCACTATTGACCGTTAGCGCTGGTAGGATGACCATATCGATGTCATTGAACGCACAGTCTCGGAATGGGTTTACAGAGACCAATACATGGCCAATGTATGTCTAACATATATGTTAGTTGTTGTCCTGGAGTTGCGCCCCTCTTATCTTTGGCGGGGTAAAGGGGGACAGCCACGCACATAGATCTCCCTGTTCTCGAACCGCTTCTTGAGATTATCATTGATGGCTTCATTCGATATCTTGCTAATCAGCGTGAGATCCGATACGCCAACCTCCTTCTTCTTCGTTGACTCGAAGACAGCCTTGGTCGCAAACTTGGACTTCTGCGCCCCACCAGAACCGGCTTGTTTCGAGCCACTCGCATCCTTTTTGCGACCTGCCCGCTTCGTTACCGCCTATAGTTCCCATGAATGTCAGTCCGTGTATGTTGAAATGCTACTATGAAGCTAGGAGCGACACCCACCATTGTTGGGAACCTGGAACACGATCGAGGCTCTCCAAGGCCTTATCCGCAGTCGATTCGAGAAAGAGGATCAGCAGACTTCGTGGTCGATTTCAAACACTGGGAAAAGAAAACGCGCAAAAGCCCCCAGTACCTGGAAGACCTGGAGCGAGGAGTTGGCAAGATGAGTGAGAAATAGTGAGAGAGTCGTTGCGGCGGCTTGAGGTTCCAAACGTCACGGCGGAGCTCGGAAGGCGAAACCCTGGGGGTGCACAAGCCACCAAAGCACTCAGCCACGCCACGCCACGCACCGCCTTGACGCCAGATGCTGGGACACGCAAGCCTTTCTTAGGAATTCATCATCAGGAGGCTTGAGCCGCCCATGCAACCAGTTCAAACATCTCGGATTTACTCAGAAATGGAAGGCTCTCTCAATTCAGACACCCGATGCTTCACCCTGACTATCACCTACCACGCCTGCTGTTCGCTAGGATGTGTGAATGAAATGCAAGACGCCTTCACAACTCTCCCAAACGGCCGTTAAAGGTACCATAAACGAAAGACAATAGAAGCGAAAGACATGAACCCGCACCGTTCCCAAGAACAGACGCCATGCTGATGCCTAAAAACAATGCTCCCTATTCAATCCAAACGCCGGCGCTCAACTGACCCAGAAATCATGGAAATTACTCAGCGCTTGTCACCACCATATCGACCAACGGTGACCCAATCCTGCCGCTTTCCATCTTCCAGCTGGGGGCCATCCCACTTGAAGTACTTTGGTTCTTCAAGACAGCCCAGTCCTCCACCCAGAACCCATCCCGAGATGATGGACTTAACGAAGTCAAGTTTCTTCCGGAGAAGATTGGCTTCGGTGAGCTCTTTGAACGAATCACCACCCTCGGCAGATCCATACAAAAGCTGCTGCAGGGATCCTTGCAGAATTTTCCGGTTCTTGATGTACTTGAACGGAACATTGCCCGTGTCCTTGAGGAATTGGGCTGCCTCTTTCGGGAGACAGGTGAACTTGCAATAAGCGCCATCGGGGGAAAACACTAGTTTGGTGTGATCGGGGAAGTTAAACTGCGAGACATCATTAGTATTCGACAAATAAGTGGGCTAAAACACTAGCTACCTGGAAAGAGCCATCGATGAAGCCCCAGACTCCGACATTCCCTAGACGCTGGTAGAAGCTCACGAAGTTTGCAGGAGCTTCCTCCTTGTCATGGACTTGCTTATCTTGCTGACTCTGTTGACCCAACTGCTGGCACATGTACTTGCCGAATTTTGTCCAGATGGAGCATGCGTGATGTCGTCTGTCCGGATCCACAATTTCAAGAAGTGATAATCCTCTGCCAGTGGTATCTGCATAGAACTCGAGAGGCATACGTGCCATATATGTCGGGTCTTTTGCAACTTCTTTGAGGCAGTCAAAGCCATTCCGTGCAACGGTGATAGTAACTGGGTGTTGTGAGGTTCCTGTAAGGATAGAGCCTATGCTTCCGTCTTCCAAGACGTATCCGACGCCGTATTTCCCCGAATAGTCTACCCACTTGGACACAAATGGTAGTCGTCCCGACTTGAATTTACTGGACGGTGTTGGCTTCCTTTCCAAAGCTCGTGCAACGTTCTCCTTGAAGATATGAAGACGTGCTAGAACCGTAGTTGGGTCGGTCGTTCCAATCCTCAACTTATTCATGTCAGAAATAAGGCCGTGTATGTCAACTGTATCCTTTTCCGAACGAGACACGTTGGTTTCTAGAAGCACGGTGGGGTTCGACTTGACTACTCGCAACGATGGAGTCTCCGCCAGTGGCTCCTCCTCTCTCGCGATTTCCTTCGCTGATTTAGCCCTCTGGAGCATTCTCGTGGGGCGCGTTGCCCTTGCCGATACCGTTGCTGCAGTGACCCGCTCAGGGTTGGAAATCTTTCGGATCGACCTTATTCTGGTGGGCCTCTCTACAACCCGTCGAACAGCATCTGTCTCTTGGACAGGATCGATGTTCTCTTTCAAAGGCGGAACATCCTCTACCATTCTCTGTATGCGGCGTTGTGGCACTTCATTACCTGAAGTTTCCAACAAGGCCGGTCCTTCAGAAGACGATTCCTTCTCTTCGACAATATCGCTAAGCCCAACGGAGCTTTGATAGGGCCAGGTGGTGCGTTCTGGAAACGGAAGGTATACCGTATCTTTAGAGAAAGGGACGGTGGGCTGCTTGTTGGACTGTATCTCTTTCTGACAATCCTTTGCAACAGTTTTATTCCTTCTTGCACCATAACCACCGAAAGTTTTACCAGGCTCGTATTCTCCAACTGCGGAAGCTTTGCAGAGTGTATACCATTCGTCGGTGTATCCTCGCTTCAGGGTAGCAGCCGTGGGTGGGCGTACTCTGGTCCATTTTGGGATGCGCGTCGCACAAATACTATCAAGCTGCAGCGGTATATAACCGAGTTTGAAAAATGGATGGCTGACAATCTGATCGGGAATGGGGCGGTCGTCCTCGTGCACTAGTAACGATCCAACGACGTCTCGTAGATCATCGGAAATGTCGTTTCCAGTTTTAGAGAGCTCTGGCCAAGAGTACTCAGTTTTCTGAAGCTTCTTGTAAATTTCTTCGCGTTTAGCGGCGTGAAATGGTGCCCTTCCCACAGCGAGAGTGTACCTGAAATGGTGAGTAAATGTGGCGTTAGGGATGGTGGACCTTCCTCTCACATGATGATTCCAATAGCCCACAGGTCAACCTTCTCGTTGTGTCCCTTGCCTGTCTTCTCCAGAACCTCCGGGGCCAGATAATTCGGAGTGCCACACATTGTTGTGCGACGAATCCCGCTGAGGTCATTCGGCGAAACGAGAAGGGCAGCGAGTCCAAAGTCTCCAATCTTTACATTCATGTCCTTATCCAGGAATAGATTTCCAGTCTTCAAGTCGCGATGTACGATGTTCCGCTGATGGAGGTACTTGATTGCTCCACAGGTCTGGATCATGAACCGCCTGATTTCTGGCATTGTGAAATACTTCCGCTTCTTGATAGCGTCGGCTAACGATCCATTTTCGCAGATTTCCAGGACGACAAAGGTGCTCGACTCGAAGGAGAAAGCGCGGTAGAATTCGACGATGTTGGGATGTGCCAATTTGGAGTGGATTTGAAGTTCAGTCACAAACTGTAGAGTTGTTAGAAACGACAGTAGACGGTACAAGAAGGGAAGGTTCAGACACCTTTTGCGCCAGTTTGGGGGGCTCCATCTTCGATTTGACGATCTTTAAAGCGACAACATTGCTCGAGAGGTTGCCATGTCCCATTAGCTCTGCACGATGACAGATGGCAAAACCGCCTTTGCCAAGCTGTTGACCGGTAGCATATTGCAAGCCTTCGGGGTCGCATACCACCGCTGGTGGAGGGTCGGCATGGACAGAGGCAGACATTATGTTGGGGTTGTGTTGTGCCGATGCGAGTTGGTGGATGGGTAGTTTTGAAGTTCGACAGCCTCATCAATACTACCAGAATACAGAGACTAGTAAAGTAAACAATGGGGCTCGGTTGGCAAGGGGACTTGGTTGGGGGTGCCCAGGTGGGGGGGTGTTGGGGGCCCGTGCTTGTGCGTGACAGGCTGAGGCCGCTGAGCCGCTGAGGAGGTGACAGTTCAAGGGACAAGCATCAAGAAGCTCTGCCGATGTGGTTGGTGGTGGTGCCTCATGAATATTTTGGTTCTGGATATACTGGAGAGAAAGAAAGAAAGAAAGAAAGAGAGAGAGAGAGAGAGAGATTCAATGTTGTTTACGAAGACCTCGGGAGTATGCACATCTGCATCGAGATGAGAGCAATTTGGAAGGGGAAGGAGCGTTGTTCATGTTATGATTATGCCTTTTTGGGGCTAGCGAAGAAACCTTCCAAGGTCGGCCGGGGGTCGGAAGAGACCTCCAGGCACGTGAGGGCTGCGTCACTGTGTACCCTCCAGCCCTGGAGGGCTCTGGTCTCCTCTCAACACCATGCCAAGACACCTAGGGACTGTGTAGTCTGCCTCAGTCTCACCTTCTCTCCCACACCCTCCCGCTTCAGGCTCCCGTGGTGATTGATCTTGGCATGATCCTCTGTACTTTCCACTGATTTCCTCTTCCAAGGTTCCCCGGGGAAGATGATCATCCGACAGCCGCCCTTTCCTTCCATCGAATGAACCTCCAAATATCACCACATCAGCCAAAATGTCTCTAACTTTGAAAATCACCTCTCTATTCGTGAGGACGCTGGCAAAGCCAATGGCAGTAAGTTTTTGGATCCCCGAACAAGTCATCGCTATATTCCTAACCCCTCCTTGCCAGAATGCCATCAAGCGAAATGCCCACGAACATGAGCGCTTTCGAAGGCTATGCGTCAACTTCGCTCAACGCCTCCACCGGATCGACATGCGAATGCGGCTGGGACTGCTACAGGACCCTGCCGTGATTGAGAGACAAGTAGCAAAGGAAGTAGCCGAGGCCGAGGCAAGACGGAGGCGGTCCCAGGCTCCCACAGTGAAAACTGAGGCCGAGACCAAGGCCGAGCAAGCCATGTCAGCCAAAGAAAAGGAGGCTATAAAAAAGAAAACAGAAGCAGCTCATAAACCGAGGATACGGCCCCTGTCGGAAGCAAAAGCTATTGAAACGGGGGCAAACTTCGTCTCCGAAACCTTCATCTTTATGGTAGGCATCAGCGTCATCGTCTTCGAGCAATGGAGGCAGCGAAGAAAACAGCAATCGCAACGGTCCGAATTAGAAGTACAGTTAGAGAGTCTCGCTTTTGAACTCCAGGCCGTCAAGGGTGAATTAGAACAGATCAAATCTCAGCATACCACGCCGACGGCTCCCACCACACGGCTTGCGTTTTGGAAGAGCAAGTCGGATCCGAAACTGCCTCAAGAGAATTCAGACGACAAGCTGGAAGCCAAAAAAGACTCGCATTTCCCTCCTCTTCCTGCTCAGGCCAAATCTCCACAGTCAGCAGGTCCCAATGATAGACCAAAGTGAATAACGTTTAAAAAGTTCAAATAGACTTAGATGTACAATAGCCCCACAATTTCTCTTCTTGTTTTGGAGGAATAACGTTCTCCTGTGTACTTTCAGAACAAAATTCCAGGCTTCAAAAGACTCGGGACATCTCCTCTCATGATACCCTTCATCAGACTCGATCAATCGCATTCCGCTTTAGAACTAGAAGTGGTCCTGACTACTACTCTCAATGTATTTTATCCACGAAACCTCCCTACGTGTAGTACCGGCGTGTTCCTTCCTTTTTGCATAAACGGCAGGAGCAGTGGCGTGCGGCGCTTTCCCTAGCTAACCGAATACCTTTTATCATTGATAACCACAATAGATCCGCTATGTCCACATGTCATGAACAATCGACCTCCAGATTGTATCAACAGCCGTGAAACGCGACATTTGTACCTCCATTCATTCACAATGCTTGGTTCTGGAGTACGACATCGGCCATCTAACCCACAGTTGCCTCCAGCTTCCAGTCTCTCAAGACCACAGAACCGCCAGGCTCGCCAGGATGGCCAGCCAGACCATAATCAGCAACTCCAGGACAACACGCTTCCTTTTCCCGATTCTCGAATGGACATCTCCCGCCAATTGAGGCAAGGTCTTGTATCCTCACACTTTCAACGGTCGACGCAAGCCAAAGCTCCTGCTCCTGCCATGTTAGAGAACTCTCGCCAACCCAGCCGCCGAGTCAACACCGAAGTATCCTATCCACAGACACCTCTCCCACACTCCAGGCGCAACCTTCCAGAAGTCGATTCGAATGCTCAAGACGGTTTTGTGAATGCCGGCCTAGAGCTTCTCCCATACCACACCACCCATGGAAGACTGGACAGGGAAACGTTGATCAAGCTTAGCGACCTTGCCGGAAGTCTGAAAGAGATCGTGCTTTTAACGCTGGGGCAACACCTGGACGAGGAAGGGATGAATGTTTTGGAGAGGACGGTGGGAACAGAGGCAGTCCATGGGATCCGGGAGTTCTGTGAAGAAGAATATGTGTTTGGATCCTAGGGGATTTCGAAAGAACTGAATTGGTGTCCACGTATGGGGTATTACTAGCCTTTCGCGCTCATTCTTCGATTAATCATTCCCTGGTGTTCAGTTGTCGATCAAACTAAATGAAATATATCTTTTAGACACTGTGCGGTTAGGCGCGCATCCGATTTCCTCTTGCAATCAAAGCTTTCAGTCCTTACAATGAGCACTCTTCAAGCCAAATATCAGGCACTCAACCCCTCTCAAACAGACCACCGCCATCCACTTACTCATTCTTGCCTCTGTCTCAACTTCCCAAACCTCCAAAATCTTTAACCAGATTTCTAGTATGTCAATGCTTCTAGAACTGACTTATCGAATAACCATTTAACAGACCAGAGCCGTATTCTCCATCACACTCACCAGGATTTTCTTTTTTTTTGTTCACTCTTTTGCAGGTTCTTTCGCCGCGTGTACATTCCTAAAGCGCCGGTTTCGATCTGCCAACGAGGGGAATAGCGCGTACAAACTACCAGTATCGATCGTGGAACAGTATTTCACGACATGCATCGAAAACAAAGATCCTGCATATCGGGAAAACCCTTAGCACACTCTGTCGAAATGAAATAGGTACAGTTTCATTGCTTTGCTACGATATGACCCGTCTCCTTCGCTACACCTCATGTAAGCTCCCCCAAACCCCTATTTTCCTTTACCAAACTTACTTCTCTTCTTCTTACCACCTTCCTTAAATTTCTCCACCTCCTTATATGCCTCATCAAGCGCCTCGCCCGCCTTCCTCTTCGCCGCTTTTCCCGTCTTCACACTAACGGTCACGGTCTTCCCATCCTTTGCCAAATTGCGGACTTGGCGTTCTGCATCAGTCCAGTCGGTGTCGCCGGTAGCAATTTCGTACCTATCATGCACATCAGTGACATAAAATACAAAGTTTGAGTTACGAGGGGAGAAACGTACCTATCCAATGGCAGCGCATCGATCATGGCTCTGGCCCTTTCCTTCTCCTCCCTGTCCGCCTCATCCCCCGCCTCCCTCAGCTCCTCTTCTAACCCTTTCTCCAACGGCTTGAACCGCGAATCCTGGATCTCCTCGTCCCTGTTCTCTTCTGCGGCCTCCAAGACTTCAGGCATCGTTTCTTCAACAGCGCCTTCAATAATTCCACGGAAGCATGTTGCTACCTTACGAATCACCTTAACGAACATGGCCATGAGTTGCGAAGTAGTCAGATTTAATTCTTTCTCCAGGTCCTCGAATGCTTTCCTTTGAAGCCCGATGGCGAGGAGTAGCGCGACCTGTACTCCAGACAGTTTTACTTGGCCTTTGAGTCTTCCAGTAAAAAAGAGCATAGCGATGTTGGGCAGCATGTCTAATATGACATGGTAGTCTAGCATGTTATTCGCATACGAATCCAGCCTCTTCAAATCGAAGGGCGAGAAGAGTGCATCAAGCTCGAACTTTTTCAGCGGTTTCGGGGTGAGTTCAATATCAAGCTTGCTACCTGCTGAAGCAGACTGGTCGATCGAGAGGGAGAGCACGGAGGGGAAGGTTCGGAATTGGTAGGACAGAAGTGAAAGGAATCGTCGATGGAAATCTTTGGCGAACGCAGCCACCCAGCTACCGTCTGAACTGGTAGTTTCGAGAGACCTCAACATAACGCAAGTGTGTTCTCCGGTTAAATCGTTCGGTGTTTGACGGAGGTATACTGGCACGAAGTTGGCGCGTTTCCAGAATTTGTGTAGAGGGGCTGTGAGCCCGTAACTGACACCGACGTAATCGAGCTGTGGAGATTTTATCTGTGACAGGTGGGCGAAAAGAGGTGGCATATCTTTCGCTTCACGAACCTTCACGTTGTCTTGTAGAAGGGTCGCGTTCTCAAGCTCGGTTTCGGTAACGCGACGCATCTCCTCGACTTCTAAGGGCTCAGTCTCAGACAGACTAGCCAGCTTTCCGTCGTAGAAATCAACGAGAAGTTCCAGCGCCCTAGAGCCGTATCCCATGTTGATATACTCAGGATTGGTAGCGATGCGCACGACTCGGGCGCCGGAAAGACCGGCAAAGTTTTCGTCTTGGAATTGCTGACTGACTATCCAAGGGATCAGATCTCCTCCAGCGCGTATACCTCTACTCAAGCTGTTCAGTACGCTCTCCCTGCTGATCTGTCCTTCAAGGGCAACTTGTATGACGACCAACGGTTCTGGCAAGACGTTTGCTGATTCGTCCACAGGGGGTACCAATACGAAGAGTTGATGAGCAGGCGCATCCGACATGAGTTGCAAGTCGTTCGGCGAATTTTTGTAGTGACTGGCCACATAAAGGGCCATCATCTTTTGCAAGAACTTTTCTGATGCTTTATTGAAAGAAAAAAGGGTATCTCGATTAACATGAAGGAGCTGGCATTGTGAGGGGTGAGGACACCCTTGGGTATTCAGATTTGACCGCGGAAGTGTAGCATCCAGGCACAGGACTTTGTTCATCCACTTCTCTACTCCGTCTCCTCGCGCATATCGAATTGGTTCAGACAGGGTAATCTCGCGCAGGGTTCGACCGGCGATGGATGGTTCAGTGCCGTCTTTTGACTCCTTTCCCGTCGACCGGTCTATGACATGGTCGGAACCATTTGAGCCTTTGCTCCGCGATTGCTCCCTCAGCTGTTGAATAAGCTTCAGGGAAAGAGACCGTCCTGTTCCTTCGTATCCGTTTATCGTAGAGGCCATAAAGACAAGGTACGGGCCCATAAGTTTCCGGACCAATGGTAGTGGGATAGCTGCCGCCTCGTCGATGACAAGTAGTTCCGCCTGGCCAAGAGTGTATGCATCTTGTGGCTGAATATACTGGATTGTCTGGCGGTGTTGCCGGTGTATATTGACTCGAACGATAGCCTTGTTGAAGTCTGGGTTGGTCGACTGCATAATGGTGTAGTCATGATGATCCTGGTATCCCAGAGCATCAAAGCCTTTGAAAATAAATTCAAAAAGAGTTTTCAGATTTTCCGGGCTCGGTGATGTGATGAAAATATTACTGTATCCATGTGCAATTGCTGCAGCCACAGCAACACCCAATGCGGCGGATTTACCACGTCCACGGGCTGCAGTGAGCGTAACCGTACTTCGGAGGGTTTTTTCCGTGATTGCTTCGACGAATGTGAGAAGTGCCTTGGCTTGATCCACCGTCTTGGCTAGTTTGACGAGCTCCCCTACTGCCGGTGTGTCCGCCAGAGATTCTTTGATCTCCTCCAATTCTTTGGCGGATGCGCTCTTTCCCTCCATTTCTGGGTCAGGGGGAGGTAACTGTTTGACGTTCTTCCCACCCGATATCGGCAGGACGTTCAGCTCATCGTCTACTACCAAACAAGATTCACAGCTTCCCAAAGACAATATGAACCGCTCGTTGAATCGTGCTACCACATCACTATGGGCCTCTGTCCGGTATCTGGAGTGGATATCCATGGATAAGGTATATAGCTGCTTTAAGCTGTTCATGCCTTTTAGCAGCAGAATAACCAAACCCCCGCCTTCTACGGTCTCAATTGTCCTCGCCAGAAGATTTGGAGTGATAGCTTCAAAATCCTGCAGAATGCACATTCCGTAGGTATTTCCCAAGATCTTCTCGGTCTCCTTGTAGTAGACATATCGAATATTCTGGGTCGAAACAAATAGCTCGAAGGGGTCTTCGGTGTCAACGTCGCGGATTCCTCGCTTGATCTCATTCTTGATCTTCTTTTCGCGCTTCTTCCGGTGACTGTGAAGACGTTAATTGCGAACCTTCCATTGGACATCACACTGCTCACCTCGAGAATCCCAGCAGCTTATTCTTGTATGCCCACAGGACCGACTTATTCAGCTTTAGATCCACGTTGAGCAGAATATGATACAAATTGACAATGACATCCTTCTGGCGGTCCCCAACAACTACGAAAAAGCTGCGTTTCTTTTCCTGAGCTCCGTTACGGATCAGAGCCGGAATTCGCGAGTCACTGCAAAGTATTAGCATGAAAACAACCACCATGATTGAGACCGGCTCTACATTGCTTTCTTCACCATCTTGACCTCCGCTGGTCAAACTTCCCCCGCTCCCACCGAAAGTAATCCCAGACGATCTTTCCGCTTACCACTCAAGTTTGAGTAGGTTGGTCGCAATCGTATTCTCTTCGGACCTGATATAACTTGGGTAGACTGGAAGGATTGCGGCGAGAAGGGGGTTGAGGTTGACAGAGAGTCCTGGAGGATGTTGAACCGAAAATTGTTGTTCTTCCAGCGGCAGAATCAAAAGTGGTCGGGGCTTGGCGTTGCTTTCGCCGACACCGCCTTCTGACTAATCGCTTCAACATCAACCTTGGAATTGATCCACCACATGCAGTTGACCTGGACGTTATCAACAATCCCAAATTTCCACATCGTGCACTCATCACAATATACACCCAAGTCTTTTCTGGGACTCACAATCAATATATTTTCATAAATGTCTATCACACTAGCTTTCGTCTCACCGAACTTTTCCACTATTTGCTCCATAGTAGCCTTATTAGAATATTGTCTCATTCAAACAGGTCATTAGCGCCTTTAAACTCCGATTCTTTTCAGAAAGTCCAGCATGATCTCTCCAACTTGACCCGTATTTGTCTCTCCGGCGAAATGACCCGCTTCCAACAATATCACCTCCGCGTTCGGCAAATCCCGCTTATATGCCTCTGCGCCTTCTGGTAGGAAAAATACATCATGCTTTCCCCATACAGCTAAGAGCGGAACCTGGGATGCCCTGAAATACTCATGGAACTTGGGATATAGTTCTACATTGGTCTTGTAATCGACGAATAGGTCGAGTTGAATGTCCTTGTTTCCGGGGCGGTCCATCAGAGCTTGGTCAAGATAGTAGGATTCCGGAGCAATGTTGTTGGGATCTGTGGTACCGTTCACATATTGAGCTTTAGTGGCGTCGAACTCCAGGAAGGGACGAATTGCATCTCGATTTTCCTGTGTATCATTTTCCCAAGTCCGCTTGATCAATTCCCAGCCCGGGCCAAGGCCTTCAACGTAGGCATTTCCATTCTGAGTGATGATTGCCGAGACTGCTGTTGGGTTTTTCGATGCAATTCGAAGCCCCGTGGGTGCGCCGTAGTCAAAAATGTAAATAGTGTACTGTTGGGGTGCCTGAGGGACGGACTTGATGAATGTTTCGATTGTTGTGGCGATATCATCGAATGTATAGTTGTAAGAGGAAGGAACCTCAGTGAAGCCAAATCCAGGGAGATCTGGCGCGATGACTCTATACTTTGGAGAGAGGAGGGGAATCAAATTCCGAAATTGATGTGAGGACGTGGGGAACCCATGAAGTAGCAAAATTGTTGGTGCAGCTAGTGATCCAGCTTCGCGGTAGAAGATCTTTTCTCCGCTAAAGAGAGTAAGGTATTTGATCGCTGTGTGAATATGCATAGTTTCTTTGAGGATGATAGCTATGACAATTTGTAGAGTCTGTGGGTTTCATTCCCTCCTTATATATTCTTCAAAAGCCCGGCAGCGTAGTAACCACCCGAATTACTGATTACAGAGCACACAGGACACATTCAATGTTGTTACTAACCGTTGCACCGAATGCGCAATCTCTAAGGTTTGGTGTAAGGCCAAGCGGTAAGCTCATGCACCTACAATTCCCCGATCTGGATAGCTCATCCATGGATCCATTGTCAATTACTAAGGCTCATGTACTGTCTCCCGGGCTTCTCCGCGGCGCAGTTCTCCACCGCCACTCTTCCTTACATGATGAAAAAGACGTCATTCTATACCCCAGACGTGCATCCGAAAGCCCTTCCCGCACGTCCGCAGCCGAATGAAGTGATTTAGTGCCCTGTGTCTTCCAGGCTTTTCACCCTTTTGATTTTTTCCATTTTTCTTTCCTAGGGAGATATGAACCTGATCCCCCAGCTTTATAATTATAGCATGACGGCGCAACCTATGCTATGAGATCGTACTTCAATTCGATGAAGTGTTATCATGTACCATAGCCCCTTTCTTCTCACATGTGGCTGACTCAAAAGAAAGTTCTCCTACCAATGCAAATTTACTCACATATTGAATAGATTGGAACTTTGATAGCTCGAAACATTGACATTAGTATTTTCAATCGGTCTTCCTACCCATATCCACCTCAGCAATCGCTTTAAGCTGAATCAAACAGATTATCTCTAACGCGTAGGACGATTTTGCAGCTATACGTGTTTGAGTTCACATAGCCTCTCCTGCTCATACGTTCTTACCATGTGCCACGGTCCACAAATCCAGGAGATAGGTGAGCAATGAAGTCTGTTTGATTTATTGTAGAACATGCTCACGTTTTGACGTCAGCCGCACTATTGTTATATTTTGCAACGCATACCGCAGTATCCCAAACAGGTATTTGTGGTCTTTTTAGGGGTTTCAACACAGAGTTTCCTAATTAAGATCCCTCCGTTGCGGAAAACACATCCTCCTTGTTCTTTTAGCTCCCATGATATGCAGCGTCACATCCTATTCAGTGCTGATGATGACGCCCGTCGTGTGAAACCGGCTCAAGATATGATCAAGAGAACCTTGATTTAGCCCAGTGTACAATCGAGGCCGAGTTGAAAAGTTTCGGGCGCCAGCTGAGCTGTCACGACCAAAAGGCTTTTCGAAAACTCACCAAAACGTGAATGTGTTTCCAATATTTCGTCCCTTGGGCTTCTGATTCGATTCTCGTATTAGCTCTCTACCCGAAGGAAACGCACACTTAAACACAACAAGAACGATAAATCAAGACGACAGATGAGGATTTCATATGACATTCAATCGATATAGACACGCACAGAAGTAGAAACATGCAGGCCAGGTGCTCGCCCGGCATTCAGAGCTCATCCCTCTTCTGGTGATGAAGATGCTGCCGAGTGGCAGCATCAGCCTGCTTCTCAGCCTGCTCTTTCTCATACTTCTCCCGCTCTACATTCTCTTCCCACATCCTCTTCTTCGGATTCCTAGGGCGATCTCTCTCGCCCAGTACCGTCCCATCTCCTCTCACAACCTGTTCCTTTTCCTCTTCCTGCGCCTCCGCCTCCTTTGTAACAGCGTCCTCCGCTAGCCGCCCCTGTTGCTGTTGCTGATCCTGCTCGGCCATATGTCCCACCTGTTGAGATATGCTTCCAGGTGGACTAGGATCGATTCCCCAGCCTCTACCTCCACCTAGTCCTACTTTAACGTATGGAGCAGGCTCGCCTTCAACGACGGGCCTCTTCGGAATTCCGCCCGTAGCACTTGGTTTTACAATCAAAGTCGAGTCGTCGAACCTTGCTACACCCTTCTGTCCGACTATTCCAAAGACACTGACAAAAGTCAGGGCCACAAACCGGTATAGCAGCTTGAGCGGCCACCACACAAACCAAGAAATCGGTCCGTAAAACCAGCGCCTGAAGACTAGCCAGATGATGGTGGTCACCAAGATATAGAACGCAGTCTCTAAATACCACGTATCGCTCTTCTGGCTCTTGACCAGTGTCGAGACCAGATTCTTGGAATTATGTAACAGGGATGTGATATCTGTGTATTTATCCCCTAGTTCCGCTAGCGCCTTGGTACTCTGTTCAAGTGTCTCTTGTGCGAATCTTGAGCGCGACAGCTCCGATTGCATCAGATGATGCGTTCTTCGAAGTGCGGCGGTGACGTCGGACGAGGCGCCTGCAATGACCTCGTCCGCGGTAAGCGTTTGTGAAGACTGCGTTGATCGGCGGGGTGGTAAAAGACCAGAGGAGGATGGGGATGATGAGGGGGATTGGAGATTCGAGAATAAAATGGCACGTTCTTGTTGTTTGGCACGCTCCGCGGAGCGTTTGGCGGAGAGTTGAGCTTTACGAAATTGGGAGTGCGAACTATGAGTACACATATTAGTGACCAAAGTTCAGCAACTAACCCATAGCCCTACTTACAGCTTCAGATCTTCCCCTATCCGAGCAAGCAGAATTGCTAACCGTGCTTTGTCCCTTTCACGTTCAGAATGCCGACGTCTTGAGCCAACTCCGTTACCATTCACTCCTGGCACAAGAACGTCTTCTATCTCCTGTTTTAGGAGCTCAAGGTCTTCTTCAATTCCCTTCAAGGTCTCATGGATCTCGGCGCTGAGTTCAACCCTCGGATCGGCGTCCGCTCCAACGGGCACGCTTCCCGGCTGGAAGTCTAGTTTCGCAAGGCGGTGGATGAGTTGTAACACGGATTTATTAGAGTCAGAGAGGGAAGTGAGACGCTGGATGAGTGCGGGAACAGAACTGGGGATGGGAGGCATTATGGTGTGGGGGGTGGGAATGCGGCCAGGTATGCAGATGTATCGATGACGAAGGGTGCAGGGGGAGCTGTCGGATCGGAAGATCTTTCGACCGCGGTATCAATTCCAGACGCCAAGCAAGGTCAGTTCGAACGTTGAAGAAGATGGTTGGAAGGTTTCTGCGATTACAACTGCCTGTAACCGTCTACACTTAGGCTGTCGGTAAGTGAATGGATCGCATATCTGATAATGGCCGATATTGACTATCATTTTGTAGCTTCAATCCTCTCTCTGTCCCGCTCTCTCCGGAATCTTTTTTCCACCATGATCACCCGCTTCCTTACCGACGTTCGCGTCAAATTCAACCCATTCTCGCCGCGCGCCAAATCTGCACGAATCTTTTTATCATTAATACCCCCAAATGCGCGGGCAGAAGGGATGAAGATAGAAACGAGGTTGTTGCCGAGAATCAGCACAGAACCCGCAAACATTGCACTAACGTTCAGTACGTCGTGTGCACGTTACAAGTCCAGCACGCAAACTGACATTTTAGATAGAGGATGGAAAGCAGATGAGTCTCGACCTAGAGAACATGCGGTTGCCAGAAGTCATGGAGCAAGTGGACCGACATTCTCGGGTCCTGGCTCGAAAGGAGGAGCTTCTCGGGAACTAAGGGGGACTGGAGATATCATTGTCACT
>Ga0247768_1000325_pt1 | contig 17648 bp, 18 predicted proteins | sample UWRJL016104C6_FD_179944 | JGI IMG/M metagenome (GOLD analysis project Ga0247768, IMG submission 179944) | Plant litter microbial communities from Arlington Agricultural Research Station in Wisconsin, United States - UWRJ-L016-104C-6 | ecosystem: Environmental > Terrestrial > Plant litter >... | reverse complement strand
AATGGGATGAACGGACCGTTCATAGCGTTCCCGCCGAGCCGACCCCTAAAAGGCGGCCAGGGTGTGCCAGGCGAGGCCGGGGTCCTCGGCGTCGTCGCGGAGGACGGTGCCTTCGATGAGGCCGTAGGGGCGGTCGGCGGCGTAGAAGACTTCGTTCTCGTTGGTCAGCCCGAACGGCGTGAGGTCGACGAGGAAGTGGTGCTTGTTCGGCAGGGAAAGCCGCACCTCGGCGATCTCCGGCCGCGCCTCCAGCACGGCTTCGCCCATCGCGTACAGGGTCTGCTGCAGTGAGAGACTGTGCTTGGTGGCAAAGGTTTCCAGCATGATCCGGCGTGCTTCGTGGTGGCTTTTCGCCCAGTCGATGTCGCTGCCCTGGTAGCGCCAGCGCGCGGTCACCGCGGTCGCGAGGATGCGGTCGTCGGTTTCGCCGAGTGTCGTGTATTTGTCGCGCGGGAAGCCGTGGAACTCCGAGCCGGTCGACTTCAGCAGCACGAGGTCGTCGAGCCCCGAAACCACCCAAGCCTGGTCGCCCTGCACGGTGACGGCGGTGGTCCGCTTTTCGTTGCCGGCCTTCGAGAACGAGTGGTCGTGCGGTTTGCCGTCGACGGCGATCCGGTCCCAGCCGTGCTCGTCGATCAGCACGCGCGCGCCGGTGATGTGGCTGAACCACTCAACGAAATGCCTGCCGAGCCGCAGCGCGAAGTCCTCGATCTCGCCGACGGGGCTTTCCTTGGCGAAGGCGTACACCGTGTTCTTCTGGGTGTCCGTGGCGACGACGTCGGAGTTGTCGCCGGTCAGGTGGGTGCGTTCCAGGCTGCCCCGCAGCGAGGTCGACACGGTCAGGTCCTTCAGGTGATGCACCGGGCCGGACCGGTTGACCGTGACGAGCCGGACTTCGGCTTTGCCGTACTGGTTGGGTCCCAAGGTGATGGCCACCGCGGTTCAGCTCCCTCGGTAGGTGGAGTAGGAGAACGGGCTGAGCAGGACGGGCACGTGGTGGTGCGCGCCGGGGTCGAGGATCCGGAACGAAACGGTGATCTCCGGGAAGAACGCGTCCGGCCCGAGGTAGGCGCCGGTGTCGAAGGTGAGGCGGTAGACGCCCGCGTCGAGCCGCTCCGGGCCGAGGTCGCGGACGCGGCCGTCGGAGTCGGTGACCCCTTCGGCGATCAGCGTTCCGGCTGTTTCGAGCCGCACCGCGATGCCTGACGCCGGGACGCCGTTCGCGGTGTCCAAGACGTGAGTAGTCACGAGACTCATCACTTCACCGTCTTTTCGAGTCGTAATCGAGCGATTTTGACCAGTTCCTGTCCCGCGATGGCGAGTTCGACCTCCGGGGTGTTGTCCATCCGACCTCGCAGGTTCGCCAGCAGCTCCTCCCCACTTCGTCCGCTGGCGCAGACCAGGAAGACGTGGCCGTACCGCTGCTCGTACTCGACGTTCGCCGCCCGGAACAGCTCCGCCGTCGAACCGTCTACTCCGGACTGTTCGGAGCGCGACCAGCTCGCGCCGGTGCCGGTCCCCGCGGCCTTCTCACCGATGCGGGGATGGGCGGCCATGGCCTGGTGGATCTCCGCCGGGAGCAACGGGGTGGCCGAGTCCGACGCCGCGAGCAGAGCCTCGACGTCGGTGTACGGACGTCCCGCGAGCACGGCTTCGACCCAGCGGGGGACCGCGAGACAGGTCGTGAGCAGGGCTCGTACACGATCGGGTTCGTCGGTGTTGAACTCGGCGAGCAAGCGGGCTCCTAGCTGGGAATTCTGTATGGCGGAACAATTTTTCTGCTGGCGAAAACGGTAACCCGGCCCGGCAGTGTCGTCAACATTTTGTTGAAAACACCTGATCAGCCCGCATCCCGGTTCAGGTAGTTGTACACGGTGAACCGGGTGACGCCGAGCGCCGTGGCCACTGTTTCCACCGATTTCCGCAGGGTGAACGCGCCGCGTTCCTTGAAGATCCGCACGGCCCGCTGTTTCCCGGCGCGGTCCAGGTCGGCGAGCTTCCCGCCCAGTTCCCGCTCGACCTCACCGATGAGCCGGTCCAGCGCGCTGTTGAGTTCGACGGCGGCGGGCGCGGGGTCGTCGGCACGCCGGAGCTGCAGGGTCAGCCGGGTCGCGCCGCCGTCCATCGCGGCGCGGGCGATGTCGTTCAAGGCGCCGAGAAGCACTTCGGCGTCGCCGCGGACAGTGGTGCCGAGCGGCCCGAAATCCGTGGCCAGCCCGGCTTTGTCGGCCGCGTCACGGGCTTTGAGCGCGTGCGCGGGCGGCTCGCCCTCGCCCTGGAACGGCTCGGTCGTGAACTCCGCTTCTAGTTCCACCGGGGCAACGTATCCCGCCGGGTGGGGCGTTGACGAGCGAGCCGTTTCGGAGTTAGTCTCGTTATGCGAAATAGAAATTCCGTATCATGAAATTAACACCGACGAGGTTCACACTCATGGCTGAACTTGCCGGGTCCCGGCACTCCCTGCCCTACGACGTCAACCTGTCGATCCTGTTCACCGAGATCCCGTTGCTCGAACGGGCCGAGGTCGCCCGGGTACTGGGCTTCGACGCCGTCGAGTACTGGTGGCCCTTCGAGGTCGCGGCTCCGGAGCCCGGCGAAGTCGACCGGTTCGTGTCTTCCGTGACCGACGCCGGGCTGTCACTGATCGGCCTCAACTTCTTCGCCGGGAACATGCCGGAGGGCGAGCGCGGCCTGGTCTCCTGGCCCGGCCGCGAGGCCGAGTTCGCCGACAGCGTGCACATCGCCATCGACATCGCGGAGCGCCTCGGCTGCCGCAGCTTCAACGCGTTGTACGGCAACAGGATCGAGGGCGAAGACCCGTCCGCTCAGGACGAGCTCGCATTGGCGAACCTCGATTTCGCCGCCACCGAAGCGGCCAAGATCGGCGCACAGCTGGTGATCGAGCCGTTGTCCGGCGCCCCGCTGTACCCGCTGCGGACCGCCGCGGACGTGGTGGCCGTGCTCGACAAACTCGGCCGCGACAACGTCACGCTGCTGGCCGACCTCTACCACCTGGCCACCAACGGCGACGACCTCGACGCCGTGATCGCCGAGTACACCCCACGCGTCGGGCACGTCCAGATCGCCGACGTGCCAGGGCGGGGCGAGCCGGGCTCCGGATCACTGGACATCGAGGGCTACCTCGAAAAACTGCAGGCCGCGGGGTATCGCGGGCAGGTCGGGATCGAGTACAAGCCGACCACGGCGAGCGCCGATTCGTTCGGCTGGCTGCCGCGGGAACGAAGGGGTTCGAAATGACCGAGATCGCGTTCATCGGGCTGGGCATCATGGGCGGGCCGATGGCCGCGCACCTGGCCGGGTGTCATGAGCACCAGGTCCGCGGCTTCGACGTCAGCGCCGACGCGGTCGCCAGGCTGGTCACCGCCGGCGGCCAGGCTGTGGCCAGCGTGGCCGAGGCCACCGAAGGCGCGGACGTCGTGATCACCATGCTCCCGAATCACCCCCACGTGGAGGACGTTGTCCTCGGCGCGTCCGGGGTACTGGAGGTCGCGAAGCCCGGGACCCTGCTGATCGACATGAGCACGATCCGCCCCGAGACCTCGCTGGAAGTCGCGAAAGCCGGGCAGGACAAGGGAATCCGTGTGCTGGACGCGCCGGTCTCCGGTGGCGAGGCGGGCGCGAAGCAGGCCGCTCTCTCCATCATGGTCGGCGGTGAAGCAGGCGACTTCGAGGCCGCCAAGCCGCTGTTCGAGAAGCTCGGCAAGACGATCGTGCACGTCGGCCCGCACGGCGCCGGGCAGGTCGTCAAGGCGGCCAACCAGCTGGTCGTCGGCGGCATCTACGGGCTCGTCGGCGAGGCGATCGTGCTGATGGAGGCCTCCGGGGTCGACGCCGGAATCGGTCTCGACGTGCTCGCGGGCGGCCTCGCGGCCAACCGGATCCTCGACCTCAAGCGCGAATCGATGGTGGCCAGGCGATTCCAGCCCGGTTTCCGCATCGACCTGCACCACAAGGACATGGGCATCGCGCTCGCCGCGGCGCGGCAGGCGGACGTCTCGCTGCCGCTCACCGGCCTGGTCGCGCAGCTCGTCGCCGCGGGGCGGGCCATGGGCTACGGCTCGCTGGACCACTCCGCGCTGCTCAAAGTCACCGAACAGCTCTCCGGCCGTTCCCAGAACCAGGAGTGACCATGCCCAGGATTCCCGTCATGCAGGCCGTTGTCGAAATCCTCGCCAGCGAAGGGGTGGACACCGTCTTCGGCTGCCCCGGCGCGGCGATTCTCCCGCTGTATCAAGCACTTCAGGGTAGCGGCATCGAACATCTCATCGTCCGCCACGAAGAGGGCGCCACGCACATGGCGGACGGCTGGGCCAGGACCACCGGCGGGGTCGGGGTAGCGATCGGCACCTCCGGCCCCGCCGGCACCAACATGATCACCGGGCTCTACACCGCGCAGGCGGATTCCGTCCCGATCCTGTGCATCACCGGCCAGGCCGACTCGCGCAAGCTGCACACCGAAGCCTTCCAAGCCGTCGACATCGTCGAGATCGCGAAACCGGTCACGAAATGGGCGGTGCAGGCGAAAGAAGCCGCGCAACTGCCCTGGATCTTCCGTGAGGCGTTCCGGATCGCGCGCTCGGGGCGGCCGGGCCCGGTGCTCATCGACCTGCCGATCGACGTGCAGAAGCAGGAGATCGAGTGGGATTCCAGCATCGACTCGCCGTTGCCGATCCTGAAGTCGGCGCCGTCGGAGGCCAGGGTCGAGCGGGCGCTGGACATGCTGCTGGCCGCCGATCGCCCGCTGATCCTCGCCGGGGGCGGCGTGGTGCTCGGCGAGGCGAGCGAGAGGCTGCGCGCCGTTGCCGAGAGGCTCGGGGTCCCGGTCGGGATCACGTTGATGGGCAAGGGATCCTTCCCCGAGGACCACGAGCTGTTCGCCGGGATGGCCGGCATCCAGACATCGCAGCGCTGGGCCAACGCGGCGTTCCTGGAGTCCGATCTCGTACTGGCGCTCGGTGCCCGGTTCGGCGACAGGCACACCGGCGAGCTCGACACCTACCGTGGTGAGCGCCGGTTCATCCACGTGGACATCGAGCCGACGCAGCTCGGCAAGGTGTTCGGGCCGGACCTCGGGATCGTCTCCGACACCGGCGCGTTCCTGGACGCCCTGCTCGCCGCGGCCGAAAGACGGGGTGCGGTCACGGCGGGCCGCAACTGGGTCGATCGCCTCGCCGAGTTGAAGGAAGCCTTGCCCCGCAAGGACGACTTCGACTCCGTGCCGATCAAGGCGCCGCGGGTGTTCAAGGAGATCAACGAGTACTACGGCGAGGACACCTACTTCGTCACCGCCATCGGGCTCTACCAGATCTGGTCCGGGCAGTTCCAGCAGGCGCACAAGCCGCGCCACTACCAGGTCTGCGGCCAGGCCGGGCCGCTCGGCTGGGAGATCCCGGCGGCGATCGGGGTCAAGAAGGCGCGCCCGGAGGCCGAGGTCGTCGGCGTGGTCGGCGACTACTCGTTCCAGTTCCTCGTCGAGGAGCTCGCGGTGGCCGCGCAGTACGACGTCGGGTTCGTGCTGATCATGCTCAACAACGAGTACCTCGGGCTGATCCGCCAGGCCGAGACCGGCTACGACATGAACTTCGAGGTCGACATCCACTACGACACGAACGGCACCGACAATGTCAAGATCATGGAGGCATACGGCTGCGCGGGGGTGCGGGTCGTCGATCCGGCGGAGATCCGGGCCTCGCTCGAATGGGCGGGCAAGGAGGCGCTGCGGACGAGCAGGCCGGTGCTCGTGGAGATCATGATCGAGCGTGAGGGCAACGCCGCGATGGGCAAGGCGCTCGACACCGTGGTCGAGTTCGAGCCAGTCCCGTAACGTTCGGTCCGGACGGGATTCGCGGCACGGGAGGCGACGATGGACCTGGTGTTCAAGGCTGGGCGAGTGATCACCTCCGAGGGCGAGGTGCCGCGCAGCGTCGGCGTGCGGGACGGCCGGATCGTCGCCGTCGAGCCGCTCGACGCCGGGATGACCGCGGAGAGGGTGATCGAACTCGGCGAGGACGTCGTCCTCATTCCCGGGCTCGTCGACACCCACGTGCACATCAACGACCCCGGCCGCGCGGAGTGGGAAGGCTTCGAAACGGCCACTCGCGCGGCCGCGGCCGGGGGTGTCACGACCGTGGTCGACATGCCGCTGAACAGCCTCCCGCCGACGGTCGACGTCGCCGCGCTCGAGGTCAAGCGCAAGACGGCCGCCGGGAAGGTGCACGTCGACGTCGGGTTCTGGGGCGGGGCGATCCCGGGCAACCGCGGCGACCTGCGGCCGCTGCACGACGCCGGGGTGTTCGGGTTCAAGTGCTTCCTGCTGCACTCGGGGGTCGACGAGTTCCCGCCGCTGGATTCGGCGGAGCTGGCGGAAGACCTGCGCGAACTCGAAAGCTTCGGCGCGATGATGATCGTGCACGCCGAGGACTCCGAGGAGATCGAGCACGCGCCGCACGCGCACGGCGTCCGCTACGACGACTTCCTGCACTCGCGCCCGCGCGGCGCGGAGAACGTCGCGATCGCCAGGGTCATCGACCTGGCCCGCGAGACCGGTGCGCGGGTGCACATCCTGCATCTGTCGTCGTCGGACGCGCTCGGCATGGTCGCCGACGCGCGCCGGGAGGGTGTCGCGCTGAGCGTCGAGACCTGCCCGCATTACCTGAGCTTCACCGCGGAGGAGATCGGCGACGGCGCGACACAGTTCAAGTGCTGCCCGCCGATCCGCGAGTCCGAGAACCGCGAACTGCTCTGGCGCGGGCTGGCCGACGGCGTGATCGACCAGGTGGTCAGCGACCACTCACCGTGCACGCCTGAGCTGAAACGCTTCGACAGCGGCGATTTCGGCGACGCCTGGGGCGGGATCGCGAGCCTGCAGCTCGGCCTGCCCGCGATCTGGACCCAGGCGCGGCAACGCGGGTTCACCGTGGCCGACGTCGTCCGCTGGATGGCGGAGCGGCCGGCCGCCCAGGTCGGGATGCGGCGCAAGGGGCACATCGCGGTCGGTTACGACGCCGATTTCTGCGTGTTCGCACCGGACGAGAGTTTCTTGGTGGACAAGGAGAAGCTGCGTCATCGCAACCCGGTGAGCGCCTACCACGGCCGACGGCTGGACGGGGTGGTGCGAAGCACGTGGTTACGGGGCAAGGAAATCACCGGTGAGCAACCGTTCGGCGAGCTGCTGACCCGGGGAAACTGCTGAAAAGATGGAGGAGTTCGTGAACGAACGTCCGGTGTGGACTTCCCAGCCCGACCTCGCCTCGCGGCGGTTCGGCGGAACCGTCATGTGGGCCACCGATGAGCTGTTCGCCGAGAAGGAGAACCTCATCAACACCTGGGCCCCCGCGCACCGGGCGGAGACGTTCGGCCCCAAGGGTCAGGTCTACGACGGCTGGGAGACCCGGCGCCGCCGCGAAGAGGGCGATGACCAGGCGATCATCCGGCTCGGCCTGCCCGGGGTCGTCTCCGGCGTGGTCGTGGACACCGCGTTCTTCAAGGGCAACTACCCGCCGTTCGTCTCGGTCGAGGCGTGCGCGGTGGAGGGCTACCCGAGTGCCGCCGAACTGTCCGAAGTGGACTGGATGACGATCGTGGGCCGCGTTCCGGTCGCCGGTGACGCCGAGAACTTCCTCGCGATCGCCGACCAGCGGCGCTTCACGCACGTCCGGCTGACCATGCACCCCGACGGCGGTGTCGCGCGCCTGCGGGTCCACGGCGAGTCGGTGCCGGACCCGTGGCTGCTCGACCTCAGCGCGCTTGACCTCGCCGCGCTGGAGAACGGCGCGGCGGTCACCGGTTGCAGCAACATGTTCTATTCGTCGCCGAACAACCTGCTCTCGCCCGGCCTCGCCGCGCACCAGGCCGAGGGCTGGGAGACGGCTCGCCGCCGCGACGACGGCAACGACTGGGTCACCGTGCGGCTCGCGGGCTCCGGGGTCATCCGGTTCGCCGAGCTCGACACCAGCAACCTCAAAGGCAACGCCCCTGGCTGGGCCTCGCTGCGGGGCTGCGACGCCAACACCTCCGACGTCGACGACCCGGCCGCCTGGATCGACCTGCTCCCGCGCACGCGGCTCCAGCCCGACACGCGGCACCGCTTCCCGCTCGCGGCGACCTCCGAGGTCACCGACGTCCGCCTCGACATCTACCCCGACGGCGGCATGGCGCGGCTACGCCTCTTCGGCGCCCTGACCGCTCTCGGCCAGAAAACCCTCACCGCCCGCTACGACACCACCACAACCTGACGACCCCTTGTGAGCGTTGCGGCCGGTTAGAACCGGCCGCAACGCTCACAAGCTTTTCAGGGCTTGGACTGACGTCGCGAGGAAATGACCCCGGTGTTGAAGCCCGCCAGGTGCAGGCCACCGGCGAAGCGCGCGTGCTCGATCTTCACGCACCGGTTCATCACGACATCGAGGCCGGCGGACTTGGCGCGCTCGGCGACGGGCTCGTGCCAGAGGCCCAGCTGAAGCCACAGCGTGCGGGCCCCGGCGGTGATGACCTCCTCGGCGACGCCGGGCAGGTCGTCGTGCTTGCGGAAGACACTCACCAGATCCACGCCGCCGGGGACGTCGGCCAGCGTCGGGTAGACGGGCTGCCCGAGCAGTTCGGTGAGGCGCGGGTTCACGAAGTTGACCCGGTACTTGCTCGAAGACAGCAAATACGTCGCGACGAAAAAGCTCGGCCGCGCCGGGTTGTTCGACGCGCCGACGATCGTCACCGACTCGGTCCGGGACAGGATGCGCAGCCGTTCGCGCGCGGTGACCTCGAGCGTCACGATGCCGCCACCGCCTTGTCCAGGGCCTGGTCGATGTCCCACAGGATGTCGTCGAGGTCTTCGAGCCCGACGGACAGCCGGATCAGGTCCGGGCTGACCGAGCCCGCGGCCAGTTGCTCGTCCGAAAGCTGCTGGTGGGTTGTCGACGCCGGATGGATGACCAGCGTCCGCGCGTCGCCGACGTTCGCCAGGTGGGAAAGCAGTTCGACCGAGTCGACAAACGCCTCGCCCGCCGCGCGCCCGCCGTTGACACCGAACGCGAACACCGCACCCGGGCCGGCGGGCAGATAGCGCCGCGCGCGTTCGTGGTGAGGATGGCCCGGCAGGCCCGCGTAGTTCACCCAGGCCACCCGCGGGTCCGCTTGGAGGTACTCGGCGACGGCCTGCGCGTTCGCCACGTGCGCGTCCATCCGTTGCGGCAGCGTCTCGACGCCTTGCAGCAGCAGGAACGCCGAGTGCGGTGAGAGCACCGCGCCGATGTCGCGCAGCTGCTCGGCCCGCAGGCGCGTGCAGAACGCGTACTCGCCGAAGTTCTCCCAGTACTTCAGGCCGCCGTAGCTCTCCACGGCCTCGGTCATCCGGGGGAACTTCCCGTTGCCCCAGTTGAACTTCCCGCTCTCCACCACGATCCCGCCGAGGGTGGTGCCGTGCCCGCCGAGGAACTTCGTCGCCGAGTGCAGCACGATGTCGGCGCCGTGCTCGATCGGGCGGCAGAGGTACGGCGTCGCGAGCGTCGCGTCCACGACCAGCGGCAGGTCGTGCGCGTGCGCGAGTTCGGCGAGCCCTTCGAGGTCGGCGATCGTGCCGCCGGGATTGCCGATGACCTCGGTGTAGATCAGGCGCGTCTTCTCGGTGATCGCCGCCGCGTAGTCGTCCAGCGAGTCCCCGGCGACGAACGTGGTGCTGACGCCGAAGCGGCGCAACGTCCCGTCGAGCTGCGTGATCGTGCCGCCGTAGAGCCCGCTGGCCGCGACGATGTGCTCACCCGTCTCGGCGAGCGCGGTGAAGGTGAGGAACTCCGCCGCCTGCCCGCTGCCCGTCGCGACACCGCCGATGCCCCCTTCGAGGCTCGCCAGGCGCTCCTCGAACGCGGCGACCGTCGGGTTGCCGATGCGGCTGTAGATGTTCCCGTACTTCTGCAGCGCGAACAGGTTCGCCGCGTCCGCCGCGTCCTCGAAGACGAAGCTGGTGGTCTGGTAGATGGGGACGGCCCGTGCGCCGGTGGCCTGGTCGGGTGTGCCACCCGCATGCAGGGCACGGGTGCGGAAGCCCCAGGTGCGCTCGCTCATCGCCGCCCACGCTACCCACGGACGCGGCAGGCGGCCATTCCTCCCACCGGCTGGCGACGTCCGGCCTGATCCGTCGTGGGTCACCTGTGGTCGTGAGTGTTTCGCGGGGTTAGAACCCCGCGAAACACTCACGACCCCGCTAGCCCAGTGCCTCACGCAGGCGGCGGTCCCGTTCGGCGGGGGTTTGACGCGGGCAGCTGGCGCACTTCGCGCTGTTCGCCTCGTAGATCAGGCAGCACGAAGATCGCCGCACCACGGCGTTCCCGTTGACGTCCACGAAGCGTGGTTTCGGCAGGTCCAGGCCGGTCGAAGCCATGATCGGCGCGGCCAGCGCCATCGCGCCGCCGACGTCGCCGGCCGCGGAGCCGGCCCACAGCAGGCGGTTCGCGATCGAATCGGCCGCGATGGCGCCCAGCGCCCGTGCCCGCGCACCGACGGCTTCGGCGATCGTCTCGATCACCGGTCCGAGTGACTTGCCCAGCGCCGGGCCGAGTTCGCCGTCGAGCACCCGCGACGACCGTGCCCCGGCGAACCGGCCGTCCGGGACGACGTCGAGCGTGACGGCGTCCAGGGCCGGGTCCAGGGCGATTCCGGTATTGACCAGCGATTCCAGCGCGGGCGCGACGAGCACGGAGGACAGGGAGTACCACCAGATCGTGCCGAGGACTTCGGGCCGCGCGCAGCCGTACAGCTTCGCGGCGCCGCCGATCCGTGACCGGACCCAGGCGAGGTCGGTCAGCCGTGTCGCGGGAACGTTCATCGCGGCACCGGCCGGTACACCGAAACGGTGAACGAAATCGTCACGTCCACCGGCTCGCTGAGCCGCGTCAGCTGGTCCATCCGGCCTTCGCGGTGCAGGTGGTGCGCGCTCGGGCCCATCCGGATCACTTCGCGGATCTCCGACGGCGAAAGTGTCACCTTTCGAGTGACGTCCTCGCGCCCGTCGAGCTTGAAGAACTCCGACAGCGTCGCGTCGAGCCGTTCTTCCTTGCGGTCGTCGACGGTCAGCATGTCCACCAGCGACGTCAGTTCACCGAGGTGCCCGGGATTCGGCGCCGCGACGACCAGCACGCCGTCCTGCCGGAGCACCCGGTGGAACTCGGGCCCGTTGCGCGGCGCGAAGACGTTGAGCAGCACCGAAACCGAGTCCGAAGCGACCGGCCAGTGCTCCCAGAGGTTCCAGACAGCCGCGCCCAGCCTCGGATGCGCCCGCGCCGCGCGTCGCAGTGCGGCCGCCGAGACGTCCAGGGCGAGCCCTGTCGCTTCGGGTGCGGCATCGAGCACCCGCGCCAGGTAGTACCCCGTTCCCGCGCCCGCGTCGAGGATCAAGCCGTCGCCCGCGGTTGCCGCGGCGGCCTTCGCGACTTCGTCGGCGAGTGGCGCGTAATGGCCCGCCGAAAGGAATTCGACGCGCGCCGCGACCATGTCCGCGGTGTCGGCTGTCCCGGACGGGATTCGCGCGTGCAAAAGGTTCACGTATCCCTGCCTCGCTACATCGAACGAGTGACCGCTTTCGCAACGCAGCGTGCGATCCGTTAGGGCGACCGGGGTGTCACAGACCGAGCAGCGGAGCGCGGTGATGACCGTTGGTGGCGGTGAGTGGCTGCCGTGGTCGCTCGATGTCATGTGGCCATTCGACCATGACGTTTCGGGATCGGACATCTCAGCACGGTCTCGGGAAACCTGGACGTAACAACCCGTGGACGACAGTTCACCTCTGCGAAACCTTCGACGTCGCCCCGTGAAACACCGCCGACCAAAACTTCGCGGCAGTAATTCATGGCACGGGAGGACGATGTGCTGAACGCAGGAGACACAGGTTGGGTACTGGCCAGCGCCGCGCTGGTCATGCTCATGACCCCAGGACTGGCGTTCTTCTATGGCGGCATGGTCCGCGTGAAGAGCGTCCTGAACATGTTGATGATGAACTTCATCGCGCTCGCCGTCGTCGGCGTGCTCTGGACTTTGTACGGCTTCTCGATGGCGTTCGGCAATGACGCTTTCGGGGGCTTCGTCGGTAACTTCGACCTTGCGGGACTCTCCAACACGGTCGGCAAGCTCGCCGGCTTCGTGACCGCGGCCACGGCCACCTCGCCCGAGGTCGCCTGGCCGGGCGCCGACGCGCTGCCGGTGCTGGCGTTCGTCATGTTCCAGCTGATGTTCGCCGTCATCACCCCGGCGCTCATCTCCGGTGCGATCGCGGACCGCGCGAAGTTCTGGGGCTGGACCCTGTTCGTCGCCATCTGGGTGACCGTCGTGTACTTCCCGGTCGCGCACTGGGTGTTCTCCTTCAACGGCTTCATCGGCGCGGACGCCACGGGTGGCTGGATCGCCAACAACCTGAAGGCACTCGACTTCGCCGGTGGTACCGCGGTCCACATCAACGCCGGTGCCGCGGGCCTCGCGCTGGCGATCGTCCTCGGCAAGCGCAAGGGCTGGCCGAAGGACACCGGACGTCCGCACAACGTGCCGTTCGTGCTGCTCGGCGCCAGCCTGCTGTGGTTCGGCTGGTACGGCTTCAACGCCGGTTCGGCGCTGGCCGCCAACGACCTCGCGGCGGTCGCCTTCACCAACACCACGGTCGCCACGGCCGCCGCGGTGCTCGGCTGGCTCGTCGTCGAACAGCTCAAGTTCGGCAAGCCGACGACCCTCGGCGCGGCCTCCGGCGCGGTCGCCGGCCTGGTCGCGATCACCCCGGCGTGTGGTTTCGTCAGCCCGCTCGGCGCGATCGCCATCGGCCTCATCGCCGGTGCCGTCTGCGCCCTCGCGGTGAGCCTGAAGTACCGCTTCGGCTTCGACGACTCGCTCGACGTCGTCGGTGTCCACCTCGTCGGTGGCATCATCGGCACGCTGCTGATCGGCTTCTTCGGCACCACCAGCGTGAACTCGCTCGGTGCGGACGGGCTGTTCTACGGCGGCGGGCTCACCCAGCTCGGCAGGCAGGCCGCGGCGGCCGGCGCGGTGCTGGTGTACTCGTTCGTGCTCACCTTCATCATCGGCTTCGCGATCAAGAAGGCCGGCGGCTTCCGCGTCAGCGTGGAGGACGAAGTCAGCGGTATCGATGAGGCGCAGCACGCGGAAAGCGCGTACGACTTCACCGGTACGGGCGGCGGTGCCGGTGCGCCCAGCACCATCCCGGTCAAGACGACCACGGCCGCCGCCAACCTCGAGGGGAGCAAGGCATGAAGCTGATCACCGCCATCGTCAAGCCGTTCACGCTGGACGACATCCGCGCCGCCCTCGAGCAGCTCGGTGTCCTCGGCATGACGGTCAGCGAGGTGCAGGGTTACGGCAGGCAGAAGGGCCACACCGAGGTCTACCGGGGTGCCGAGTACTCCGTGGACTTCGTGGCCAAGACCCGCGTCGAGGTCGTCACCGACGACATCAACGTGGAGAAGGTCCTGGACGCGATCATCACCGCGGCGCACACCGGCAAGATCGGTGACGGCAAGGTGTGGGTGACCTCGGTCGAAACCGTCATCAGAGTGCGCACGGGCGAGCGTGGCTCGGACGCACTGTAGCCGGGCAGCGTGATGGAAGCGGGGGAACTGGTACAGGCGACCGCGAGGTTGCTCGAAGGTCGGCACGGGAGGCTCGGCGCGGCGGCACTGCGCGCGGCGCTGGTCGATCTTTACGAGTTCTGGTTGAGCAAGGGGGCCACGGCGGCCGGCGTCGACACTGCCAATCCCAGTGTCGCGCTGGTCGCCGTGGGCGGACTCGGCCGCCGGGAACTGGTGCCGTTTTCGGACCTGGACCTGGTTCTGGTCCACAACGGGAACTCCGAAGTCGGGAAGGTGGCCGACGCGCTGTGGTACCCGCTCTGGGACGCGCGCGTCGGCCTCGACCATTCGGTCCGCACCCCGGGCGAGGCGATCAAGGTGGCCTCCGAAGACCTGCGGACCGCCATCGGCCTGCTGGACGCCCGGCACATCGCCGGGGACATGGAATTGACGGGCCGTCTCGCCGCGGCGGCGCGGGATCAATGGCGCCGGACGGCCCGGAAACTGCTGCCGGAGCTCACCGCTTCGGTGCGGGAACGCTGGCACCGCAGCGGTGAAGTCGCCCAGTCCGCCGAGCCGGATCTGAAGCACGGCCGGGGTGGGCTGCGGGACATCGGCGTGCTCGAAGCGCTCGCCGCCGCGCAGCTGACGGACCGGCCTGGGGAGGAACTCCTCGCGGCCAAGGAACTTCTGCTGGACGTCCGGACGGAGATGCGCCGAGAACTTCGTCGCGACCGGGACATCCTCGGCGCGGTGGAGGCGGACCTCGTCGCGGCCGAACTCGGCTTCGGCGACCGGTTCACGTTGGCGCGCAAGCTTTCCGGTGCGGGGCGGACGGTGGCTTACGCGGTCGACGTCGCGCTGCGGGCCGGGACGAGTGCCTCGGAGGCGCCCAAAACCCGGTTCGGCCGGCGTCCGGTGCGGACCCCGCTGGACGAAGGTGTTGTCCTGCACGGAAACGAGGTCTCGCTCGCGCGTGACGCCGTGCCCGCGAAGGATCCGGCGTTGCTGCTGCGGGTCGCCGCGGCTTCGGCGAAGACGGGCAAGCCGATCGCGCACGGGACCCTCCGGACGCTCGCCGATTCCGCGCCGGAACTGCGGACGCCGTGGCCGCCGGACGCCCAGAACGCGCTGACTGAGTTGCTCGGCGCGGGCGAAGGGCTCGTCGACGCGGTGGAAGCGTTGGACCGCACCGGACTTTGGGCCCGGCTCTTCCCCGAGTGGGGTTCGGTCAGGGACCTGCCGCCGCGTTCGCCGGTGCATTCGTGGACCGTCGACCGTCACCTCGTCCGGGCCTGCGTGGAGGCGTCGAAGCTCACGACCACCGTCTCGCGGCCGGACCTGCTGCTGCTCGGGGCCGTGCTGCATGACATCGGCAAGGGCCGCGAAGCCGACCACTCCGTGCTGGGCGCGGCGATCTCGGCCCAGGTCGCGGCCAGGATCGGCCTGCCTCCGGCGGACGCTTCGCTGATTTCCGAGATGGTGCGCCATCACCTGCTGCTGCCGCACACGGCGACCAGGCGTGACATCAGCGACCCGGCGACCATCCAGCGGGTGGCCAAGACGCTCGACAACGACGCCGTGCTGCTGGAGTTGTTGCACGCGCTGACCATCGCCGACTCGCTGGCGACCGGGCCGGGGGTGTGGACGGACTGGAAGGGCACGCTGCTCTCCGAGCTCGTCTCGCGTTGCGCGGAAGTCATGCGCGGTAAGGGTTTCAGCCCGCCGGAGCCGTTGAACGAGCAGCAGCGCGAGCTTGTCGCGACCGCGGTGGCCTCGGGCAAGGGCGAGGCGCTGATCACCGCCGAGGGCAAGGTGGCGACGGTCGTCCTCGCCGTGCCCGCCCGCACCGAACTGCTCGCGCCCGCCGCCGGGGTGCTCGCGCTGAACTCGCTCGAAGTCCACGCCGCGATGATGCGCAGCTACGAAGGCGGGCGAGCCGGCGTCTTCACGGCGTCGCCGAAGTTCGGCTCCCTGCCGGACGCGACCCTGCTGCGCGAACAGTTCGCCCGCGCGGTCGCGGGCACCTTGCCGCTCACCCAGCGGCTCGCCGCGAAGGAACGCGACTACGCCGCCCCGCGCGCCGAAACCGCCGAACCGAAGGTGCTGTGGTTCGACGACGAGACGAGCGGGCCGGACACCGTGGTGCTCGAACTCCGGGCCAACGACAGGATCGGCCTGCTGTACCGGGTCGCGGGCGCGCTGCGCCGCTGCGACGCGGAGGTCCGCTGGGCGAAGGTGGCCACCCTCGGTGGCGGAGTCGTCGACTCCTTCGCCATCACCACGCGCTCCGGCAAGCTGGACCACGCCTGGCGCGAGCGCGTCGCCGAAGCCGTCCTGTCGGCCTCCTCCTGACGGCTACGCCCTGCGAAGGCGCTACGCCCTCCTACGCGCCTCCGCCGTCCGCCCGGGAACGCTATGAACGGTCCGTTCATCTCAAAAAACGAGATGAACGGACCGTTCATAGCGTCGGCACCCCCTCGAGAGTCCCGTCGGAGCCCATCCCGCGATCCCGTCTTCGGGGTGTCGCGTCGGCGGCTTCGCGGCGCGGTGGCACTATGTCCACTCGACCGTTAGGGCGAGGCGGAAGGTGGTGGCCGGGTGGTGCTGGGGCACGAGCCGATCCCGTCGGATCGCGGTGAGCGGGTCCTGCCGGCCACGGTGGTCGCCTCCCACCTCGAAGCCTGCGCCGCCGAGCTGGCCGCGGGCGCCGAGGCCGACGCGCCGCTGGGCACGGCCGAGGAGTTCGCCGAAGTCGTCCAGCACCTGCTCGCCGGGCAACGTTCCCTCTCCCGCGCGCTCGCCGCGCTGGCCGGGCGGGTGTGGACAGCGCACGAGGCGGGCGCGCTCCCCGAAGTGCCGCCGATCGAGCTGGAGGTACTCACCGAGGTACTCCACGCGGCGGGCAACGCGGTGGGCTATTCGGCGGACGCGATAGCGGAATCCGGCCCCGCGATCGAATGTATGTGCGAATCGACGGCCCGAAACACCCGTTTGTAGCTGTCAGGGCCCTCCGAGCGCTGGTTACGCTGGCGTGGACCGGGAGGTAGCCATGATGCGCACAGTCTGGAAGGGCACGATCGGCTTCGGGGCGTTCGGGATTCCGGTGAAGGTCTACGCCGCGACAGAAGAGCACAGCGTCGGGTTGCGCCAGCTCCACCGAACCGACGGCGGCCGCGTCAAGTACCTCCGCGTGTGCGAGCTCGACGGCGCCGAGGTGCCGCCCACGGAGATCGTCAAGGGCTATCAGATGCCCGGCGGTGACGTCGTGATGGTGACCGAGGACGACTTCGCCGGCCTGCCGCTGCCGACGGCCCGTTCCATGGACGTGCGCGCGTTCGCGCCGATGGAGCAGATCGATCCCATCTACTTCGCGAAGAGCTACTACCTCGAACCCGAACCCGCCGGCACCAAGCCGTATGTGCTCTTCTGCGAGGCGTTGCAGCACTCCGGCCGCGTCGCGGTGGTCAAGATCGCCTTGCGGCAGCGGGAAACCCTCGGGGTGCTCCGTGTGCGGGACCAGGTCCTCATGCTCGAAACGATGATGTGGCCCGACGAGATCCGCACCCCCGATTTCCCGTTCCAGCACGAGGACGTCGAAATCCGGCCGGGGGAGCTGCGCACGGCCGTCCGCATGATCGAGCAGCTGGCCGGGGACTTCGAACCGAAGCAGTACGTCGATCAGTACCGCGACGCGCTGGAGGAGCTCATCCAGGCCAAGGTCGACGGCGACGAGGTCGTCCAGCCGACGGCCGCCGAGCAGGCGGCGGGTGTGACGGCGTTGCTCGCCGCGCTGCAGAACCGGGTGGAAGAAGCCTTGCCCGCGGTGACCAAGGCGAAGACCGCCGCGCGCAAGGCCGCCCGGTCCAGCGCCGCGGCGAAAAAGGCCGCGGGCAAGACCCGCAGCAAGGCCAAAACCCAGAACTGAGTAGGACTACGCAGCTCGGATCGAGGGTTTTCACGCTGTCGGCGGACACGTGGGGCGGGCAGTCTTGTGCCCGGCGCGAGGCGTGGTGCCGCCGGTCGCCTGGTACCGGGGGTCTGGCGAACGGCGACGTCGTGCGCGTGGTG
>Ga0247768_1000324_pt1 | contig 17682 bp, 15 predicted proteins | sample UWRJL016104C6_FD_179944 | JGI IMG/M metagenome (GOLD analysis project Ga0247768, IMG submission 179944) | Plant litter microbial communities from Arlington Agricultural Research Station in Wisconsin, United States - UWRJ-L016-104C-6 | ecosystem: Environmental > Terrestrial > Plant litter >... | reverse complement strand
GTAGCGAAACGATTCCCTAGGCGTCGCGGAACGATGGGCGGTGACGCAAGCATCGAGCGTCGGTGTGCTGCGCGGTGGGCAACTCCGCAGCATATCCGCCGCAGTTTTGCGTCATCCACTGCTCGCGCGGCCGCTCGGCTCTGGCGCGGTTCGTGACGCCCGTTCGCCGCTCAGTTCAATGTCGCAATCACGAGACGGGACATTAACTACTAAACTTATCATCCGTTCTTCCCCCTGCGATCTGGCTTCTTCGATCCACGGCGGTGTATTGCATCGTTTTTACGCGGAGCCGTTCGTCGAAAGAAAATCATATGCTCTCATCATTCTCCTCTAGACGCGGCATGCTCGGGCGCACGGCCCTCTTCTCCGTTGCTGGCCTTGCCTTAGCTTTGGCCGGCTGCGGGACGGGAAGCGACGTTGGCCCGCGTGTAGAGTTGATCAACAACACGCAGAGCGCATTGACCGCAGGGTCAATTCTGTCCCTCACCGGCACCTACGGCGCCACCTGCAACGGGCGCAACGCGGCCGGAACCGACCCGTGGACGGCATCGCTGACAGGCGGACCAGCAGCCGACGAGCTCAGCGTGCGTCTGAACGACGCCGATTGCATCCTGACCTTCAACAACGTCGTCTCCACCGATGGCGTGTACATTGGTAACCCCGCCATCGCGCTGAATACGGCAGACACGTACAAAGCGACCGCCTCGGCATTCGCGCTCGCCGCTGGCCCGCTCGATTTCTACGGAAATGCCAAAATCAGCTCGTTGCTGTTCGCGTCGGACTTCACCCTCACGCTACTCATCTCCGATACGCCAGCCCTGACACAAGGCAACAAGCAGGCGACCACCGCCACCGTGTCGGCTACGGTCGTGGTAAACACCGTCCCCGCGCCGAACTACACGGTGCTCTTCACTCCGTTCGAGCTCGAAGTGGACGTCGACAACGTCGTCCAGTTCGTGTCCGGGTACGCACAGCTTGCCGCCGGCAGCGTCGTGGGCTTGGACTACGCCGTCTATCAGGGAGCGCTCACGGGGGCTTCCACAGTCAGCGAGATCGAGGCCGCGTTTGCGGCGTCTACGCCAGCCCTGCTCAGTTCCCTGACCACGCTGCAGGTACCCGCGACGGGCTTTGGTCTGATTGCGTCAGACCTGGACGCGTCGACTCAACGCACCATCATCATCCGAAACGTGGTGTCGGGCGTCTCTTCGTATCAGCTGCTCCTCATCACTTTCATTCCTTGAACGTCCAGCGCCTACGAGGGGAACCGAAATGCCCGACCGAGCGTCGGGCCTTCGGCGTTTTGTCAGCGGAAAGAACCATGTCCGATCTAGCCCGCGTCGCGGCACAGCTCCTTTGCCTCGTGTCCCTTCTGCGTTTCCCGTCCGGCTGCTCCAGCCTGTCCGAAGGACGCGTGACGCCACGCTTCGAATTGATCGATCAAAGCACGAGCGCCTTGAACGCCGCCACGATCTCGAGGATTACCGGCAGTTATGGCGGCGCATGCGGAGGAAGAGCTGCGGCCGGTACGGATCCGTGGACGATCTCATTGTCCGGTGGTCCGGCGGCCGACGAGCTGAGCGTCAGGACCAACGACGGTGATTGTGTGTTGACGCTCGAATCGATCGTCACCAGCGATGGCAGCTACGTTGGCTCGCCAGCCATCGCGCTCGACACCAGCAATGCGTACTCGCCGTCAGCGTCGGCCTTCGCCGTCGACGGCCAAGCGCTTGCCTTCTACGGCAACGCCAAGATTAGCGCACTGACTTTCGCTACCGACTTCACGATCTCGCTCCTGGTATCCGATCAGCCAAATGCCTCTGACGCTGGCCTCAAGCGCGCCCGTCAGCCCGGTGAAATTCCGGACCTACGCAGCGCAGCGGCCTTCGCCGTCGTCGCCGGGTCGGCAGTGACGAACGCCGGTGCGACCACCACCATCTTCGGAAATCTGGGGCTTTCACCAGGCACGAGCGTGACAGGCATGCCGGGAGGCCAGCCTGTGGGCACGAGCTACGTCGGGACTGACGTGGTCGCGGTGCAGGCGCAGGACGATTTGACGACCTTGTATCAGGACCTAGCATCGAGGCTCTGCCCGCCAGCGAATTTGTTGAGCGGCCAAGACCTTGCCGGGATGACGCTTCGCCCGGGAGTTTACTGCTTTGCGTCATCGGCAGCCCTCGGAGTTGGCACTCTGACTCTCGACGCCAACCATGATCCCGACGCTTTCTGGGTGATCCAGATCGGCGGCGCGTTGAATGTTGGAGGCGGCTCGGTGACCGTGATCAACGGAGGGACGCCCTGCAACGTGTTCTGGCAGGTGGGCAGCTCCGCCACGCTACTCGACAATGCGGGCTTCGTTGGAAACCTCGTCGCCTACACGAGCATCACACTCAACACGGGGGCGATGGTCTCGCCCGGTAGAGTGCTGGCACGCGGTGGCGCCGTGACGATGTCGAGCAACCAAGTCTCGATGGCCGCGTGTCAGTGAGACGGTTGCGTCGGTCGACTGCATGCCATCGACGTGGCCCCAGGGTCTCGAAAGGGAAATCATGTTCATGACACTTTCACGACGCTGTACTCGAGCGATGCCTGCTGTCTTTGCCGTTTGCCTCGCGGCGCTCTGGACGGGCTGCGGTCAGAACGTGGTGCAGTTCCCGCTCGATGGTGGCACATCGGCGACGATCGCGACCGAGGCCAGCACCGTGGTGGTGGGCACCGTCGCCGCTTCGAACTACGAGATTGACTTCGAGCCCTTCAGCCTGGTCAAGGATACCGAGAACGTCATCCAGTCGGGATCCGGCTACGCTCAGCTCGTGGCAGGCAGTGCCACGGGCCAGGGCTACGCAATATACCTCGGCACACTCTCGGTCGCATCGACGCTCGCTGAGGTCGAAGCCGCATACGGCGCTGCGAAAGCGAAGGGGTTGCTCTCGGAGCTGACTACACTCCAGCTGCCAGCGGCGTGGTTCGAGCTCGTGGGGGTGCTCGTCGACACGACGGTCGAGCGCACCATCATCATCCGCAACACTGAGCAAAGCGTCTCCTCCTATCAACTGCTCGTCGTCAGTTTTTATTGAGACAGGCAACGGGCTGGGCGTCGGAGTCCAGCTTGGCCTCTGCTTTCGCCGACAAGTGCCCATTGCTGCTCGTTTCATCGCTGACTTCTGCGCGCCGAGCATCAAGCTCATCGTCGAGGTCGATGGCGGCTATCATTCCGCCGCCGCGCGGGCGATGCGAGCCGGACCGCACTGCACTGCACCCCAAAGCGCGGCGCGCACCAGGGCGGCGGCTTCGCTGAGCGATCGCATGACGCGCTGCGCTTCGAGCCGGAATACGCGATAGCCAGCGATACACCGCCCAAGCAACGGCACCTCGCGCCTGCGCCCTCCCGCGAAGCTCGGCTCGATGCCGACGCAGGAGGCGAGCGCGAACCGAAGGACAACGCAGTGCACGCACGCGGAAGCATGCGTGGGTTCGTGCCGATGCGAGCTGAGCCCACTCTGCGGTACATCTCCCAATGACCACCTCCCCCATCCGCGCGCAGCCCGAAGGGCGAGCACGCTCCGACAAGACAGAGGGGGAGGTCGGCGGCGCGCAGCGAGCGGAGCGAGCGAGCACCGACGGGTGCCAACGCCTCACCCCGGAGTGTAGCGAGGGGGCAGGGGCGGTCGCAAGTCTCGCCGCATGCCCACCGCTGGCGTCGTAGCTTGGCCCGGTCGGGATTCCTTGCGGTGCTCGGGACCTCGGGTTCACGCGCGTCGCGACGCTTGGCGTCGAGGCTTCGTGCATGTGAGTCGTTGCACGGCTCGGTGCGAACCCTCCGTCAGTGCAGCTCTCTTGCGGTCGATTTGCCCCGCTCGGTACCTGAGGTTCGAATCCCCCTGCGCTTGGCGGCGCGGGTTCGGAGAGTTCGACGCTCGGAATTATTTTTGCGGAGAGGGAGGGATTCGAACCCTCGGTACGGTTGCCCGTACACTTGATTTCCAGTCAAGCACCTTCGACCACTCGGTCACCTCTCCAGGTTTAGGCGCGAAGCGGGCGGAATCTGGCAGCCGGGGGCGGGTGTGTCAACGACAGACGACGCGGGCGGGGAGGGGCGCCGCGTCGGGCCTTGGACGGGCGCTATTTGCCGGGATTTATCGGTTCAGGCCACGCCGCGCTGAGCGAGTTCGGTGGCTTGCGTGGGGTCGATGTGTGTAGCGGGAGCGGTCCTCGGCTTGCGGGCGGCCCACCAGGCTTGGGCTTGGGCTTCGGACCAGTCCTGGGCGGGGGGAATGGGGATGGCTTTGAGTGCGGCGGCGAAGGCGCGCGCGTCGCTCGGGCGGTCGTGCGGCTTCTTTGCCAAGCAGTGCATGAGCACGGTGGTCAGTTCGGCGGGCAGGTAGTTCGCGATCCGGTTTTTGAACTCGGGCGGGGGGTCCGTGATGTGGGCCATCATCATCGGCAGGGAGCCATTGCGCTCGAAGAGTAGGCGACCGCTGAGTAGGAAGAAGCCGATGCAACCGAGGGCGTAGAGGTCGGCGCGGCCGTCGAGTTCGTAGCCGAGCGCTTGCTCGGGCGCCATGTATGCGGGCGTGCCCATCGCTTGGCCGACTTGCGTGAGGCGCTCGGCGCCGACGCCGCTGTCTGTGTCGGTGCCTGCGGCGAGGCGAGCGGCCATCTCTTGTTCGGTTTCTTCGACGGCGCCGCGGGCGCCGAGGTGCACGCCGCTTTTGGCTTCGTGCCCGCCGGTTCGCGCGCCGCTGTGTGCTGGCGGTCGTTCGCTGGTTTGGTGTACGGCGGCGCGCACGAGGCCGAAATCCAGGACTTTGATCACGTCGACTTCGTCTGCAATGCGGCACACGTACAGGTTCGCGGGTTTGATGTCGCGGTGCACGAGGCCGGCGTCGTGGGCTTCGGCCAGGGAGTTGCAAGCTTGGATCAGGAAGTCGATCACGCGCGCGGCGGGTTGCGGGCCGAAGTTCGCGACCAAGCTTTCGAGATCCATGCCGTCGAGCAGCTCCATCACGTAGAAGCAGGTGCCTTCTGCCGTGACGCCGTAGTCGAAGAGTTCGATCGTGTTGCGTGAGCGCAAGGTTGCCAGGCTCTGCGCTTCGCGTCGGAAGCGCTCTTGGATTTCGCTGGCATCGAGGCCGGCGTCTTCGCCCATGCTGATCAGTTTGATCGCGGCTTGGCGCACGAGCAGGCGATGTTCGGCACGCCAAACCTCACCCATGCCGCCTTTGCCCAGCATCTCCACCAGGCGGTAGCTGCCGAGTTCCTGGGCGCGGGCCACGGCTTCGCGGGCTTCTGCGCGGGCCACCGCAGCTTCCCGACGGGTGCGCAGAATATGGCGCGCGAACAACCAGGCCATGCCCGTGGCGAGTAGGGTCGCAAGCGCAGCCGCCCAGGTGCTCTTTTGTTGGTGCTGGTGCAGCGCGCTCAAAATGCGCGCTTCGGGCATGATCGTCGCGACCGACCAACCCAGATCGTTACCGACGATGATGGGCTTCTCGGCGACGAGCTGCTTTTCACCGTTCACATCGAGCTCGACCAATGGCGACTCGACGGACGCGGAAGCGAGCACGGATGCAGGCGGGCGCGCTCGCGCTTTCTCGTCCTTGAAGAACGCATTCAAGAGCGGGTCGTCGAGATCGCTGAACAAGAGGGCGCGATCTTGGCGCAGCGGCAAATCATTGATTCGACCTTCGCCGCTCGGGTAGGCGAGCACGGTGCCGTCGTGGGTGTAGAGCAGGGTGGCGGCCCCGCCCATTGACGTGCGGCTCAAGACGGCGGACAGCGCGGTGACGTCGAAATCGACGGTGATTACCGCGTGGATATCGGCCGAGTTCGGCTCGTGCACGACCTCCGCGCGCGTGATGCCGGTGTAGTGCGTTTTGAAGAAGGGGTACGGTTTGGTCCACACGCGCTGCCCGCTGCTGACGGCGAGTTTGTAAAACTCACGGGTGCGCGGGTCGTAGCTGGTGTGCTCTTCGAAGTAGGGGGCGATGCGCTCGTGACCGATCAGCGTGTAGCGCTTCACGACCGTGCCCTGCGCAGTGACTCGGCTATCCTGAAAGCGAATGGTGCCGTCTTCGTCGCGGTAGGCACCTTGGAACGTGCCATCCGGGAAGCTGATGCTGATGTACGAAACGCCGGGTCGCCCCTGCATCAGATCGCGCAGCGAGTGCGCCACGCGGTCGAAGGACTTGATCGGGTCGTGGTCCCGCGCGAGCGAACCCAGCCGGTCCATCACTGGGTCGGACTGTTCCAGCGCGGCGCTGATGCTGCGCGCGAGCAGCGCAGTCTCTTCGTCGATGCGCTCGCTGGCCATGGTCAAGTTGCTGTCGCGCAACGAGCGCTGACCGACCACGGTGAGGAAAAGACCGATTGAAGCGACCAACAGCGGCAGCAGAGTCAGAACCGCAACCGGACTCGCGATCGCTGCGCCGAGTCGCGCCGTATGCGAGAGCCTACTCGATTGCTTGGTAGACTCGGGTCCGAGTTCGCGATCCCCAATGCGCGCGGCAGCCATTGTCTCGATAAGTTAACACCATTTCGCGCGCCAGAGGACGGTATTCAAGCTCTGCCGACGTACAGGGCGCGCGGCCTCAGCAGGTAGCCTGCCGCGCGTTGCTCGAGCGCGTGGGCGACCCAACCGGCGCTGCGTCCGACCGCGAAAATACTGGCCGCGCTGCCCGCGGGCAGGCCCAAGCAATGACAGAGAGTCACCAAGCCCGCATCCAGCGTGGGCGCCGGATGTCCGCCGCGCTTCATGGCGTCGAGTAAAGCGAAAGCGGTTTTCGCCGCTGCGCTGTGAGCGCCGTGCGCTTCCGCCAACTCGATCAACAGCGCCGCGCGCGGATCCCCGGCCGAATACAGCGGGTGTCCGAAACCGGGCAACTGTTCGCCGCGCGCCAGCCAATCATGCACTGTGCGTGCAGCGCGTACCTTGCCGCCCACGTTGCTGATGCTCGCGATCAAGGCCTCCACGCGGTCGCACATGCCGCCGTGAGCGCTGCCACTCAAGGTGTTCACCGCGGCGCCCAAGCAAGCGTACAAATCGGCGCCCGCGGAGGCGGCAACGCGCGCGGCGAAGGCGGAGGCATTGAGCTCGTGTTCGGCGCACAGTACGAGTGCGCGATCGACGCAATCGAGTAGGTCTGGTTTTTGGGGTACGCGCAGCGCGGCGAGCAGCGTACCAGCAACTCGCGGAGCGGCTTGCCGACGCGGCGGGCGTGCGCTCGGAGCCTGAGCCAAGCAATGAAACAACGCGCGTGCGCGCGCAAATTCCGCAGCATCGCTGGCCGTGTGTCGATCGCGATCCGTGAGTGCCAATGCGCTGAGCATGAGCGCCATTTTGGGCAGCGAAGCGCGGCCCGCAAATAGCGGCCAGAGCAGCGCCGGATCGCAGTTCAAGCGAGCCGCGGGGCCCGCTTCATCCGGCAATGTTCCGGTCCAGAGCAGCTCCGCCACGCGCTCGAAGCTCACCCCCGCCCGACACAGCGCGATTGCGGAGTGCGCGCGGTAGCGCGGTCCCTCGGGTCCGACGTCGGAAATGCTGGTCTCGAGTACGGGCTCACCGAAGCGGAGTGCGCTCGCGGCTACGGGCCCATGCCCCGCTCGGGCGGCGTGGCGCGTACGTAAGCGTTCCACGTCGTCACCCGCGTACAGCCGAGCGCGCCGTCCTTCGCCGGGCAGGCTGCGGATCAAGCCGCGGCTCGCATACGCGTACAGCGTCGCGAGCTTCACCCCGAGGCGTTTGCTCGCCTCACGCGAACTCAACCAAGCGGCTTCTTTGGCAGCCATGGCGTACAGCATGGCGCGCGAACATTGATTGTCGAATCAACGTTGATCAAAGCGAGCCCGAGGCTCAGTGTGTTCTTCAGCGGCGCGAGCCAATCTCGCCCGCTCGGAAAGGATTTGTCATGAATCTCGCAGGTTTGCCGGTTGGTGACCGGTCATCGGCCAAGGCTTCGGGTTTGGAAGGCGTGGTCGTCGCCGACACCCGCCTGAGCCACGTAGACGGTGAACGCGGAGAGCTGTTCATTGCCGGTTGTCGAGCGGAGGATCTCGCGCTGCAAGATCCGGGGCACTTCGAGACCGTGGTCGAGCGCTTGTTGGAATTGGGCTCCGGCGCAGCCGAGTCCGCGATCCGCGAACGCTTGGGGCAGGCGCGTGTTTCGGCCTTCGCTCGCATTCAGCAACTCGAGCATGCTTTGTCCTTGCCGGACGCAATGGACGCGCTGCTTGCGGCTACCGCGCAGGGTTCTGCCGGGGTCGACGCTTTGAGCGTGCTCGGGGCGCTCCCTGTGTACGTGGCCGCCGGCGCACGGATCCGCGCGGGCCAGTCGCCAATCGCTCCCGACGCCGCGCGCTTCACGGCGCAGGACTTGATGAACATGCTCGGCTTACCCGAGAACCCGGCGCGTGCCCGCGCGTTGGACGCCTACTTGGTAACGGTCTCCGATCACGGCCTGAATGCGTCCACGTTCGCCGCGCGCGTCGTGGCTTCCACTGGTTCGGACGTGATGCCGTGTATCGTCGCTGGCTTGGGCGCCCTCAAGGGCCCGCTGCATGGCGGCGCTCCCGGTCCAGTGCTGGATATGCTGGACGCGACCGCCGACATCGAGCCCCGGGTTTGGCTCGAACGCGAGCTCGGCGCGGGCCGTCGCATCATGGGCATGGGGCACCGTATTTACCGCGTGCGCGACCCGCGTGCCTTCGTGTTCGAACGCGCGCTCGTCCGGCTGGAGCAGGAAGATCGGGCGAAATCGACGATTGCGGCTCGGCTCGCTCACGCTCGTCGCGTCGAGCAGGCCGCCGAGGCGCTCCTGAGCGAACGCCATCCGGACCGGCCGCTGCGCGCCAACGTCGAGTTTTACACCGCGCTCTTGCTCGAGGCAGTGGGGATCCCGCGCGAGCTGTTCACGGCCACCTTCGCCATTGGCCGGTGCGCGGGTTGGCTCGCCCACATCGAAGAACAGCGCCACACCGGGCGCTTGATTCGCCCCGCCGCTCGCTACGTCGGTCACTTGCCGGACTGACGTTCGTCGGTTTTCTACGCGGATCTTCGCTCGGTTTGCCCGCGCTTGGCTTTAAGATGCGAGGCGTGAACGAAGACCACCGCGCGCGCGACGCATCGGCCCGAGCGGCGTTCAATCAGGGTCGCGTGCTCGATGCGTTCGCGCTCAACAGCGCGCTGCTGCGCGATCCGCAGTTGCCAGAGCGCGAGCGTCCGCGCATCGAGGCGAATCGCGATTTGTGCGCGCCAGAGATGGAGGCGGCGCTGCTCGTGCAGGCGTCCGAGCGTCGCCGGGTACTGAGCGGGCGAACCCCCTCGGCAGAACCGGAGATCACGCTCACGGTGACGACTTGCCGACGCTTGGAATTGTTCGTGCGTGCGCTGGATTCGTTCCTCGTGGCGTGTACGGACATCGAGCGGATCGAGCGCTTCGTGTGCATCGACGACGGCTCGAGCCAAGCAGACCGCGACGCGATGCGTGAACGCTATCCGTTTTTCGAGTTCATCTTGAAGAGCGATGCCGAGCGCGGACACGCGCGCAGTATGAATTCGTTGCGCGAAACCGTGCGCTCCAAGTACTGGCTGCACCTCGAGGACGACTTTCAATTCTTCGAACCGCGCGCCTTCATCGCAGAGGGCTGTGCGATATTGGAGCGAGAGCCCGACGTAGCGCAGGTTTTGTTCAATCGCGGCTACGCGGAGGACACCCAGGATCGCAATGTCGACGCGGGACAATTGCGCTTTTTCCCGAGCGGCGCCCGCTATTGGATTCACGTTTACGAGCCCGAGCCAGCGCCGGCGAGGCTCGGCCGTCGCTCGCTTTCGTTTTGGCCGCACTTCTCGCTTCGCCCCTCGTTGATGCGAACCGAGAGGATTCTTGCCGTGGGCCAGTTCGACGAATCCCCGATCCATTTCGAGCGCGAGTTCGCGGAACGCTACACGCAGCAGGGTAATCGCTCCGCATTCTTGGATACGATTTGCTCACGCCATATCGGGCGTTTGCTCGAAGAACGCGACACGGGTTTGATTCCCAACGCCTATCAACTCAATGGGCAACGTCAATTCGGCGAAGCCGAGCCGCCTCAGATCCGAGTGACGGTCGGGATCGTGGCACGCGCTCTCGCGACCGCTGACGCAATCTCGAGCACGATCGAATCGCTGCGCGAGCAATGCGAGGATCCGGCGCGCGTGGGCGCTTGGCTCTGCGCGAGCGACGGTGAACCGCGCTCGGCTCTCGTCGACCTCGCTGCGCGCCTGCCGTTCGTGCGTTTCGTGCAGGGTGGCTTCCAGTCCGTCTTGGCGGAAGCCCCTGGTCGCTACCTGCTCTGTGCGGCTGCAGGCCAAGAGTTCAGGCAGCGTTTTTCGATCGCGCGGGCCATCGAGCAGCTCGTACAGGGCGACACGAAGCTGGTTGCGCTGGACGGAGCTGCCGTCGTTTCGGATTCGGGCTCAGAGCCGTACGGCCCTTGCTTGCTCGAGGTTCACGCCCTCCGAGCGCTGGCGACCGGCGGCGAGCAGAGCCTACCGAAGACCGCGTTCGAGCCGATCCCAGCCGATGCCGAATGGTGGCGGGGATCATTGCGCGACCGCCAACTGGACGTTTTCTGCATTCCGTACGACTTCTGGCCGGCATTCGAACCCGCACTCGTGGCTGCGCCTGACGGCGAAGTCCGCGTCGAGCAATCGACAGAGGCCATGCGTGCCGCGGTCGCGCGCGCCGCACAGCGGGTGCAGGCGTGCCGAGAGCTCGCGATCGCTCGCGGCCTGAGCGATGCCCCGCCCGACGTTCGTACGCTTGCCAGCAACGAGCCGCCGCAACGGGTGAGCTTCGAGAACGACGAAGGCGAGACGATTCGCATCGATGAGACGTTGGCAATTGCACGATTGACGGAGCACGAGCTCATGTTTCGCTCACGGCTCGAATGGCTCAGCCTCTGCTGGCTATGTTGGGCGGCGGGCTTGAATACGGTCGGTCCCGTGAATCGGGTCTTGCCGCGACCCGAGGTGCACGATGTGCTCCTTTCCGTCGCGGCGTGCATCGAGCGATTGCAAAACTGCGAGCCGAGTTCGGCGCAACACTTCCATCGTTTGGACGAAGCGCGGCTGCCTGCTTCTGCGCTGGCGATCCTCGCGCAGTATTACCAGGAAGTGCGCGCGGTGCTGCTATTTGCCTGTGATCCGGAGTGTCGCAGCCCGTGGCAAGACGATCTGGGTCGCGACGAAGCGATTCCGCTCACTGGCACGTGAATGCCGCTGAACCCGTGTTGGTGTCGACCAGGAACGCGCCGCCCTCGATTCGCGGGTTCGTGGCCGCACCCACCCGCTGTCCCGGCGCATCGCAGCGCTCGCCAGGATGCCAATGGGGCGCCCAGCTCTTGCTCGGACAAATGTTCTCCAGCACAGGCAGCTTTTGAAGTTGCTGTCCAGAGTGTGCGTCGAACACGAACACCGAGCGCGCCTCGTTGGTAAAGCCGTACGGCGAGACGAGGTAGTCGTCGACGAGCAGTAGCCCGCCATTGGAAGTTGCATCCTTCGAGCGCCAGACCACGCGGCCTTCGCACAAGTCGAGGGCCAGAACTCGATTGCCGCCCTTCGGAAATTCACGCGCGTAGCCGTTGAAGCCCACGCTGAGCCAGACGGCGGAGCCGGAGCGAACGAGCGCGCTCACGGTATTGAATGGCGGCACGTCTTCAGCACCGAGCAGAACCGCCTTGCCCGAGCCGTCGGCGAGACGAAGCTCGAATGTGCACTGGTTCCCGGTCCAACCGCGACCGCTCGTCCCTGCGGGGGAGGTGCTGGCCAAACGCAGCTCGACTCCGTCGATGACGATCGGTGCCGCCGGTGCGGCGCCCGGTCCCGTCGGTGAGTCGCTGCATTGCGCAAGGAACAACGTTTCCGCTGCTCCATTTCGATCTGAGCGCGGGCAAGCCGGACCTTTGCCTGCCTTCAGCAACGGGGGCCGCGCTCGCGAAGTCCAATCCGCGGCAGCGCAGCTCGCCTGAACCAACGGCGCGTTGGCAGTGCGGCCCTCGAAACGCACGACCGCGTGCACGTGATAACAGCCCGGCAAATCATGCCCGGCGTCGAACGTGATGTCGTGACTGACCACGTTGATGTGCGCCGCAGCGATCATTTCGGCGGTCAGCGGGCGCGCGCAGGGTGAGCGATCACTCGGATGAAAGCCATCGGAGCCGAACAGATCGAAAGTCAACGGTTTGGCCTCTTGGTTCGGCAGCGCGGCCTTCCAAAGATCCAAGAGTGGAATGGTGGCCGCACCACGCGCGAGCTCAGCGAGCGTGATCTCGACCCGCCGATCTTGAAACACGACGCTGACCTGTGGCCCCACCGGCGGCAGATTGAGCTCGTGATCGTGGTGATGATGATGCGCTGCCGCGGAAGGCGCTGCCTGTTCACTGCCCGCAGGTTGCGGCGCGACGTTGGTTGGTTTGCTGCCACAGCCAGGTAACGTGGCGGTGCATGCGGTAGCGAAAATCAGCGTCCAGCTTGCGTATTGAGCGGGCAACATCAGCGGCGATCGTCTAATACTCTGCGCATGACAAGCAAACAAACTCCGCTCGGCTCGGGTTTTGGAGCAGAAAGCACGGCGCGCGAGGTACTCGCAGGGCGCGGCTTGGATGGCATGCTTGCGATCGTGACCGGTGGTTACGCAGGCGTGGGACTCGAAACCACGCGTGCGCTCGCCGCCGCGGGTGCGACGGTGATTGTGCCCGCGCGCACGCCGGACAAGGCGCGCGCGGCGCTAGCGGGTCTCGAGCGTATCGAGCTCGAAGCATTGGATCTTGCCGATCCGAAATCGGTCGACGCCTTTGCGGCGCGTTTCCTGTCGAGCAAGCGGGCACTACCGCTGTTGCTCAACAATGCGGGCATCATGGCGACTCCGTTCGAACGCGATGCGCGGGGCTTCGAATCACAGCTGGCTACCAATCACATCGGTCACTTTCAGCTCACCCTGCGCCTCTGGCCGGCCCTGGTACAGGCCAGGGGTGCGCGCGTGGTTGCGCTCACTTCCGCCGGTCACCGTCGTGCGGGTATCGACTTCGCAGACCCGCATTTCGAGCATCGCGAGTACGACAAATGGATCGCCTACGGGCAATCGAAGACCGCCAACGCGCTCTTCGCGCTCGCTCTCGATCGGCGCGGTGAACCACACGGAGTACGCGCTTTCTCCGTGCATCCCGGCGCCATCGTGACCGACTTGATGCGTCATATGTCGCCCGAAGAGCAGGAATCGACGGTCACGCGCTTCCAGCAGCTGGCCAAGATGAAAAACGTCGAGCAAGGCGCAGCCACGTCCCTCTGGTGCGCGACCAGCCCACAACTGTCTGGCATGGGTGGCGTGTATTGCGAAAACGCAGACATCGCCCGCGCCGTCCCCGCCGATTATCCGGGCGTCGACGGCGTGCGCCCATGGGCCACCGATCCCGAAGCCGCCGAGCAGCTATGGACATTGAGCGAACGTTGGACGGGCCTCCGCTTCGCGGCTTAGTGCCTGTCCCTTGCGAAGCAGGAGATCTAGAGAGTGGGGCGCTCGCGATCCAGCATCGCAGCTCACGGTGCGTCGTGCTCCTGCGTTGACGGCTCCCTGAATTGAACCGCCAAAACGCCGAAACGCCAGAAGAAGAGAGCAAGAAGGATGGGGGTCGCGATATCGAGTGCGGTACGCCTTGTTCACGACTCTGCCAGCTGTCGCTCATCGAGCTCGGCCAAGTATGCGAGAAATTCAGCCGTGATCTGATTCCGCCGTCCCACGATGCGCGCAAGGCCCGCCAAGAGTTCATCGTCCGCCAATGACTTCAAACGATATGCGTGCTGCCCCATCTCTCTCGTGTAACACGCACTTTTCGAAGGCCGTAAAATGGGAAAGCGCTGCTTTTAGGCCGAAAATGCGTTTTGAGTCGACTGGCAATACGGTCGTTCGACCCTGCGCAAGTCAGGTGCTCTTGCACGCAAATCTTCGTACCCCTCGCTTGCTTTGCGCCAGCGCTGCCAAATTTTCTGTCAAGCCCGATCGACCGCTGCAGGCTCGAAGGCAGAAAAAACGCGGACGATTTCGTGCTGTTCGCACACCTCTCGAATTCGCCGTCGCACCGCGCCCACGCGAGCGCGAAGTCTACGAAATCGTACGCACACGGAGCCGCTAACCAGCTCGCCAGTCACTCGAACATTCCCTCGGCGACGGCCCTAGAACCAGCTGCCGCCCTACGCCGCTCTTCGATGTCCCTGCGTCGTGACCGCACAGACCGTTTTTCTCAATAGCGCCCTCTCTAACACTACTTGGGGGCCAGGAGTGGGCGAGTGAATCGAGTCGCGGTCGATTGGGATCGACAGGATCCAGCCGACATGATCTACGCACGGAAGCGTCGAGAACTCGTAGTGCAGCGAGGTGCGCTGCTGGATCGCGATCGCCCCCATTCTCGGGGAGTTAGCAGAGGCTACTTCTTCGGCTTCGGTGCCGCTAGTGGAGCGGCATTCGGAGCAGGGGGGGCGGCCTTTGGCTTTTCTGGTGCTTTGAATGATGCTTCGGAGCCGATCTTCAGGATGATGTCGAGTGCCGCGTTGGGATACTTGGCCTTCATCTTGGCCTGGAGCTCGGCGGGCTTCTTCGAAGCCGACACGGCTTCGTCGTAGGCGATGAGATACTCTTTGGTGAACGCGAGCGTGCCGGGGTCCGGCTTTTTCTCGGCCTTTTGGTGGCCGGCCACGACGATCGTCGGGTTCAGGGCCGCGACACGATCGAGTGACGAAACCCAAGCCTTTCGGCCTTCGACGCTCGTCTCGGCGGTCCAGGGGAACACGTCGTAGTAGGCGATGTCACCGACGATGGCCGCGTGTAGGGACGGTACCCAGACATACGAGTTTTGCGAGTCGTCACCCTGCACGCCGCCCACGACATCGAATTTCTCGCCTTCGAGCTCGAGGGTGGTGCCACTGAGCGGCTCGGGCAGTACGGGTGTCGCGGTGATCGTGTCCTTGTATAGGGGCTTCCACTGCTTGACCTTGCCTTCCCAAGACTTTTGGATTTCCGCGACCGTCGCGGGCAGAGCGACGAGCTTGGCGTTTGGAAATGCCTGTTTTACGGCGGGAAACCCGAAGTAATGATCGGGATGCGAATGAGTCACGTAGACCGTGGTCAGTGTCTTGCCGCTGGCCTTGATCGCGTCGGCGACCTTCTTGCCGTCGGTGAGTGTGAATTGCGCGTCGATCAGGATGGCGTCTTTCTGGCCGGTGATGAGCGTGGAGTTGACCAGAAAGCCCTCGGGCGTTCCGGTAAACACTTGCAGCTTCAAAGGCGGAGGCGGAGCTGGCGCGGGAGTCGGCGCAACCGCGACTGGCGCGACTGGCGCGGTTGGCGGGATTGCCGGCGATGATGCGGACGGCATCGGCGGCGTTACTGGTTCCGGTTGCTCCGCAGCGCATCCGGCGACGGCAATGAACGTGCAACACCAGAGCCCTGCCTTGACGGTTTTCATGCGCGAGAATTTCGAATGTCCGTGCAGTGACGTCAAGCCGAGGCTCGGTGCGCGGCACTCGGCTCGACTCGAGTGGACGTCGAGCGATCGCGACCAGAGTGCAATGGTGAGCTGAACGGGGTGCTCTTGAACTCTTGACAGTTCGAGACCGATGCTTCATCCTGTCCGCATCAAATGAAGGCGGTGCTGGGCTACTAATCTCGATTTTCTTTTTCTATTCGTACAATTACTTCGTGGGCGTCGCTGCCAAAACGCAACCAGCGTTTGGATGTGGGATGCCCTGGGAAGATCGAAGCCAGCTGAGCGTAGTACGCTACGCGAACGTTTATTGCGGGGTGGTAGGAGTGGATCCTACGCCGGAATAGCCTTCCGGAGAGGCTTGTTCGAATCAAGCCCCCGCTACTGCGTGGGTCCGTGGTGGACCCGCGATATGGATCGTCTGACGTGCCCTCATGCAGTGCCCCTTAGGGTGCACTTCGCTCGTGAGTTGGCCCGCTGCGATAGGAATAACGCCCTTCCGATTCTCGGAAGCGGCGGCAATCAAGCCTCGTCCCGTGGTTACGGAGCGCTCTCGAGGCAAACACACTGGAGAACACTAGATATGCAATTAGAGATCAATTTAGGCCTGTATCGCGCCGAGCTGCGCGAACTCGAACCGCAGATCCGCGCGCTGAAAGGCGCGCTTGGGACACGCTGGTATCGGCCAATGGCCGCGGAGCAACGCGCGCTGCGGCGCTTGAAGTCGAGAGCGACCGAGCTGTGCGCGCTGCGCGCATTTGCGCGCGGCCGGCTTCACGTGCGGAAGGCTCCGCCGGGAGCCAGCGCAGACTGGGACGCGGTGACGTATCATCGACGCATCGCAGAGCGGTTGGCCCCTAGCTACGGGCCAGTCGTCACGTTGGAGAAAAGCGCTTGAACGCACCGCTCGTCGACATTGGAGTCAACTTGACCAGCAAGCAGTTCCGCGAGGATCTACCGCAGGTAATCGCTCGCGCGCACGATGCAGGGGTAAAGTACATGATCGTCACCGGTCTCACGGCCCCGCTCAGTCAGCAAGCTTTGGAGCTTGCTCGCTCGCGGCCAGCAGCATTGGTGTGCACCGCGGGGGTCCACCCGCACAACGCCGCTGGCTTCGGCCGGCACACGCAAGATCAGCTACGCAACTTGGCTCGCAACCCGGAGGTCGTCGCCGTCGGCGAATGCGGTCTGGACTACGACCGCGATTTCTCTCCTCGTCCCGAGCAACGTGCGGCCTTCGAGCTGCAGCTGGAGTTGGCGGCAGAGCTGCGAAAACCAGTCTTTTTGCATCAGCGCAGCGCTCATGACGACTTCTATCGCATCCTGAGCAACGCACGGCCGAAGCTGGTCGGCGGAGTCGTTCATTGTTTCACTGGGAGTGCAGCGGAGCTCGAGTGCTACCTCGAGCTCGGCCTATGCATTGGCATCACTGGTTTCGTGTGTGATGAGCGTCGCGGTATGCATTTGCAAGCTCTGATCGAGCGGATCCCGAGCGACCGGCTGATGATTGAAACCGATGCCCCATTCCTCTTACCCCGTGACTTGAAGGGCGTCAGCGGCCGACGCAACGAGCCTGCGTACTTGCCGCACATCGCGGCCAGCGTGGCGCGCCACGCCGGCCGCAGCGAGGCCGATTTGCGACGTCAGACCACGGCCACCGCCTTCCGGCTCTTCGACCTCGCCGCGCGATTCGGAGCCCTTCACGCGCAGAGTGATTGATACTGGGCCGTTTGGAGCGCCGAGGCGTGTTTGCCTCTTGCGAAAACTGCGCGGCCTTGCTCTCAATACGCGGATGTTGAAATCGGCGGAATTGGGGCGCTCGCTCAGTAAGCAAGCTTATGAGGCTGCGCTCGGGGACTTGCGCACCTCACTACTCAAAGTCCAAGCCGAGGTCGAACAGGCGAACTTCCCGGTAATCATCTTGATCAACGGTGCGGATGGTGCGGGTAAGGCGGAGACGCTCAACCTACTCAACGAGTGGTTCGACGCGCGCTTCCTGCGTACCGAAGCTTACGACGAGCCCACCGAAGCCGAGCGCGCGCGGCCAGAGTTTTGGCGCTATTGGATGACCTTGCCGAAGGCCGGGCAGATCGGGCTATTCCTGGGCTCTTGGTATACGCGGCCGATCCTCGACCGCGTGATGAACGGCGGGAAAACGCGCGCGTTGGATCA
>Ga0247768_1000321_pt1 | contig 17729 bp, 20 predicted proteins | sample UWRJL016104C6_FD_179944 | JGI IMG/M metagenome (GOLD analysis project Ga0247768, IMG submission 179944) | Plant litter microbial communities from Arlington Agricultural Research Station in Wisconsin, United States - UWRJ-L016-104C-6 | ecosystem: Environmental > Terrestrial > Plant litter >... | reverse complement strand
GGTTTTCCATGCGCTTCGACGACGCCGACCACCGGATCGCCCTGACCGAGCTCACCGGCAGGTCCGTGGTCATCTACGGGCAGCAAGAGATCGTCAAGGATCTCGTCGCGGCGCATCTGGCGCGTGACTGGCCGATCGAGTTCGAAGTGTCCGATGTGGACCTCCATGATCTCGAAACCGAGAACCCGCGGGTCACCTACCGGGATTCCGACGGTGTCGCCCACACCCTGGACAGCGACGTGATCGCCGGCTGCGACGGTTTCCACGGGATCAGCAGGCCGTCCATCCCGGCCTCGCGGCTGAAGGTGTTCGACCGCAAGTATCCGTTCGCCTGGCTGGGCATCCTCGCGGAGACGCAGCCCATTTCGGAGGAGCCGGTCTACGGCCACCATGAGCGCGGGTTCTCCTTGACCACCCGGCGGACCCCGACGCACACGCGGGCGTTCATCCAGGTGCCGCTCGAAGACACCCTCGACGACTGGTCCGACGACCGGCTTTGGGCGGAGCTCGACGCCCGGTTGGCGTCGAGTACGGGCTCCACCCTCAAAGAGGGGCCGATCCTGCACCGGACCATCACGGCGATGCGCAGTTTTGTCGCCGAGCCCATGCGGTACGGCAGGCTCTTCCTCGCCGGCGACGCGGCCCACATCGTCCCGCCGACCGGGGCGAAGGGCATGAACCTCGCCGTCGCCGACATCAGGGTGCTGTCCCGCGCGTTGACGGAGTTGTTGCTGCACAAGAGGAGTGAGCTGGCGGATGCCTATTCGGACACTTGCCTCAAGCGGGTGTGGCGGGCCGAGCACTTCGCCTGGTTCATGACCTCGATGCTGCACGTCGACCCGGACGCCGACGCGTTCCAGCGCCGGTTGCAGCTCTCGCAGCTGCGGTACACGGTGTCCTCGCACGCGGCGGCGCTGAGCCTCGCCGAGAACTACGTCGGGCTGCCGTTCGACTGAGGATCGTCAACTCAAGGTTGACGATCGGCGATCGTCAACCTAAAGTTGACGCCATGACGCACAAAGTCCGCCTCGACGACCTGATCGAGGCCATCAAAAAAGTCCACCCGGACGCCCTCGACCAGCTTTCCGACGCCGTCCTCGCCGCCGATCACCTCGGTGACCTGGCCGATCACCTGATCGGCCACTTCGTCGACCAGGCCCGCCGCTCCGGCGCGTCCTGGACCGAGATCGGCAAGAGCATGGGGGTCAGCAAGCAGGCCGCCCAGAAACGCTTCGTGGCCAAGAACCTCGACGTGAGCCAGGGCTTCGAGCGTTTCACGGACCGCGCGCGCAGCGTGGTGGTGAAGTCGCAAACCGAGGCGGCCGCGGCGGGGAGCGAACAGATCCGGACCGAGCATCTCGTGCTGGGCCTGCTCGCCGAGCCGAAAGCCTTGGCCGCGAAGGCGATCGTGGCCCAAGGGGTCCCGCTGGAGACCGTGCGGGAAACGATCGTCGCGTCGTTCGGGGAGATCGGCGAGCCGACACCGCTGCCCATCCCGTACGACGCGGAGGCCAGGAAGGTCTTGGAACTCACCTTCCGGGAGGCCTTGCGGCTGGGGCACAACTACATCGGCACCGAGCACATCCTGCTCGCGCTCCTCGAACAAGAGGAACCCGACGGGTTGCTCACCACCCTCGGCGTCGACAAGGCGAAGGCCGAAGAGAACATCACCGCCGCCTTGGCCGCCATCCGCAAATGACTTGTGAGCGTTCCGGCCGGTTCTAACCGGCCGGAACGCTCACAAGGTTCGTGCTCAGGCGGAGGCTTCCGGGCGGCCGTCGGCGGCCCAGGCCGTGTGGAACGAGCCTTCTTCGTCGACCCGGCGGTAGGTATGGGCGCCGAAGTAGTCCCGCTGGCCCTGGACCAGGGCGGCCGGGAGACGCTCCGCGCGCAGGCCGTCGTAGTAGGCCAGCGCGGTCGAGAAGCCCGGTGTCGGGATGCCGAGCTTGACCGCCGTCGCGATCACCGAACGCCACGAGTCCTGCGCGTCCTCGACGGCCTTGCGGAAGTTGCCCGCTGTCAGCAGCGTCGCCAGCTCCGGCTCCTCGGCGTACGCGGCGGTGATGTCGTTGAGGAACTTCGCCCGGATGATGCAGCCGCCACGCCAGATGGAGGCGACCTTGCCGAGGTCGATCTCCCAGCCGTACTCGGCGCCACCGGCCTGGATCTGGTTGAAGCCCTGCGCGTAGGCCACGACCTTCGACGCGTACAGCGCCTGCTCGACGTCGTCGGCGAACTTCGCGGCCTCCTCGGAGGACAACGGCGTCCGCGCCGGGCCGGCGAGCCCGCGGGCGGCCTTCCGCAGGTGCGACGAGCCCGAAAGCGAGCGCGCGAACACCGCCTCCGCGATGCCGCTGATGGGCACGCCGAGGTCCAGTCCGATTTGGACGGTCCAGCGGCCGGTGCCCTTCTGCTCGGCTTCGTCGGCGACGACGTCGACGAACGGCTTGCCGCTCTTCTCGTCGACATGCGCGAGGACGTCCGCGGTGATCTCGATCAGGTACGAATCAAGGCGCCCGGTGTTCCAGGTGCGGAAGACCTCGGCGATCTGCGCGGGCTCGTAACCCGCCGCGCCGCGCAGCAGGTCGAACGCCTCGGCGATGAGCTGCATGTCGGCGTACTCGATGCCGTTGTGCACCATCTTCACGAAGTGCCCGGCACCGTCCGCGCCGATGTGCGTGCAGCACGGCTGGCCGTCGACCTTGGCGGAGATGTCCTCGAACAGCGGCCCGAGCGTCTTGTAGGACTCCTTCGACCCGCCGGGCATGATGCTCGGCCCGTGCAGGGCGCCTTCCTCACCACCGGAGACGCCGGTGCCGACGAAGTGCAGGCCCTGCTCGCGCAGTGCCGCTTCCCGCCGCCGGGTGTCGGCGAAGTGCGCGTTGCCGGCGTCGACGATCACGTCGCCCTCTTCCAGCAGTGGCGCGAACTCCTCGATGACGGCGTCGGTCGGCGCGCCGGCCTTCACCATGATCACGATCTGGCGGGGGCGCTCGAGCGCGTCGACGAACTCCTGTGCGGAGTAGGCCGGGATGAAGTCGCCTTCGTCGCCGAACTGTTCCACGAGGTCGCGAGTCCGCTGCTCCGAACGATTGTGCAGCGCCACCGTGTGGCCGTGCCGCGCCAGGTTCCGGGCCAGGTTGCGGCCCATGACCGCCAGCCCGGTGACCCCGATGCTCGCCTTCTTGCTCATGTGCACCCTTCCGTTATGACTTTGATACCGACACTAGTACTCCGGAGGCGCGGTCAGGAGAAACAGCGGATCGGTTCACCGTTGTAGGCCACCATGTCGAGCACGGCGGCGCGGAGGTCCATCTCCGCGCCCCACGGCTCACCGTCGAGTTCGGAGTACGCCCGCCGCAGGTTCGCCGGCAGCCGCTCGACCTCGGACAGCGCCGCGAACTCGCCGAGATCCGCCTCCTTGGCCAGTTGTAACGGCGTGAGCCCGGATTCCTTCCCGCGCTCCGCGAGCCGCTGGACGAACGCCAGGTACGCGTCGAGCGAAGCCAGCTGCTCCGGCCCGCAGACCGGCCCGTGCCCGGGCACGATCGTGAGCGGCTCCAACTCGCGGATGACCTGCAGGGCGGCCCGCGATCCGGCGATCGAACCCATCAGCGCGAACGGGCTGCCGCCGTTGAACACCAGGTCACCGGCGAACAGGACACGCTGCTCCGGCAGCCAGGCCATGACGTCGTTGGTGGTGTGCGCGGCGTGGCCGGGGTGGATCAGCTCGATGGTGAAGTCCCCGGCGTGCAGGGTGAGCCGGTCGTCGAAGACCAGCTCGGGCGGCCGGACCTCCAGATGTCCCCAGTCCGAGCCGGTGAAGACGCCTTCGTAATGGCTGATGCCGGTCGCCAGCACGAGTTCGCGGGTCTTGCGGTGGCCGATCACGACCGCGCCGGTCGCCAGGTAGTTGCCGTTGGTGTGATCACCGTGGTGGTGGGTGTTGACCAGCTTGGTGATCGGCGAGCCGGTGGTCGCGGTGACCTTCGAAAGGAGGGCGAGCGTGCGCTTCTCCGTCGAACATGTGTCGATCAACACAGTATGGTCGCCCGCGTCGAGGAAACCGCAGTTGTTGATCCACCACGAGCCGTCCGGCTGGACGTAGGCGTACACCTTTTCGGCGACCCGCCGCACTACAGCGGCGGCCGGAGAACGATCCTGTGTGCTTGTCACAGGCACAACTATGCCCTTGTTGGCCTAATCGTTCTCCGCGGAGACTGGCGCATGGCAGTCTTTCCTGGGACGCTGCCCGGTGGCATCATCTTAATCGATCGTATAAGGCCTTGACCTGGGAGTTGGTTTGTACACGCAGAGCGGCGGTAGGGGTGCCGTGGCACTGATGACAACCCAGGGAGCGCACGGCTGATGGCCAGCACCGTCACCTCGCGGCGCAAGCAGCTCGGCAATGAGCTGCGCCATGCCCGCAACGCTTCGAAGCTCACGCAACAGCAAGTGGCCGAATTCCTCGGCTGCACGCAGGGCAAGGTCAACAAGATCGAGTCCGGTGCGGTCGGGGTCAAGCTCGGGGACGTGCGGTCGATGTTGAACGCTTTCGGCATCAACGGCGACGAGGCCGAGACGCTGATGAACCTGGCCAGGGCCGCCGCCGGGCAGCGCGGCCAGTGGTCCGGCTACCGCGCGGTGGTGCCGCACTGGTTCCGCACCTTCACCGACCTGGAGCCCGCCGCCGCGGAGATCCTCACCTGGCACGGTGAGCGCATCCCCGGCCCGCTCCAGTCGGAGCACTACATGCTCAAGCAGTTCACCGAGGCTGGCGCCACGGACGTCACCTCGCTGGTCCGCAACCGCTTGGACCGCAAGGCGGTCTTCGAGCAGCTGCAGCCCCCGTACTACCGCTTCATCATCAGCGAGGGCGCCCTGCGCCGCGCTCCCGGTGGTGTGGCCCCGGCGGTGATGCTCGACCAGGTGGAGCACCTCCTGGCGCTGGACACGCGACGGCCGCGGGTCTACGTGCACGTGCTGCCGTTCGGCGCGCGGCTGGCTTCGGTGCCCAACGACTTCACCATCATGCGGTTCCCGGACCGGACCCGGGACTTCGTCTACATTGAACACTCGGCCGGTGGTTTGTACCTCGACGACGCCAAGGACTTCTCCTTGTTCGTGGACTCGTGGGACAGGCTGCGCGGAGCCGCGCTGGAAAGGGCGGAAACTCGCCAATTCCTGCTGACATTGGCTGAGAACTATCGCCGGGAGATGAACGAATGAGCCGTGGAGAGCCGATGTCCGCCAATGATCCGGCGTTCGTACCGGAAGGCGTCGACCTCGACCGGCCCAACGCGGCGCGGATCTACGACTGGTTCCTGGGCGGCAGCGCGAACTGGGCGATCGACCGCGAGTTCGGGCAGCGGGCGGTCGAGACCTTCCCGATGATCAAGACGATCGCCAAGGTCGGGCGCGAGTTCCTCGGCCGCGGGGTGAGCCACTTGGCGCGCAACGGCATCACGCAGTTCCTCGACCTCGGCTCCGGGGTGCCCACGGTCGGCAACGTGCACGAGGTCGCCGACGCGATCAACCCCGGCAGCCGGTGTGTCTACGTCGACATCGAGCCGGTCGCGGTGGCGCATTCGCAGGTGCTGCTGGAGCGCGCCGGAGATCTCGGCCGGCACGCGGTGATCCACGGTGATCTCCGCAACCCGGCGCGGATCTGGGCGCAGGCGATGGACACCGGCGTGCTCGACCCGCGTCAGCCGATCGGGCTGATCATGGTCGGGGTGCTGTACTTCCTCGCCGAAGAGCCCAGCACACACGACGTCGTCGCGGCCTACCGCGACCTGCTGCCGTCCGGCTCCTACCTGCTGGCGTCCCACCTGACCGACGAAGGTGTGCCCCAGGACGGCGAAGACGGCAGCCGGGAGAAGATCCACGAGCAGTACAAGCAGTCGAGCACGCCGTTCACCTTCCGCACGCGCGCCGAGTTCACCCGTTTCTTCGACGGGTTCGAACTGGTCGAGCCGGGAGTGGTGTGGGTGCCGGAATGGCACCCCGAAGTCGCGGAGTCGAAGGCCACGAAGAAGCTCGCGCACGACCCCGCCTACGCGGGCACGCTCGGTGGGCTGGGGCGTAAGCCCTAACGCCTTCAGGCGGTCAGACGCGCGGGGCGACCGGGCGACCGCGCAGGAGCAGGCTGAGGCCGAGTTCCTCGTCCAGCGGACGCGCCGGGCGGACCGCCACCGGTCGTGGGGCGGGCCGGTAGCGCTGTTCGGCCGCTTCGAAGTCCGAGCCGACGGAAAACGGCGAAAGCGTGCGCAGCGGAGCCTGGATCAGGCTGAAGCCGAAGCGGCTGCGCAGGGCGCGGCCGACGCTTTGGCGCACTGTCGGCAGGTTGTAGGTGTCTTCGTCTCGCGGGCACAGGGTGAGGCGAACTGCCATGTGGTTCAGGCCCCCAGGTCTTGGTGCGTCGATGGCAGCTGTTCGAAGTGGGTACCGCTGAGCCCGAGACAACGCTCACAGGGCATACCGGCACCGAGCGACAGCCATTCGATTTCGTTCACCGGCAGCTCCACGCCACAGCGGGCGACCAGTGAGGTCAGCTCGCGCGACTCGCGGGCCAGGTCGAAAAGGTGCGCCGAGCGGCGGCTTTCGCCGATGAGCCCCGCGGTCAGCCTGCCCACGGCGAGTACCGAGCTGTGGTGTTCGTGCAGGTCCTGAATGATCATCCTGATCCCTCCCCCACGAGGCCGGCGCCGGCGGTTGTGCGCAGCGGGGGAAGATCATCACCACCACCGAAGGATGGTGGCGAATTTCAAACATTCCTGCCCCGACTGCTGAGATTAATCCTACTCCTGGAATAATCTCCGTGTCGAGGGTGGTTCAAGTTGATCACCCGCATGGCCCTGTGGATGATGGTCTTCGACGAACGAGGAAAGCCGCAATTGCGCGACTTTGCGCAGGTAGCGGCCGCGGTCCGAACTGATGCCCGGAGGTACGACCCATGGCGGATTATCCGTCGGTAGCGGATTACGATCCGAACACGGCCGTGACACTCTTCGAGGACGGCACCTGGCAGAAGTCCTTCGCCAGCGAGCCCAATGGCGGTAACTGCGTCGAGGTCAACCTCGGTCAGCCAGGCCTGATCGGGGTACGTGACACAAAACTGACCGCGAGCCCGGTGTTCGTGTTCGACGCCGGCGAGTGGTCGGCATTCCTGACCGCGGTGAAGGCGGGCCAGTTCGACCTGCCCGCCGCCTGACGCCCCCGTTTCCGCGTCCCGAGTGTCATGAAGGGGTCTTTCAAGACAGTTTTTGTCTTGAAAGACCCCTTCATGACACGACTCGAGCATGACACGGCTCAAGCGGGGACGAGCCGGCCGCGGGTCCGCCGCCACGCGACGACGGCGATGCCGATCAGCGCGAACAGTGGCACGGTGCTGATGGCCCAGCTCAGGCCCATCGGCGGGCCCGGCTGTTCGAGCACTTGAAGGTTCTTCAGCTCCCCGGCACCGGAGCCGGCCGGGCCGTTGAGCTTGAACCGGAACGTCCAATCCCCGGGGGCCTGCAACGACTTGATGTCGAGGCCCCAGACGTCCCGTTTGCGGGGATGCCTGGCCAGCGGCTGCGGCCGGACCTGCCGGGCGCCGGCGGGGCTTGTCATGGTCAGCGTGCCGGACTTGCCTTCGATGCCACCCTCGGGGATGAACGTGAAGTCCAGCGATTGCTGGGCCCGGATCGGCCAGGTGCTGAACCCGACCGTGAGGCTGTACGGACCGGCCTGCACGTGCTCGGTGTGCACGATGTTGACCGGCTCATAGGCGTTCGCTGGCCACGCCGTGGCCAGCAACAGGCCGACTGTCCCAAGAAACGCGAGCACTGTCCTGCGGATGTTCATCGGTTGTCCTCCGCCGGGGTGAGCAGCCGCAACATTCCGCCGAAGCGCCAGCCGAGGAAACCGGCCAATACTCCGAAGACGGCGCCGGCGACACCGGTCGCGATGATCGTCGACGCGGCGGGTACCGGTGCCGAATACACCCACGCGCGTTGCAGTGGCTGGCAGGCCGCGATCAGCAGTCCGCTGATTCCGCCCGCCAGCAAGGAAATCCTGCCTGCCGAGCGAGTCGATCCCGCCCTCAGCAACGGTTCGAGCAGCGCCGCCACCACGATCAGGCACATCGGCATCAGCGCGGGCATGACCGGGATACCGGCCGCGTAGTCCCGCACCGGGAGGTCCACCAGGCCCGCGTAGGCCCGAGCGGCCCAAGGCGAGAACCACCAGAACAACCCTTGCACCGCCGCGAGAATCACCGCGACGGCGACTGCGCCCCCCGGGCGCTTTAGGAACCCCGCCGCCATCATCACCAGCAGCACGGCGAAGAACGTCATGCCGACGGTGACGGCGTCGACGATTCCGGCGTCGACAGGCTGGAGGCCGAGCGCGGTCACCGTGCTGAAGGCCAGCAACACCCCGAGCGTGCCGAACACGCCGATCATGCCCCAGCGGCGCTCACGCGCGGCGGCGAACACCATGGCGCTGCCCACGATCGTGACGGTGACCGAAAGCAGCAGCCCGATGTGCGGCGGCGAGGCGATCACCGCGTCGAACCCGTAAAGCCCGTGCCACCACTGGTCCCACAGGCCGTAGAGCAGGAACATCGCGGCGCCGACCCCGGAAACCAGGTAGCCGACCGGCGCGGCGAACGTCCGGCCGAAGACACCGACGGCCTTTCCGCCGACGATCGGGTCGATCGGCTTGCCGCGACGCTGAGCCGCTGTGGTCAGCAGGACCACGACCAGGCTCGCGAGGCCGGAAACCGCGCTGCCCGCGTAGAGAAACAGGTGCGGCAGCGTGAAGAAGGTGTCCGGGCCGACGTCGGTGTGCCACTGCACGTCCCAGGTCAGCCCGACCAGGGAGAGCACCGTTCCCCCGAGCACGGTGCTCGCCGCGGGTAAGCCGCGTGAGGAACCACGTGTCGCCGGGAACGCTCGCGCGCCCGACACGGTCAGATCCATTTTTGCCCCCTTAGTTCTTTACCAGCAAAGGAAAAACCGCTTGGTTCGTGCCGCCGGGACCGCGCAGGGTCACGTCGATCTCCCACTGTCCCGACATCGGCAAGCTCGTTTCGGCCGCGCGATAGCGCCCCGGTCCGTCGGCGATCGCGGTGACCGGCGCGAAGGCGTGTCCCATCTGTGGCATCACCGGTTCGACCGTGACGGCGTCGAGCGTCGCGGGTTTCCCGGCGGCGTCGGAGACCTCGATCGCGAGGGAATTGGTGCCCAGCTTGGGATTTTCGGCCGACAGACGGACGGAGTACACCCCGGTGACGGTCTGGGACGAGACGGGACCGCTGTCACCGCCCGGCCAGAAGATCCACACCAGCGTGATCACGAGGACCAGGACGATGGCCGTCACCAGCAGGGGTTTCTTCTTCGCGGTCATCGTGGCCCTCCGGCGGCGGGGATGTCGATGACCGTCGGGATGGTCACCACGGAGAAGTCGCGCTCGGCCTGGATCCACACGCGATACCGGCCGGGCAGCGGAAAGCTGTAGGTGAACGGCACGTCCGGGCCGAACGCGGCGACGGTCTCGTCCGGCTTCGCGGGCATGCCCGGCGCCGCCGGGGCGAGCGAGTGGACGTGCGCCCAGACCGGGGCGGCGGGGTTGTCCAGCGGCCCGATGACGATCATGTGGCCCAGCATGCCCAGCCAGGGCTGGAGATCCGCGGTGTCGAAGTGCGCGGTGATCGTGGTCGGAGATCCGGTGGGCGCGACGTCCGCGGTCAACTCGACGCTGTTTCCGCCGACGACTCGCGCGCCGAGTCCGGCGGGTTCCGGCGTCGGGTCGTTCGCGCTGCCGGAGGCGATCTGCACGGACGAGCGCACCAGCTGGACACCACCGCCCCGCCGGGAAAGCTCCGCCGAAATCGCGTAGGTGCCGGGCTCCGGCGGGGTGATGTTCGCGCGGTAGTCGCCGGGAGCGACCCGGATCGGGTGCAGGTGCCAGAGCTTGCCGGACGGCGAGACCACCAGCAGATGGACAAACGCGTTGTCGTGCACCAGAAGGTCGTCCACCGCGCGTCCGGTGGAGCCGTCGGTGAACCTGAGCTTCAGCTCGCCTTCTTGCCCCGAACTCGCGTTGTCCGCTTGGGCGAACAGGTTTACCGGCGGCCGGGACAAGTCCATTGTGGACGTCTGAGTGTTCGGGTACGGGTTGTTGACGTTGTCGATCGTCGGGTCCAGCACGCTGCCGGGGGCGGGTGGCGGTGGCGCGCTCGCGGACAGTAACGCGGCGGTGACGGCCACCGCGATCGCCGCCACCATGCCGCCCGCCGGGATCAGGGTGAGGCCCGTCCGGCGCGACCGCACGGCCAGCACCAGCGCCACGAGCAGGAAGAACCCGGCGGCGATGAACCCGCCGTAGGTCGCCTTTTCCCACGGTGTGGCGATCTTCGCGGGCAGCACGAACGGGATGGTGGCGACCTCGGCGCCGTCGTCGACGTCGAGCTCCCACGGCCCGGCGCGGTCGACTCGCAGGGTGCCGCCGTAGAAACCGGACTCGGCGCCCAGGATCACGCTGGTCTGGCTGATGACCGTGCCCTCGACGACCGAGCGGAGTTCGAGGGTGCCCGGCGGGCTCCCGGTGTGCGTGATGACGTCGACGCGCAGCGGCCCGGGGATCGGGTCGGCGCGGCGGATGATCACGGTGAGTTCGCGCTCGCCCAGGGTTTGGGCGACCTGGATGTCACCGCCCACGGGCGCGCTGTCAGCGTGCGCCGGTCCGGCGCCCGCGACGGCCAAGGCGAACACGCACAGGAGGAAAGCGCCCAGTTTCATCATGCGCGACTCGATCGCCGACGCACCACGCGAGCCCCAGATGGTCACCTTTAAGAACTTAGCCCGCAAAGCGGGGTGAAGCGTCACGTCGCAGGGGGATCGGGCATCCCCTGGGCGGGGGACCCCGACCCTGAGGCCGAGTGCGGGTTTACCCGCGTACCACCAGCCGGAAGACCTTCGGATGCGCGCGGAGCCAGACGTTCAACCGGCCGACCGAGCGCACCCAGGTCGAGCGGGCGGAGACGGGAAGCAGTCCAGTGAGAAACCTCGTCACCGCGCAAAAGCGGCGAAACCGCCGCTCGTCCATGTCTGTCCACTGTAGACCAAGACGGTCGCGGAACGTGGGCGGAAGGGTGCCGCGGATGAAGAAGAGCTGCGCGGAGTTCTGCGGGCGCTGAAGACGTCGCCAGAGCGCCTCCGGCAACAGGCGGCTGGGATTCTTCACCGTGCGGATGGTCTCGAACAGCGTCTCGATCGTCTCGTTCGGGCCGAAACCGGCGACCATCTCGTCGTAGTAACGCTCGAACGCGGGCCAGTCGGGCGGCATGTCCTGGTCCCGCACGCCCAGAAGGCGGCCGATGTCGCACATCTGTGCGTAGTACTCGGCGAGTTCGGCCTCCGACATCGGGTGCCCGAAGAACCTTTGTGTGTCAACGGGGACCTTGACCAGCGTCGCGTGCACCCAGGCGTACGCCCGCGGGTTCAACGCGGAGTAGCGACGCCCGTCGGCCTGCGTGCCGCGGAACTCTTTGTGCAGCTCACGCAGCCTGTCGGCCTCGAACTTCGCCCCCTCGGGACCGCCGTAGATGTAGATCGACAGCGAGGCCGCCGTCCGCATCAGCCGAGTCCACGGGTCCTCGGTGTAGTTCGAGTGATCCCGCACTCCGGCCGCGACCACCGGGTGCGCCACCTGCAGCACCAGCACCTGCCCGGCCAGCAACCCGGCCCGGAAGTCGCCGAAATACCGCCACGCCGCCGTCCCCTTCACGATCGGCGGCGCACTCATCACCCCAGTATGCCCCCGTCCTCCGGTGCGGTCGTGAGTGTTTCGCGGGGTTAGAACCCCGCGAAACACTCACGACCGCAAGGCGACCACCATGCTCAGGACATCGCGCCGCGGACGAGCATCATCAGGGACTCGGCAGCGGGGGTGTGCTGGGTGCCGGTGGCGAGGCGGCGCAGCTGGAGCCCCGCGATCAGGGCGACCACAGGCGCGGCCAGGCGCTCCGGCGACGGGACGTTCAGCGCGCGCAGGACCGTCAGGGCGAGTTCGTCGTATGCGGCGAAGCAGCGTTGAGTCGCGTCGCGCAGCTCCGGGTCGCGTCCGGCCTGGAGGAAGAGTTCGTGCGGGGCGATCTCGTCGGTGCCGAACGGCAGTTGCTCGATGACCTGCTGGACCAGCGCGGCGGCCTCCTCCAGGCTGAGGTCTTCCGCGCGATGTGCCTCGGCGACGGCGGTGAGCTTGGCCGTCTCCTCCGCCGCGAAGAGCAGCATGGCTTGCCGTAGCAGCTCCGTCTGGCTGGGGAAGTGGTAGGTCAGCGTCCCGAGCGAGACCCCTGCGTCGGCCACGATCCGCCGGTTGGTCAGCCCGGCGACACCCTGCTCGCCGATCACCTTGAGCGTCGCGCGCAGGATCGTTTCGCGAGTGCTCATGCGGGCCGGCGCTCGTCCCAGCGTTCGGCGGCCTCCAGCTGGGCCGCCAGCGCGATGAGCCGCTCCTCGGAGTGTGACGGCCCGAGCAGTTGGGCGCCCAGCGGCAGGCCACCGGTGGTCAGCCCGGCGGGCACGTTCACACCCGGCCAGCCGAGCACGTTCCACGGCCACGCGTACGGGCACGCCGCGATCATGGCCTGGTCGGTCTGCCAGCCGCTCAGCCCGTCGAACGCGCCGACACGCGGTGGGGGAGTCGCCGTTGTCGGCGCGAGCAGGACGTCGACGCCGCCGAAGACCGAGCCGATCTGCCGGTGCAGCAACGGTTCGGTGGCGCGTGCCAGGCGCAGGGCCCGGCCGGAGAGCTTGGCGCCGTGCCGCGCGTTGGAGCGCGTACGCGGATCGAGCAGCTCGGGCGACGGCAACCGGCGGCCCCAATCACGCACGCCCGCCAACGAGCGAGGCAGGAAGGTCAGCCCGATCATCCGGTAGTTCGGCTCGACCTCGACGATCTCGTGCCCGAGCCCGGCGAGCACCTCGGCGAGCCGCTCGACTGCACTCCGGACGCGCGGGTCAAGCTGGGTTTTCGTGGCGGTGAAGGGGATCCGCGTGGACAGCCCGATGCGGAGCTTGCCCGGTTCGCGGCGCGCGGCGGCTTGGTACGTCGTTCCCGTCCCGGCGGCGACGTCGAGCAGCAGCGCGGCGTCGGCCACGGTCCTGGCCAGCGGGCCGATCACGGTCAGGCCGTGGAAGAGTTCACCGTCGGTCGGGATGCGGCCACGCTGGGGCTTGATGCCGACGAGGTTGTTCCACGCGGCCGGGATGCGTACCGAGCCGGCGCCGTCCGAGCCGAGCGCGGCGGCCACCAGGCCCGCGGCGACGGCGGCCGCGGAGCCGCCGGACGACCCGCCGGGGGTGTGCTCACGGTTCCAGGGGTTGAGGGTGGCGCCGAAGGCGGTGCCCTCGGTGAACGGCCATTGCCCCAGCTCCGGGGTGTTCGTCTTGCCGACGATGATCGCGCCCGACGCCTTGAGCAGCCGGACCGCCGGCGAGTCCGAGGTCGCGACGGGGAAGTCCCCGGCGCAGCCGAACGCCGTGGGCAGCCCGGTGATGTCGATGTCGTCCTTGATCGCGACCGGCACGCCCAGCAGCGGCGCGCTCTCACCCGCGGCGAGCCTGCGATCCGCCTCGGCGGCTTCACACAGGGCGTCTTCGACACGCAGGACGCGGAAGGCGTTGAGGTCACTGACCCGGATGCGCTCGAAGGCGGCCGCCGTCAGCTCGGCCGACGACGTCGCACCGTCGGCGATCAGACGGGCTTGGGCGGCCAGCCCGGCGAAGGAAAGATCTGTCGCGGTCATCATGACTCCGCTTCGTTCGTTCGAACGAACAATACCACCGCCTGGTGGTTGCTGGCATGCTTGCGGCCTGGACCTAGGAGGCTCGAATGGCGCTTGACCTGGACCGATTCCCTCGACTGGCCCTCGGGAGCTGGCCGACGCCGCTGGAGAACGCCCCTCGGCTGAGCGCCGAGTTGGGCGTGAACGTGCTGCTCAAACGGGACGACGTCAACGGCCTCGGTGTCGGTGGGAACAAGCTTCGCAAGCTCGAATGGCTCCTCGGTGCCGCGGTCGCCGAGGGCGCGGACACGGTGATCACGTTCGGCGCGCTGCAGACCAACCACGGCAGGCAGACCGCTGCCGCGTGCGCGAAGCTCGGCCTGCGGTGCGAGCTGGTGCTGACGGCCAGGGTCCCGCGTTCGGGTGACGCCTACGAGCGGTCCGGAAACATCGTGCTCGACCATCTTTTCGGCGCTCACGTGCATATTTGCGCCGACAGCGAAGAATCCGACCGGACGTACGAGCGCCTGCTCACCGAAGCCGCCGCCGAGGGGCGCAAGGTGGCGTCCATCCCGGTCGGTGGCTCGGACGCGGTCGGCGTGCTGGGTTACGTCGCCGCCACCGAGGAACTCTTCGCGCAGTTGGAAGCGCGTGGTGTCGAAAAGGCGAGAGTTGTCGTGCCGCACGGAAGCGGTGGTACCGCCGCCGGTTTCGCCCTCGGCATGGCGCTGCTCGGGAAGCCCGGGACGGTCGAGGTCGCGTCCGTCGCCCACTCGGCGGAGGAGTCGCGGGACTCCATCACGGAGCTGGTCGGCGACACCGCGAAACTGCTCGGCGCGGAGATGCCCTCCCTCGACCATCTCCGCGTCGACGACAGCACGCTCGGCGCCGGTTATGGCGTTCCGGATGTGCGGGTTTGGGACGCGCTAAAGCTTTTCGGACGAACGGAAGGTGTTGTACTCGAACCGGTTTACAACGGCAAGGCGGCCGCCGCGCTGATCGGCTGGGCCGAACGAGGCGACTTCGGCGTCGACGAGCAGGTCGTTTTCGTGCACACGGGCGGGTTGCCCGGCCTTTACGGCTACAGCCTGGAGGCGGTTGACGCTGCTGGCGCGTGAGGCCAGCAGCATCAGCCCGAACAGCAGCGCGAGGTTGACCCCGAGCGCGAGCCGTTGCGTGACACCGACCGGCAGGGCCGCGTGCAGCTGGGAAATCACCGGTGTGCCGGGGAAATTGGAGAGCAGGTAGCTCGCGCCGAACAGGATGAGGCCGCCGAGGCTGTACCGGGTGAGCCTGACCAGTTTCGCGCGGTCGGCGGAGATCTTGTCCAGCAGCGAAAAACCGATCGCCGGCATGCTCAGGAACGCGACCAGGCAGGAGTACTGGTGGATCTCGCCGCTCACCGGACGCGGATACGAAGCGTAGCTCGCCGGGAACACCGCGGCCGTGGCGAGCCCCAGTGACCAGGTCGAAAAGAGGGTCGTCGTGGTGCGGCTGACGGTGATGCCGGACGCGTAAAGCGCGCCCAGCAAGCAGAATGAGCCGACGGCGAGCGAAAGCACGCTCGCCTCGAACATCCCCGTGCCGCGATCGGTGTAGGCATAACTGGACAACGTGTCGAGCACCGGATTGTGCGAGCTGATCAGGTGCAGGACCGTCATGGTCAAGATGCCCCAGCCGATCGCGGCCCCCGCCGCGATCAGCCAGGGCTTCGTGCGTGCCGCCGCGGTCCCCGATGTTTGCCGTGCTTTCCCCATGGAACAAGGGTCGCGCAGAAACCCGCCCGTGGTGATCCGGGAAACTCCCCGATTTTTCCGGGGGCTGGCCCTACCCCTTGGTGAAGTCCAGTAGTACCAAGGCTTGGTCGTCGTGGCGCTTCGCGCGCGGCCAGCGTTCGCCGTCGGGGTCCTGTTCTTCGGCCGCGCGGACGGCGTCCAGCACCGCTTGCGTGCCGTGCTCGCGCGCCAGTTTCAATGCCTGTGGCCAGTCGAAGAGGTGGTACTCGTCGACGCCGATCGACACGCCGTCACTGGCGAGCAGCATCGCGGTGACGCTCTCGCGCGGCCAACTCCGGCGGATCGCCTGCCCGGCCGCCGCCGGGTCGGCCTCGGCGACCCAGAAGCCGCCGTCGGCGTTCCGCTGGTTCCGGACGTCATCGCGGGTGCGGAGCTTTCCGTTGTTGCGTAAGGAAAGCAGCCGGTCGTCGGCGAGCACGTCCGGGCAGGTGTGCTCGAAGGCGACGATCGGGCTGTCGGCGAGCACGAGCCCGTCGACCCTGTCCTCGCTCCAGCGCACGATGGAGACCGTGCTGGACGGCGCGTTCCCCGGGGTCAGGCAATGCGCGCCGGCGACGTCCGCGATGGCCTTCGCGAGCACCTCGCCGAGGTCGGCGTCGGGCGCCGCGGTGAGCCCGTCGGCGAGCCGCTGGACCAGCAGGTTCGCGTACCAGCCGCCGGGCGGCAGGCCGGGGTCCGCCGAGGTGGCGCCGTCGAGGAGGAGCACGGCGTTGTCGAGTACGGCGACGTAATCCTCGCTCGGGCGCGGATTCCCGTCCGCGCCGACGCCCGCCTGCTCGGCGATCTCGATCTCGGGCATGGCCAGACCCTAACCGAGCTGGTCTGGTCCCGTCGTTTGTCAACTCCGGTTGACAAGACGAGGATGTCAACCTAGATTGACATCATGACGGAAGCAACGGATCTGGCGGCGCGGGCCGGTGACCACGATCCCCGGGTGGGATTGCAGGCGGTCACCGCGCTGCGCCGGCTGTTGGAGCAACTCGAAGCGGTACAGGTGCGCAGTGCGCGGGTGCACGGCTGGTCCTGGCAGGAGATCGCCGCCGAACTGGGTGTCAGCAGGCAAGCGGTGCACAAGAAGTACGGGAGGAACTGATGTTCGAGAAATTCACCAAGGACGCCCGCGAGGTGGTCGTCGAAGCGCAGAACGCGGCCAGGACGGCGGGCGCCACCCAAATCGAGCCGATCCACCTGCTGGCCGGGCTCATCGAAACCGCCGGCCCGGCCAACCCGCTCCTGGCCCGGTTCGACGTCTCGCCCGCTGACCTGACCGCGGAGTTCGAGCGCGTGCGGCGCCGCGGCGGGATGAGCGATTCGGACGCGGAGGCGCTCGGTGAGCTTGGCATCGACGTCGGGCAGATCGTCGAACGGTTCGAGCGGATGCACGGCGAAGGCGTCCTGGCCCGCCCCCGGCGTTCGGTGCGCGGGCACATCCCGTTCAGCGCCGGGGCGAAGAAGACGCTCGAACAGTGCTTGCGGGAAGCCGTGGCACTGGGCGACAGGCATCTGGGCGTGGAGCACCTGCTGCTCGCGCTGACGACCGTGCCGAGCCCGGCGGCCGGTGTGCTCGCCAAGCGAGGCATCGACCACGACGCCGTTCGCCGTGTCCTCCAGGAACGCAAGGCCAGTTAAGGGTTACGCCTTGTGAGCGTTCCCGCCGGTTAGAACCGGTCGCAACGCTCACAAGCCCCACCCGCAGACCCAGGCTGGCTAAAGGGCCTTCGGCCGCCAGGCGACCATCGGCAGGATCGCCTGGGTCAGCGGGCCGATGGCCAGGGCGTAGAGCACGGTGCCGACTCCGACCGTGCCGCCGAGCAGCCAGCCCGCCGCCAGCACGGCCACCTCGATTCCGGTCCGCACCAGCCGGACCGACCAGCCGGTGCGGGCCGCGAGACCGGTCATGAGGCCGTCGCGCGGACCGGGGCCGAGGCGGGCGCCGACGTAGATCGCGGTCGCGGCGGCGTTGAGCACCACACCGCCGACCAGCAGGATGATCTGCCAGCCGAGTTCGTGCTGGTCCGGCAGGAACGCGCGGACGACGTCGACCATCACCGAGATGACCAGGATGTTCAGCACGGTCCCGATACCGGGCCGCTGCCGCAGCGGAATCCACAGCAGCAGCACGATGACGGACGCGATCGCGGTGATCACGCCGAAGC
>Ga0247768_1000320_pt1 | contig 17733 bp, 14 predicted proteins | sample UWRJL016104C6_FD_179944 | JGI IMG/M metagenome (GOLD analysis project Ga0247768, IMG submission 179944) | Plant litter microbial communities from Arlington Agricultural Research Station in Wisconsin, United States - UWRJ-L016-104C-6 | ecosystem: Environmental > Terrestrial > Plant litter >... | reverse complement strand
GCGCCAGTCGAGAATGCGCTCGCCGTCGGGGATGGCCCCGGGCAGGACACGCGGGGTGGCGCCGGTGGAGATGAGGACGACGTCGGCGTCGATGACCTGGCTCGCGCCGGAGGAGTCCGTCACGCTCACCTTGTGGGTGGCGAGGCCGGGCTCTTCGTCGCTGAAGCGGGCCTCGCCGATGATCACGCGGACGCCTTCGCGCTGCACGCGGGCGCGGATGTCCGCGGACTGGGCGAGCGCGAGGCCGCGGACACGTCCGTGGACGGTCGGCAGGTCGATGCGTGTGTCGGCGAGGTCGGTGGTAATGCCGAGCTCCCGCAGGCCGTGCATGTTGGCACGCGCGCCCGAGGAGGCGATGAAGGTCTTGGAGGGCACGCAGTCGTACAGCACGCACGCGCCGCCGAGGCCGTCACGCTCGACAATCGTGACGTCAGCGCCATGTTGCGCGGCGACCAGAGCTGCTTCGTAACCCGCCGGGCCACCGCCCATGATCACGATCCGGGTCACCTGAAACCTCCTCCTGGCAGTGCTTTCGCCGATGTTTTCGGCGACGCGCCCACCGTACGCGGACGACCTTTCGTCCGTTTGAGTGGCCGGACACGGCACACACGTCCAATCAGGTGATCAGGTGGTCGCTAGGCTGTGCCTCGTGACGTTGTATGCCGCGTATGGATCCAATATGGAGCCCGCTCAGATGATGCAGCGCGCTCCCCATTCACCGATGGCCGGAACCGGCTGGCTGGAGGGGTGGCGGCTGACCTTCGGCGGCGAGGACTTCGGCTGGGAAGGCGCGCTGGCCACCATCGTCGAAGACCCCGGCTCGCGGGTGTTCGTCGTGCTCTACGACGTGACCGCGCAGGACGAGGACGGCCTCGACCGCTGGGAAGGCGGCGAGCTCGGCATCCACACCAAGATCCGCCTGCGCGTCCAGACCATGGACGGCTCGGTCCTCGCCTGGCTCTACGTCCTCGACGCCTACGAAGGCGGCCTCCCCTCCGCGCGCTACCTCGGTGTCCTCGCCGACGCCGCCGAAGCCGCCGGCGCCCCCGTCGACTACGTCGACGCCCTCCGCACCCGCCCCTGCACCGGCATCACCGGCTAAGTGCAATCCACGCGCACTCGTGTGCATTCTGTGCACACCCGTGGGCAATCCACGCGCACGTGTGAGCGATCTGTGTACGCCTAGTCAGCTCGATCGCTTCGCGAACGCGTCCCGGACTTCCCTGATCACCCGGCTCGGATCAGCCAAGTCCGCCGCGGCGGCACGGATCACGATCCAGCCGCGCCCTGCCAGTCGCTGATCGCGGACGGCGTCGTACTCCTTCCGTTCTTCATGAGCGGCGTATCCGTCGTACTCGAACGCGATTCTCAGCTGGGGCCACGCCATGTCCAGGACATAGAGCCGCCGACCATCGACGGTGAAAATCTCGTACTGTGCCTCGGGGACCGGGAACCCGGCTTCCACCAGAATCAGCCGGAAGAAACTCTCCGGCGGGGAATCCGCTCTGCCGGTCGCGAGGCTGGTCAACATCAAGGCCCGGTTGGTGCCTCGCCGGTCCTGGCGCTGTGCGATCCTGCCCGCGATTCCCGCACACAGCGCTTCGCCGTCCGACGCTGAAAGGCACGCCAGCGCCTGGTCCAGGCTGGCGAACGCGGCGCGCTTGTCGCCATCGCAGAGGAAGTCCGCCAACGCGAGATCCAGGGCCAAGACCTGCAAACCGTCCAACTCGACGACGTCGCTCGGGTGGTAGTCCCCTCGGTGCACGACTAGCCCCGGCTTGGATCTCCCCGATCGGGTCGCGGGCACCAAGACGTGTACGTCCGTGGATTCGGCCGCGGTGAGCCCGTGCAGCGCGAGGGCCGTCACCCCCGACAGGACCGCGGGCTGCCCCACCGCCAGCAACGCCGCCGCCGCACGAGCGCGGGGATCGAGTAGGTCGGCAGCGTGCACGAGCACTCCACGCCAGATCTGTCTGTATACGCCGGTGTCCAACGCCGTACGCAGGGCACGCTCGCCCATCTCCGCGGCGACTTCACTACGCAAAGCCGCACCTTGCCACGCTGTGTTACCAAGCACCTCGTCAGCATCGGGAACAAACGCGTACGGCGAAACCAGGCTGTCCCCAGCCCTGTGGATAACTCGCTATCTGTGGATAACCCAAAAACCGCGTGTCTACGTGCGAAAACGCAAACACGCGATCATGGACTGCCCACACTTGTACACAGACTGCACACGGGTGCGCGTGGATTGCACTCGGGTGGGTTACGCGAGGGCTGCTAGGGCGGTGTGGACCATGACGCGGACGCCGATGAGCAGGGCTCGTTCGTCGAGGACGAAGGAGGGGCGGTGGATGTCGCTCATGGGGCCTTCGCCGGACCAGACGCCGAGGCGGGAGAAGGCGCCTTCGACGTGTTCGAGGTACCAGCCGAAGTCTTCACCGCCTGACGACTGTTCGGTGCTGGCGAGCGCCTGCTCGCCGACGGCCGCGCCGACACCGGCGCGCAGGACCGTCACGCTTTCGGGGTCGCTCACCACGGGCGGGACGCCGCGGCGGTAGTCGAGCGAGAAGCCAACGCCGGTCGGCGCGAGCAGGGACTCGACGGACGCCGCGACCAGCGGCTCGAGCATGCTCCACACCTCGTGGTCGGCGGTGCGCAGCGTGCCGCGCAGGACACCGTCCTGCGGGACGGCGTTGGCGGCCTGGCCGGCGTGCACGGCGCCCCAGACCAGCACGGTGCCCGAACGCGGGTCGACCCGCCGGGAGAGCACCGACGGCAGTGAGGTGATGATGGTGCCGAGCGCGTGCACCAAGTCGGCTGTCAGGTGCGGGCGCGAGGTGTGGCCGCCCGGCGAGGTGAGCCGGAGCTCGATCAGGTCGGCCGCGGAGGTCAGCGGGCCGACGCGGGTGCCGATCTGGCCGACGGGCAGCCGCGGGTCGCAGTGCAGCCCGAAGATCCGCTCGACGCCTTCGAGCGCGCCCGCGGCGATCATGTCCAACGCTCCGCCGGGCATCACCTCTTCGGCGGGCTGGAAGATCAGCCGGACCCGGCCCGGCAGCTCCGGCGCGCACGCCAGCGCACGGGCCGCGCCGAGCAGGATGGCCGTGTGGGCGTCGTGCCCGCACATGTGGGCCGCACCCTCCACAGTGGACGCGTAGGGCAGGCCCGTGTCCTCGTCCAGCGCGAGCGCGTCCATGTCGGCGCGCAGGGCGACACAGCGCTCACCAGCGCCGATGTCGCAGATGACACCGGTACCACCCGCCAGCACCTTCGGGTCGAGCCCGACCGCCCGCAGCAGCTTCGTCACGAGTTCCGTGGTCGCGAACTCGTTGCGCGACAGCTCCGGATGGGCGTGGATGTGCCGTCTCCAGGCCAGTACGTCCGTCGAGTTCGCCTGGAGCCAGCCGTCCAGCCAGAACGGTCCTCGCCCGGCACCCATGTCCTGCACAGGTGCCATCGTGACGCCGGCTTCCGTGATCAGCGCGCCGGGCGCCTCGATAGGGGAAACGCGACCGTCTCGGTCGCCTGGAATGTCCGGTCGTGCACGCTCTTCTGAGAAATCAAGCACGGTCACGCCAAACCTCCCTTCGCGACACCGGTAACCACAGGAGCGATCACGATGTGCCGTTCGGTGATGACTGTCTTACCCATTTGCAGTCGATCGTGCACCATGCAGGCGGCAACCCGCCCGGCGGACGGCGGCACCCTAGGCGGCCGGTAGTGGATCTGCGTTGAACGGTGTGACGACTTCGGTTAGGCCGAATACCCGTTTCTCAGCCGCTCTTGGCCTTCTTCGACCGGACCCGGCGGCCCCACCAGACGAGGAAACCGAGTACGAGCGCGATGCCGCCGGCGACGATCTTGTTCTTCGTCTGCTTGGCGTCGGCCTCGGTGGTACCGGCCGGATCGAGGACCGGCCCGGGCGGCGCCGTCTGCTCGCGCACCGGCGACACCTGCGGTGATACCGCGAAAGCGGCCACGGCGACCACACTCGACGGCTGTGCCGTCACGGCCTGGGCCGGTGGCGCGAGCACGACCAGGAACCCGATCAGACCGGCCGACACGACAGCGCGGATTTTGGTCATCGACTACCTCTCTGGCGACGAAGCAATATTCTGCCGTTCCACCTGACGAGATGTCAGCCACCATCCGGCGTGTACAGGTTACCGATCGGAGAACACACTCACCGTTCGGAGAACGCCGCCAAGATCCGCTGCGCGGCGAGCGTCGGGGTCAGCCCTCCGTCACGGACGGCCTGCTCGACCTCCGGTACCACCGCCTTGACCTCGGGATGTGCCGCCAGCCTGCCCAGTAGCTGCTCACGCACCATCGCCCAGGTCCAGTCCACCTGCTGACGCCGCCGCCGCTCGTCCAGTTCACCCGATTCGGCCAGTGTGGTGTGGTGCCGCCCGATCTCCGCCCACACCGTATCGAGGCCGACGTCGTTGAGCGCGCTGCAGGTCAGGACCGGTGGGGTCCACGGCGCGTCGGGCCCGTAGATCATCCGCAACGCCCCCGCCAGCTCGCGGGCCGCGCGCTTGGCGTCACGCTCGTGGTCGCCGTCGGCCTTGTTGACCGCGATGACGTCGGCGAGCTCGAGGACACCCTTCTTGATCCCCTGCAGTTGATCACCCGTCCGGGCGAGCGTCAGGAACAGGAAGCAGTCGACCATGTTCGCCACGGTCACCTCGGACTGCCCGACCCCGACGGTCTCGACGAGCACGATGTCGTACCCGGCGGCCTCCATCAGCACGATCGTCTCGCGGGTCGCCCTGGCGACGCCGCCGAGCGTGCCGGAGGTCGGCGACGGCCGGATGAACGCCGCCGGGTCGACCGCGAGCCGCGCCATCCGGGTCTTGTCGCCGAGGATGCTGCCGCCGGTGCGGGTCGACGACGGGTCGACGGCGAGCACCGCCACCTGGTGTCCCTCGCCGGTCAGGTCGGTGCCCAGCTGGTCGATGAAGGTCGACTTCCCGACGCCGGGCACACCGGTGATACCCACCCGCCGCGCGCCCCCCGCGTGCGGCAGCAGCTCGACGAGCAGCTCCTGCGCCTGCGCCCGGTGGTCGTCCCGCTGGGATTCCACCAGCGTGATCGCCTTGGACAGCACCCCGCGGTCTCCCGCGAGCACTCCCTTGGCGTACGCCGCGACGTCGACTACGCGCGCCAACGCTACGACTCCCGCGCGCTCAGCTGCCCGAGCAGGTCGATGGCCGCGTCCGCGATCACCGTGCCGGGCCCGAAGATCGCCGCCGCGCCCGCCGCCCGCAGCTCCTCGTAGTCCTGCGGGGGGATCACGCCGCCGACCACGACCATGATGTCCTCCCGGTCCAGCTCGGCCAGCTCCGCGCGCAGCGCGGGCACCAGCGAAAGGTGCCCGGCCGCCAGCGAGGAGACGCCGACGACGTGCACGTCCGCCTCGACGGCCTGCCGCGCGACCTCGCCGGGGGTGGAGAACAGCGGGCCGACGTCGACGTCGAAGCCGATGTCGGCGAACGCGGTGGCGATCACCTTCTGGCCGCGGTCGTGCCCGTCCTGCCCCATCTTGGCGACCAGGATCCGGGGACGGCGGCCCTCGGCCTCGGCGAACGCCTCGACCAGCTCACGGGCCTTGTCCAGGTTCTGCGATTTCCCCACCTCGTCCCGGTACACCCCGGAGATCGTCCGGATTTGACCCGCGTGGCGGCCCCACGGCTTCTCCAGTGCGTCGGAAATTTCACCGACTGTCGCCTTCGCCCGCGCCGCGTCGATCGCCAGCTCCAGCAGGTTGCCGTCGCTCTCGGCACCCGCGGTCAACCGGCGCAGAGCGTCCTCTGTGGCCTCCGAATCGCGTTCTTCCTTGAGTCTCCGCAGTTTTTCCAGCTGCTGGGCGCGCACGCCCGCGTTGTCGACCTTGCGGACGTCGATGGCCTCGTCCTGCGCGCCCTGGTACTTGTTGACGCCGATCACGGCCTGGCGCCCGGAGTCGATCCGCGCCTGGGTGCGCGCGGCGGCCTCTTCGATGCGCAGCTTCGGGATGCCCGCGTCGATCGCCTTGGCCATGCCGCCGGCGGCCTCGACCTCGCTGATGTGCCCCCACGCCTTGCGCGCCAGGTCGTAGGTGAGTTTCTCGACGAACGCGCTGCCGCCCCACGGGTCGATCACCCGGTTCGTCCCGGATTCCTGCTGCAGCAGCAGCTGGGTGTTCCTGGCGATGCGGGCGGAGAAGTCCGTCGGCAGCGCGAGCGCCTCGTCGAGGGCGTTGGTGTGCAGCGACTGCGTGTGCCCCTGGGTCGCGGCCATCGCCTCGACGCAGGTCCGCACGACGTTGTTGTAGACGTCCTGCGCGGTCAGCGACCAGCCCGAGGTCTGGCAGTGCGTTCGCAGCGACAGGGACTTCGCGCTTTTCGGGTCGAACTGCTTGACGAGCTTGGCCCAGATCAGCCGGGCCGCGCGCATCTTCGCGACCTCCATGAAGAAGTTCATCCCGATCGCCCAGAAGAACGACAGGCGCGGGGCGAACTTGTCGATGTCCAGCCCGCCTTCCATACCGGCGCGGATGTACTCGACACCGTCCGCGAGGGTGTACGCCAGCTCCAAGTCGGCCGTCGCCCCGGCCTCCTGCATGTGGTAACCGGAGATCGAGATCGAGTTGTACCGCGGCATGTTCCGCGAGGTGAACGAGAAGATGTCCGAGATGATCCGCATCGACGGCTGCGGCGGGTAGATGTAGGTGTTGCGGACCATGAACTCTTTGAGGATGTCGTTCTGGATCGTCCCGGCGAGCTTGTCCGGCGTGACACCCTGCTCTTCGGCCGCGACGACGTAGAGCGCCAGCACCGGCAGCACGGCGCCGTTCATCGTCATCGACACGCTCATCTTGTCGAGCGGGATGCCGTCGAAGAGCTGGCGCATGTCGTAGATCGAGTCGATGGCGACCCCGGCCATGCCGACGTCACCGGCGACCCGCGGGTGGTCCGAGTCGTAACCGCGGTGGGTGGCCAGGTCGAAGGCGACCGAAAGGCCCTTCTGACCGGCCGCGAGGTTGCGCCGGTAGAACGCGTTGGACTCCTGCGCGGTCGAAAAACCGGCGTACTGCCGGATCGTCCACGGCTGGTTCACGTACATCGTCGGGTACGGCCCGCGCAGGAACGGCGCGATGCCGGGGTAGGTGCCCAGGAAGTCCACTCCGGACAGGTCCTCGGCCGTGTAGACCGGCTTGATGCCGATGCCTTCGGCGGTCTCCCAGGCCAGCGCGTCCGGCCCCTTGCCGGTGGCGGCGTGGAGCGCGTCGGCCCAAGCGGCCTGGCCGCCGGGCTCGGGCGAGCCGAGTTCCACATCGGAGAAATCCGGGATGGCCATCACTGAACTCCCAGCGTCACGAGGGTTCCGGTCAGTACTTCGAGCGCGTCACAGCCCAGGTGGAGGTACCCGGTGACGTCGGCGTAGTCGTCCGAGGGCTTGCCCGCGAGCAGGACCGCTTGTGCCCCGGCGTTCTTCAACCCGGTGGCCACCTCGGCCGCCTGTTCGCCGTAGGAGCGGTCGCTCCCGCAGATGCAGGCCACGGTGGCGCCGCTCTCCGAGAACGCCTTCACGACGTCGTCGGTCACGCCCGCGTTGACCACCTCGATGCCGCCCGCCTGGAACAGGTTCGCGGCGAAGCCCACGCGCCCGGTGTGCGAAGCGAGCGAGCCGAGGGTGGCGAGGAAGACGCGAGGACGTTCGCCGGTCGACTCAAGATGCGCGTCGGAGCGGTCCCGCAGCGTTTCGTACTCCTGCGCGTACCGGACGCGGGGCAGCCCGCCCCGCGAAGTGTCCACAACGGACGGGACCGGCGTCCGCTCGACCTTTTTCTCTTCCAGGTTGGCGAATTCGCTGACCCCGGTGATCGGGTCCTCGCGGGTGGCCAGCCGTTTCGAGCGGGCCTCCCAGGTCGCGGCGAGCCGTCCGGCCAGCGTGCCCGAGTCGAGCACCGCCTCGATGCCGCCTTCGCGCTCGATGCCGGTGAACTCCCCCCAAGCGACCTTGGCCAGCTCGGCGGTCAGGTTTTCGACGTACCAGGAGCCGCCCGCCGGGTCGATGACCCCGGCCAGCTTGGACTCTTCGAGCAGGATCGCCTGGGTGTTGCGGGCGATCCGGCGGGAAAACGCGTCCGGCAGGCCGATCGCGGCGTCGAACGGGAGCACGGTGATGGAGTCCGCGCCGCCGATCCCGGCGCCGAAGCAGGCCAGCGTGGTGCGCAGCATGTTGACCCACGGGTCGCGCCGGGTGAGCATCGCCGACGACGTCACGGCATGCTGGCGCATGCCGCGTGCCTCCGCGCCGACCCCGGCCACCTCGGTGACGCGGGCCCACAACCGCCGCGCCGCGCGGAACTTGGCGATGGTGAGGAACTGGTCGGCGCTCGCGGCGAGCCGGAATTCGATCTGCCCGGCGGCCGCGTCGACGTCGAGCCCGGCGTCGGTCAGCGCCCGCAGGTACGCGACACCGGCCGCGATGGCCGCACCCAGCTCCTGCGCGTCCGAGCCGCCGGCCTCATGGAAGACCGTCCCGTCGACCACGATCGTGTGTAATTTCGGATATTTCGCGGCCAGTCGCGCGGCGAGTACGGCGGCCGGGGTGACGTCGTGTGGCTCACCTGTCCGGGCTCGTAGCCCGATCGGGTCGGCGCCGACGTTGCCGATCGCCCCGCTGGGGGGAATCTCACGCTCAGCGAACACCGCGAGCAGGGCCTCCGCCGCGGCTTCGTATTCCGCGCCGGCGTCGAGCGTGACGGCCGCCAGGTCGACGTAGACCTCGTTCAGCGCGTCGGCCAGCGACTCGACGGGCAGGGCGTCGCCGCCGAGGCGGAGCCAGAGCGAGCTCACGCCGCCTTCGAGGTCGGCGAGCACGGCTTTGTTGGTCGCGCGCGGGTCGGACTGGGCGTGCAGCGCGCGGATGTCCCAGCCGGTGCCGACCGAACCCTCCGGCTTGGCACCCCGCACGAACGGCGGAAGCCCGGGATAACCGGTCTCGGGCTCGGTGTCCTCGGCCGTGTACAGCGGCTGGATCTCGATGCCGTCGTAGGTCGTGCTCACGAGCAGGCTTTCGGGCGCGATGTCGGACCCTTCGGCCAGCGCACCGCTCTTGCGCAGCACCCCGGTGACGAGTTCTCGCCAGTCCGCGCGGCTCGGCGCGGCGAACTCGGCGGCGAGCTTCAACTCGTCCGGCGCGGACGGCTTCGTCCCAGCTTGAGTCATACCTAGGCATGTTAGGGCCATGAACACCACCTGCGGTGTGACTCAAGTCGCGGCTAAGGGTCCCTAAGGGGGTGAGTCATGCCACCGAACTCTCCGTAGTCCGACAGAATAGGGGCGTGTCCACCTCCAGCGAAGAGACGCGCGTAGTCGCCGGGCGTTACCGCCTGCGCTCCGTGCTCGGCTCCGGGTCGATGGGCACCGTGTGGTCGGCCTACGACGAGTTCCTGCACCGGCCCGTCGCGGTCAAAGAGGTGCGGCTGCCGCCCGGTGTCCCCGCCGCCCACGCGGACGAGCTCCGCGAACGAACCCTGCGCGAGGCCAGGGCCATCGCGGTCCTCTCGCACCCCAACGTGATCATCCTGCACGACGTCGCCCGCGAGGGCGGTGAGCCGTTCGTCGTGATGGAGCTACTGCCGTCGCGCAGCCTGGCCCACATGCTGCGCGACCACGGGCCGTTGAGCGTCGAGCAGGCAGCCGCGGTGGGCAACGCCGTGGCCGCCGCGCTCGAGGCCGCGCACGCCGCCGGGATCACGCACCGTGACGTCAAGCCCGGCAACGTGCTGGTCGCCGCCGACGGGCGCATCAAGCTCACCGACTTCGGCATCGCCCGCAACGTCTCCGAGGCGACCATGACCCGCACCGGGATGATGCTGGGCTCACCCGCCTACATCGCCCCGGAGGTCGCGACGGGCGGCGCCGTCACCGCGAGTGCCGACCTGTGGGGACTCGGCGCGACGCTGTTCGCGTCGGTGGAGGGCAGCCCGCCCTACGACGCCGACGGCGACCCGCTCGAAACCGTCGGCAAGGTGGTCAACGGCGACGTGCCGAAGCCCACCCCCGGCCCGATAGCCGGGGTCATCAGCGCGCTGATGGAGAAGGACCCCGCCGCGCGGATCTCGCTGCGCGAGGTGCGGCAGCGGCTGCATTCGCTGCAGCCCAAGACCCCGCACGACCTCTTCCCGCCCGAGCTGTTCCGCACGCCCGACGGCAAGCGCACCTCCGCGCAGCTGGACGCGACGGACACCCAGATCATCAAGACGGTCTCGCCGTCGAAGCCCAAGCCCGCGGTGAGCACCAGCTCACAGCTGGCGGCGGACCCCGGCCCGCTGCCGTTCCTGGCCTCCGGCACCAACTCGGGCCTGAGCTCGCACGTCGACTCCGCCGTCGGCAGCACCGGCATCAACGCGCCGACGACACCGGTGCGCCCGATGACCGGCTGGGTGCCGCCGCCCCCGAAGGCCTCTTCCCGGAGCAGGCTGGGCAAGCTCGTGCTGTCCGTGGTGGCGATGCTGCTGTTCCTCACCGCGGCGGGCGGCGGGTTCGCGCTGGCCAGGACCGTCGGCGGGCAGTCGATCATGCCGCCGGAGCAGCAAAGCCGCCCCGCCGCGCCGCCCGCGGCTCCGCCACCGTTGCCGACGCTTGTCACCCAGCAGGGCGACGCGGCGAACGTGACCGGCGTCAAGGCGCAGTTCACCATCGACATCCCCGAGAAGTGGGCCAAGTTCGTCACGCAGCTGACGGCCGCGAACAAACTGCCGGCGAGCACGATCGTCGAGTTCGTTTCGCCTGACGGCAGGCAGACGGTCGCCGTCCAGCGGTTCGCCGACTTCTACAAGACACACCCGAGCGAGAGCGACTACATCCCGGCGCTGGAGGCCACCTTCCGTTCCGGCGACTTCACCCTCGTCCAGCAGCCGAAGGCGGCGGGCGGCGGCATCGACATCACCTACCGGACGCTGGAGGGCAGCCCTTCCGGCGGGCTTCCGGCGGCCGAAGGCACGGGCCCGGCGTGGCGGACGACCTTCGCGCACCTCTTCAAGCTGGGCAACAGCCTCTGGATCGTCACCGCGACCGTCCCCGTCGAGCAGGAAGGCAGTGGCGGGACGGAGCTGTTCGGCCGGGTCGCCGGGACGTTCAAGATCCTTGAGTGAAGCGCTTCCGTGAGACGGTCTGGTGGCCGAGCCGGCGAAGCACGCTGAACAGGGCTTCGCCCAGGACGGTGCCGATAACGGCTGTCTCCACGATCGACTCCGTGTCGGGCATGGCGGCGACCAGCGCGATGTCCTTTTCGACCATCTCGGCGGCCAGCCGCGCGTAGTGGTCCAAGCCGTCGAGGAACTGGACGCGGTCCAGCTCGCGGAAGGTGCACAGCACGCCGACGAGCGCCTCGACGACCTCGTCCCCGGGCTTGACCTCCCAGCCGTTCTCGGCGGCCATCGCCTCGATCCGGGCCATCGCCCACGCCCGGCCCTCGTCGTCGACGGCCACCTTCGGCATCTTCAAGCCGTGGGTCGCGACGCCGAGCACGTCGTGCGTGGGGGTCTCGTCCTTCACCGCTTCGAGCACCGCGCCGACCTCTGAGATCGACAGCCCGCCGATGTCCATCAGCGCGCGGATGAGCTTCAGCTGCCGGACGTGGGCCGCCCCGTAGCGTGCCTGGTTCGGGCTCGTCCGCTCGCCGGGCGTCAGCAGGCCTTCCCGCAGGTAGTACTTGATCGTCGCGACCGGCACCCCGGACTCGGTGCTCAGCTCGGCCATCCGCATCCGGTCATCCTCCCTCAGGGAAAAACCCCGATTCCCGCCCATCCCTTGACGGCGGTCACCATCGTATGGATAGTTTAGCTATCCAAGATAGAGAGTACAACTATCCGAGAGCTTCACTATCCATCTGGAGAGATCATGGATGACCTCAGGCAACGCGCCGCGACCTGGCATCGGCCGGCGATGGTGTGCGCCGCGGTGATGGCGGTGATGGCCGTCGTGTCGCTCGGCGGGCTGGTCCTCGACGACCGCGTCCTGCTCGGCGCGCCGATCTGGCTCAAGCCGTTCAAGTTCGCCGTGTCGATCGCGCTGTACCTGGTGACCTGGGCGTGGATGGTCTCGCTGCTGGAGAAGGGCAAGCGGCTGGCCCGCCACGTCTCGCTCGGGCTGGTCATCGCGGTGTCGGTCGAGTACGTGATCATCGTGGTGCAGGTGGTCCGGGGGCAGACCAGCCACTTCAACGGCACGACCCCGCTGAACGCCACGCTGTACGCGATCATGGGCGTGACGATCAGCGCGCTGTGGGTCGGCACCTTCGTCCTCACGGTGCTGCTGTTCCTGACACCGCTCAAGGACAAGGCGAGCCAGTGGGGCATCCGGCTCGGCGCCGTGATCGCACTGGCGGGCCTCGGCCTCGCCTTCCTGATGACCAGCCCGACGGCGATGCAGCTGGCGGCCATGAAGACCGACACGTTCGACGGGGTCGTGGGCGCGCACAGCGTCGGCGTCGCGGACGGCGGGCCGGGCATGGCGGTCACCGGGTGGAGCACCACCGGCGGCGACCTGCGAATCCCGCACTTCGTGGGGATGCACGCGTTGCAGGCGCTGCCGCTGTTCGTGCTGCTGCTCGGTGTCCTCGCCGCGCGGTTCCCCCGGCTGCGGGACGACACCCTCCGCACGCGGCTCGTGGTGATCGCGGCCGCCGGCTACGCCGGGATCGTCGCACTCGTCACCTGGCAGGCGCTGCGCGCGCAGTCGCTGATCCACCCCGACGCGCCGACACTCGGCGCGTTCGCCGCGCTGGTCGTGCTCCTGGCCGTCAGCACCGTGCTCGTCCTCCGCCGCCGGGAACTGGTGGCCGCGGCATGAGCACCCTGGGGATCTTCACTTGGACGTTCTATCTGGCGGCGCCGTTCTGGGCCCTGCTGATCCTGGCCCCGACGTGGTCGTGGACCCCTCGGATCTTCGCCTCGCCCTGGGCGGCGCTGCTGCCGATCGTCGCCTACTTCGCCTTCGCCTTCCCGCACTTCGGTGAGCTCTGGCACGTCGTCAGCAAACCGGACCTGCCCGCGCTGCAAGCGTTTCTCGGGCAGCCGTACGGTGCCGCGGCGATCTGGGCGCACCTCGTGGCGTTCGACCTGTTCCTCGGTCGGTGGATGTACTTCGAAGGCCGCGAGCGCGGCATCCACCCGCTGATCGTGAGCCTGATCCTGTTGCTGACGATCTTCCTGTCGCCTTTCGGGCTGGTGGCGTTCCTGGTGGTCCGGAGCGTGCAAATCCGCCGGAACGGCCTTGTGAGCGTCGCGGCCGGTTCTAACCGGCCGGAACGCTCACGAGTTCCTGGGCGCCGGATACGCTCGGAGCATGAGTGAGATCGAGGCCAACGAGGCCGCCGCAGCCGCCGCAGTCATCGCCGACCAGACCGGGTTCGAGACGCACGAAATCGCGGTCGTGCTGGGTTCCGGCTGGCGGCCCGCCGCCGACGTCATCGGCGAGGCCGAGACGGAGATCAGCCTCGGTGACCTGCCGGGGTTCCTGGCGCCGAGCGTGGCCGGGCACGGGGGCACCGTCCGCTCGGTGAAGGTCGGCGACAAGCGGGCCCTCGTACTGCTCGGCCGCACGCACTTCTACGAGGGCAAGGGCATCGACCCGGTGGTGCACAACGTGCGCACCGCCGCCGCGGCGGGCGCGAAGGTCGTGCTGCTGACGAACGCGGCCGGTGGGCTGCGTGCGGGTTTCCGGGTCGGGCAGCCGGTGCTGATCTCCGACCACCTGAACCTGACCGCGCGCTCGCCCATCGTCGGCGCGAACTTCGTCGACCTGACCGACCTGTACTCGCCGCGGTTGCGCGACCTCGCCCGCGAGATCGACCCGTCCCTCGAAGAGGGCGTGTACGCCGGGCTGACCGGCCCGCATTTCGAGACCCCGGCGGAGATCCGCATGCTCCGGACGATGGGCGCGGACCTCGTCGGCATGTCCACCGTCCTGGAGGCCATCGCCGCCCGCGCGGCCGGTGTCGAGGTGTTCGGCCTCTCGCTGGTCACCAACCTCGCCGCCGGGATGACCGGCGAGCCGCTCAACCACGTCGAGGTGCTCGAAGCGGGCCGCGCCGCGGCCGAAAAGATGGGCACCCTGCTGCGGGAACTGGTCGCCCGCGCGTAAGCCCGCCTCGGCTTTTGCCCTCGGGTGTGCGTGGATTGCCCACACGCGTACGGGGAGTGCACACGGGCGCGCACAGACTGCACTCGCCGCGAGGTAGCCCGTAGGCTTGGCCGGTGACCACCTCTTTGACGCCCGCACTGCGTGACAAGGCGTTTCGCTGGATAGCCGACGACGTCGACCCGGATTCGCGTGCCGAACTGCAGGGCATCGTCGCCCGCGCGATGGGCGGCGCGCCCGGGGCGGTCGACGAGCTCGCGGACCGCATGGCCGGGGCGCTGGAGTTCGGCACCGCGGGCCTGCGCGGGCCGGTGCGCGCGGGGCCGAACGGGATGAACGTCGCGGTGGTCACGCGGACGACGGCCGGGGTCGCCACCTGGCTCAAGCAGCAGGGCAAGGCGGGCGGGGTGGTCGTCGTCGGCCGCGACGCCCGGCACGGCTCGGAGGCGTTCGCCAAGACCGTCGCCGAGGTGCTCAACGCCGCCGGTTTTGTGGTCGAGTCGCTGCCTTCACCGCTGCCGACACCGGTGCTGGCCTTCGCCGTCAAACACCTCGGGGCGGTCGCCGGGATCCAGATCACCGCGTCGCACAACCCGCCCGCGGACAACGGTTACAAGCTTTACGACAGCACGGGTGGGCAGATCGTGCCGCCGGCCGACGGGCTGATCGAGCACGCCATCGAGGCGGCGCCGGGCGCGGTGAACGTGCCCAGGGAGCCGGGGGCGGCGGTGCTCGGCGACGAACTCGCGGCGGCGTACCTCGCCAAGGTCGCCGCCCTGCCGCGCGGACCCGAACGCAGCCTGAGAATCGCGGCCACCGCGCTGCACGGTGTCGGCGCCGAAACACTGCGCCGGGCCTTCGAACTGGCCGGCTTCACCGACCTGCACCTGGTCGCCGAGCAGTCCGAACCGGACGCCGACTTCCCCACGGTCTCGTTCCCCAACCCCGAGGAGCCCGGCGCGACGGACCTGCTGCTGGCACTCGCGTCCGAAGTGGACGCCGACCTCGCGATCGCGCTGGACCCCGACGCCGACCGCTGCGCGCTCGGGGTCCGCGAGCGCGACGGCTCCTGGCGGATGCTGCGCGGCGACGAGACGGGCGCGCTGCTCGGCGAGCACATCCTGTCCACTTTGGACAAGGTGGCCGAGCCGGACCCGTTGGTGGCCACCACGATCGTGTCCGCCTCCCTGCTCGGGGAGATCGCCAAGACCCACGGCGCCCGGTACATCGAGACGCTCACCGGCTTCAAATGGCTGGCACGCGCCGGCGCGGAACTCGTGTTCGCCTACGAGGAAGCCCTTGGTGTCTGCGTGAACCCGGGTTTCGTGCGGGACAAGGACGGCATCGCCGCGTCCGTGCTCGCCGCCGGGTTCGCCGCGAGCCTCAAGGCCGCCGGTCGCTCCCCGCTCGACGTGCTGGACGAACTCGCCGTGCGGCACGGGGTGTACGTGACGGACCAGGTCGCCTTGCGGGTCACGGACCTCGGCGTACGTTCGAAGCTGATGGCCGGATTGCGCGCGGACCCGCCCGCCTCACTGGCGGGCATCGACGTCGAGATCGAAGATCTCCTGCCCGAAGCCGATGTACTGCGACTGAGCGGCGAAGGTCTGCGAGTGGTCGTGCGCCCTTCGGGTACCGAGCCGAAACTCAAGGCTTACCTGCAGGTGATCGAACCCGTCTCCGGAGCGGAGACACTCTCGCAGTCACGCACAGCGGCGAAAGACCGTCTGGCGGCCGTGCGTGAGGAAGTCGAACGCCTCTTGTCGGCGTAGTGAGCTAGGCAAAGAAACAGCAGGTCAAACCGGAAAAATGAACGGATTCGCCGTTCCCTCATGTTTGTTCCGGTGACATTTCCGGAGAGGACGTCACACAGCGCTGGGTATACTTTTCCCATTCTTTCGTATGGTCCCGCCATTTCCCGAATGGCCCGCTTCGGCGCGGGCCCGGCCCCGTGAAGGCTCTGAATCGTGCCGACCTTGCTGATCGTCCATCACACTCCGTCGCCGTCGATGCGGGCGATGTTCGAGGCCGTGGTTTCCGGCGCGACCGACCCGGAACTCGAAGGAGTGAACGTCGTCCGCCTGCCCGCGCTGTCCGCCACCGCGGCGGACGTGCTGGCCGCGGACGGGTACGTGCTCGGCACACCCGCCAACCTCGGATACATGAGCGGAGCGCTCAAGTTCTTCTTCGACAACGTGTACTACCCGTGCCTCGACGCGACCCGCGCTCGGCCTTTCGGCTACTACGTCCACGGCAACAGCGATCTTTCCGGGACCGTGCGCGGGATCGAGTCGATCACCACCGGGCTCGGCTGGGAGAAAGCCACCGCCCCGGTCGAGATCACGGGGGAACCGGACAAGAAGGCACTGGCCGACTGCCGGGAACTCGGGGCGACGGTCGCGGCGAATCTCTTGTCATGAACCAGACAGTGTCATCCACAAGACAGAGTCAACAACAGGACAGCGTCATGAAGAAGACAGTGTCATGAAGGAGACAAGTACCTGACACCCATTCATCCTTGAACGATGAACAAGAGCGAACCTTTACGGAAGTGCCTTTGCGAACAGGCCCGGGAAAGTAGGGGGCCTGTCACCGGAAGCCCTGGGGGTCGACCTCCGGCGACAGGCCTAGTCAAGGGTTCGTCGCTAGGACGATCAACCTCGACCACTAAAGCGTACTACAACTCCGGCGGATTCGGCGCGCCAGAGCGATTAAAAGTTTCGAATCCCTCTGGTAACCGCTTACTCGTACTTCGGGCACGGTAAAAGTGGCCTGGACAACAGTCGGCCTTTTGTCAACCGGGACGGGTCACCCGTGCTCCCCGGACATCGGGCGGCTCCGTGCGGCCGGGTCCCCGTCATCCATTCGGCAACTTGCCACCGGCAAACGGATAATCGCCAAGATTCACTATGTCGGGGCACAAGTCCGACTCTTCGGCGTGGCCGTCCCCCATTTCTTCGCCAAGGATGGGCAAACCGCACCCGGACGGGTGATCTCCAGCCGACGGCCGTGCACACACCGGAACTCTCGACGCAAGGGCGACGGCACAAGATGAACCCCCCGAACCTGTCGAACGGTACGAACGGGCAAAGCGGCGCATAGCAGCCGGAGACCGGGCCGTGACATATTGGGAGGCAAGGCAAAGAGGGACTCGTGGGCGTTCCCGCCGGTGAGCACCGGCCGCGACGCTCACCACCCCGGCGACCAGTGCCTGGGCCGGGCGAAGGGGGAGGCGTGGACCTGGTGATCAGTGCCGGGCGGGTACTCGCCGAGCCCGGAAAGCCGCTGCCCGGCGGCGCGGTGCTCGTACGGGACGACAAGATCGTCGCCGTCGGCGGGCTCGACGACGTCCTGCGGCAAGCCGCGCCCGATGCCGTACGGCGTGACTTCGGCGAGTCGACGGTCATGGCCGGGCTGTTCAACTGCCACGTGCACCTGGCCTTCGACGCCGGCCAGGATCCGTTGAAGGGGCTGGAAAACAGCGGCCCGCGGGCAGCGGCCGGGCACCTGGCCGCACTACTGCGCACGGGCGTCACCACCGTGCGTGACCTCGGTGACCGCGACCATCTCGCGATTTCGGTCCGCCGCGCCCTGA
>Ga0247768_1000319_pt1 | contig 17751 bp, 18 predicted proteins | sample UWRJL016104C6_FD_179944 | JGI IMG/M metagenome (GOLD analysis project Ga0247768, IMG submission 179944) | Plant litter microbial communities from Arlington Agricultural Research Station in Wisconsin, United States - UWRJ-L016-104C-6 | ecosystem: Environmental > Terrestrial > Plant litter >... | reverse complement strand
GCCGAGGAGACCGAGGTGGTGACCCTGGTCGGCCGCGACGTCCACCGCGTGAACCGGGTGCTCGCGCCCGGCAGGCGGGTCCTGGTGCTCGGCTCGACGGCCGCCGATCTCCGTGACCTGCTCAAAGCGCGCGGTTACGAGGCGAGCCACCTGACCGTGCTGGAGGAACTCGGCGGGCCGGACGAGCGGGTGCTCGACGGCTGGACGACCGAGTCCGCGGCGTTGAGTGTCCTCGCGATCGAGTGCTCCGGGCCGCCGTTGTCGCTGGTCGGCGGCCTGCCGGACGACGCCTTCGAGCACGACGGCCAGCTCACCAAACGCGACCTCCGCGCCAGCGCGCTCGCCAGGCTGGCCCCGACTCCGGGAGAACTGCTCTGGGACGTCGGCGCCGGAGCGGGCAGCGTCGGGATCGAGTGGTCGCGCGCGCACCCGCTGAACCGCGCGATCGCCATCGAACGCGACCCCGCGCGCGCCGCGCGCATCGGCCGCAACGCGGACACGCTCGGCGTGCCGGAGCTGCGGGTGGTGACCGGGTCCGCGCCCGGCGCGCTGGCCAAGCTGGACCTGCCGGACGCGATCTTCCTCGGCGGCGGCCTGACCGTGCCGGGCGTGCTCGACGCCTGCCTCGAAACCGGCGCGCGGCTGGTCGCCCACGGTGTCACGCTGGAATCCGAGCAGGCCCTGGCCCGCGCGTACACCGAACACGGCGGCGAGTTGACCCGCCTGTCGGTCGAGCAGGCCGCGCCGCTCGGCGGGTTCACCGGCTGGTCCCCCGCCCGGACCGTGACGCAGTGGAGTTTCGCGCGGGGGAGTTTCGCGCGGGGGAGCCACGCATCATGACCGTGCACTTCATCGGCGCGGGCCCGGGAGCCGCCGACCTGATCACCGTGCGCGGGCGGGATCTCCTTGCCCGGTGCGAAGTCTGCCTCTACCCCGGCAGCATGACCCCGACGGAGTTGCTCGCGTACTGCTCGCCCCAAGCCCGGCTGATCGACACCGCGAACCTGAACCTGGACGAGATCGTCGAGCGGATCGTCGAGGCGCACAAAGACGGGCACGACATCGCGCGGCTCTGTTCCGGTGATCCGTCGCTCTACAGCGCCGTCGCCGAACAGATGCGCAGGCTGGACGCGGCGGACGTGCCGTACGAGGTGACGCCGGGCGTGCCCGCTTTCGCCGCCGCGGCCGCGGTGCTGAAGCGGGAGCTGACCGTGCCGGCGATCGGGCAGAGCCTGGTCATCACCCGCGCGCAGGCCCGGTCCACCGCGATGCCCGCCGGTGAGGACCTGGCGACGTTCGCCCGCAGCGGCGCGACCTTGGCGCTGCACCTGGCGATCAACCGGATCGAGCAGGTGGTCGGCGAGCTGCTTCCGCACTACGGCGCGGGATGTCCGGTCGCCGTGGTCGCGCAAGCGAGCCAGCTCGAAGAGAAGGTGTTACGCGGTACGCTCGCCGACATCGTGGTGCAGGTCCGGGCCGCCGGGATCAAGCGCGCCGCGATGATCTTCGTCGGCGAAGTGCTTGCCGCGGAAGGATTTCCGGACAGTTTTCTCTATTCCAGTACTCGCGATCGCGCTACCCAACCGGAGTCGCTGTCATGAAACTGTCGCTATGATGAAGAAATTGAACTGGGGCCTGCTCGCGGCGGGCTCGATCGCCGCCGATTTCGCACAGGGCGTCAAGGAGAGCGAGACCGGCGAGCTCGGTGCCGTCGCCGCCCGCTCGGGTGACCGGGCCGCCGAATTCGCCGCGCGCCACGGTGTCCCGAACAGCTACGGCTCCTACGACGAGCTGCTGTCGGACGACGAGATCGACATCGTCTACATCTCGACGCCGCATCCGCTGCACGCCGAGTGGGCCATCAAGGCCGCCGACGCGGGCAAGCACGTGCTGTGCGAGAAACCGCTGACGCTCACCCGCGCCGACGCCAAGAAGGTGGTCAAAGCGGCCCGGCGCAACGACGTCTTCCTCATGGAGGCGTACATGTACCGGATCCATCCGCAGATCCGGCTGATGACCGAGCTGATCGACTCCGGGGTGCTCGGCGAAGTACGGGCCGTCGACGTGACGTTCAGCTACGACTCGGGTGATTCGGCCCCCGAGCGGCTCACCGATCCCGCTCTCGGCGGTGGCGGGATCCTGGACGTCGGCGGCTACTGCACGTCGGTCGCCCGGCTGGTCTCGGAGGCCGCGACCGGCACCAAGGCCGTGGTGCCGAGCGAGGTCAGCGGCATGGCGCGGCTCGACCCGGTCACCGGTGTCGACGAGTTCGCGATGGGGCTGCTGCGGCTCCCCGGCGACATCATCGCGCAGCTCTCGTGCGGTTTCCGGCTCCGGCAGGACGACCACATCCGCGTCTACGGCACCGAAGGCCAACTCCACATCCCGCGCCCGCCTTGGCTTTTCGGCATGCGGAAGCCGGGCGTGACCTCGCGGATCGAGGTGACTTCGGCCGAGGGCGACGTCGAAATCATGGAAGTCGAAGCGCGGGAAGGGCTGTACGCACGCGAAGCGGACTACGTCGCCGCGCACATCGCCGAGCGGCAGGCCCCGGAACTCAGCTGGGCGGAGACCCTGGCGAACATGCGCACCCTCGACCTCTGGCGGGAGGCCGCCGGTGTGGCATGAGCTCGGTACCCGGCGCCGTCGGCAGCCACCGCCCCCGCACATCGTCTGGGACTCGCTGATGAACCCCGGGCCCTGGCTGGAGCTGCTCGACGACGAGGTCGAACCTCGCGTGCTCGAAGCGGCGAGCCCGGAGGTCGTCGTCTGGTCGTCGCTTTGGCCGAGCCGCCCCGACGACCGCATCCGGTTCGACCTCGAACCGGTGGCCGCCGAGACCTCGTTGCGCTGGACCCTCACCACCTCCGGCGAGATGCCGGACGAGAGCAAGCTCGGCCACCTGCGTTACCGGCTCAACGTGCTGGTCAACGAGAAGCTCCGCTTCACCTACGGGCAATGAACGTCGTCCTGGTCCTCGGAGGCACGTCGGAAGCCCGTGCCCTCGCCGCCGCGCTGGTCGGGCGCGGGGTGTCGGTGACGTCCTCGCTGGCGGGCCGCGTCGCGAACCCACGGCTGCCCGTGGGCGAGGTGCGGATCGGCGGTTTCGGCGGTCCGGAGGGGCTCGCCGACTGGCTGGCGGGGAACGACGTCTCGGCGGTCGTCGACGCCACGCATCCGTTCGCGAAGTTCATCGGCCACTCCGCGGTGACCGGCGCGCGGCTGGCCGGGGTGCCGATGCTCCGCCTGCAACGCCCCGGCTGGCAGGCCGGGCCCGGCGACCGCTGGGTGTGGGTGGACGACCTCCGGCAGGCGGCCGACGCGTTGCCCGCGCTCGGCGAGCGTGTCTTCCTGACCAGCGGGCGCCAGGGGCTGTCCGCGTTCGCGCCGCTCGACCTCTGGTTCCTCATCCGCTGCGTCGACCCGCCGGCCCAGCCGTTGCCCGCGCGCCACGAGGTCGTCCTCGATCGCGGGCCCTACCGGCTGGAAGCCGAGACCGGGCTCATGCGCGCGCACCGCGTCGACGTGCTGGTGACCAAGGACAGCGGGGGCACGATGACCTCCGCCAAGCTCGACGCCGCCCGCGCCCTCGGCTTGCCCGTGGTTGTCGTCCGCCGCCCGGAACGGCCCGAAGCCCCGACCGTAGACACGGTGGAAGCGGCGACGCGCTGGGTTTTGGAGGTTTCCTGACGGGCGGCTGTTGTCAGGTCAGGTGCACGGAACGCACACACTTGTACACGGATTGCCCACCGGGTCGGAGGTACACCACCTTCGCCTTACCGGCCGCAACGCTCACGACCTCACGAGGTTCGGAAGAGAGGGACCGATGATCCAGGAGTTCTACGAAGTGCTGAACCGGCGCCGGGACGTCCGCGGCGAGTTCACCGGCGAGCCGCTCGACCCCGAAGTCCTCCACCGGGTGCTGGGCGCCGCGCATGCCGCGCCGAGTGTCGGCCTGACGCAGCCGTGGGATTTCGTGCTGGTCCGCGACCCGGCGACCCGCGGCGCCTTCGCCGAGCACGTCCGCGCCGAGCGGGCGGTCTTCGCGGATTCCCTGCGGGGCAAGCGTTCCGACACGTTCTCGCGGATCAAGATCGAAGGGATCATGGAGAGCGGGCTCGGCGTCGTCGTCACCTACGACCCGGGCCGCGGTGCACCGGATGTCCTCGGCAGGCACGCGATCGCCGACGCGGGGCTGTACTCGGTCTGCCTCGCGATCCAGAACCTGTGGCTGGCCGCGACCGCGGAGGGGCTGGGCGTCGGCTGGGTGAGCTTCTACCGGGAGCCGTTCCTCGCCGAGCTTGTCGGCATCCCGGACGGCATCCGGCCGGTGGCGTGGCTGTGTGTAGGCGCGGTCAGCGAGCTGGCGAAGGTGCCGGACCTCGAACGGCACGGCTGGCGGCAGCGCAGGCCGCTCGCCGCCGCGATCCACGAAGAGCGCTTCGGCGGTTAGGCCGCGGAGACGTCCCGACGACGCGCGATGGCCTCACGGCGCTCGGTCTCGTCGAGGCCGCCCCAGACGCCGAACGGCTCCTCGACGGTCAGGGCGTGGTGACGGCACTGCACGATCACCGGGCAGGAACGGCAGATCCGCTTGGCGTTGGCGATGCGGTCGGCCCGCGCGAACCCCCGCTCGCCGTCGGGGTGGAAGAACACGGCACTGTCGAGATTCCGGCAGTTGCCGTCGACTTGCCACTCCCACGCCTCGGCCACCGGCGTAGGCAGCTTCGACACGTCCGACATCGTGAACCTCCGAGCAACTGGGCTTGACTGAGGTTCGGATACCCACTTCTCCGCGATTCACACCACTTCACCCCGCTTGTGAGCGTTCCCGCCGGTTCTAACCGGCGGGAACGCTCACAAGCGGGTATACGCGCCTGGCGGTGTGCTGGAAAACGTCCAGGCGTTCGTCATCCGAAAGAGGTCCGGTCAGCGACACCGCCGCCTCGCGGACGACCTGGTAACTCGCGGCCAGCTCACAGACCGGCCAGTCCGAGCCGAACATCAGCCGGTCGGGGCCGAAGCTGTCGATGACGTGCTCGGCGTGCCGCCGGAGGTGGCCGACGCGCCACTGGGTCCAGTCCGCCTCGGTCACCAAGCCGGAGAGCTTGCAGAAGACGTTCGGCCGCTCCGCGAGCGACGCGAGTTCGCCCGCCCACGGCTGCCAGGGGCCGGTCGAGATGGGTGGCTTGCCCGCGTGGTCCAGCACGAACCGCATGTCGGGCAGGGCGTCGGCGGCCGCGCGCGCGGCGTCGAACTGGTCGAGGCGGACGAGCAGGTCGTAGGTCAGGCCGGCCGCGCCGACGGCGGCGAGCCCGCGCCGGACCTCCGGGCGGTTCAGCCACTCCGGGTCGTCCTCGCCCTCGACCTGGTGCCGGATCCCGACGAGCGGGCCACGTTCGGCCAGCGCGGCGAGCTGGTCGGCGACGTCGTCGGCGGCCAGGTCGACCCAGCCGACAACACCCGCGATGACCGGTTCGGCGGCCGCGGTGTCGAGGAACTCTTCGGTCTCCTCCGCCGAGGAGACGGTCTGCACCAGCACCGTCGCCCGCACCCCGGCGTCGTGGGTCACCTTGCGCAGATCGTCCACTGTGTACGGCCGTCGGATCGGGTCGAGCGCCTCACCCGTCATCCACGGGTACTCCCGCCGGGCCGGGTCCCACAGGTGGTGATGCGCGTCGATCATGAGAAAACAACCTCCGGGGGGAGCAGGCCTTCGGAGATCAAATCCTGCCACATCACCGCGGGGATCTTGGCGCGCGAACGGACCACGTTAGCGGTCACCTGGGCGGCGTTCTCCGCGCCGAAGACCACCGTCGCGACGGCGGGATGCATGGCGGGCAAGGCGATCGCGGCCTGCGGCAGCGCGACACCGTGCCGCGCGCACACGGCCGCGATGCGCTTGGTCTTCTCGACGAGTTCGGCGGGCGCGTCCGCGTAGTCGTACTTCGTGCCGGGCGTCTGCGTCGCGAGGATCCCGCCGTTGTAGACCCCGGCCGCCATCACCGAAATCCCGCGTTCCTCGCACAGCGGGAACAGTTCGTCGAGCGCGGGCTGGCTGAGCAGGGTGTAGCGGCCCGCGATCATCACCGCGTCGAGATCGCTTTTGCGAATGAATTCGGCGAGCATCGCCGTCTGGTTCATGCCGACACCGACGGCCCCGATCACCCCCTCTTCACGCAGCCGCACGAGCGCGGGCAGCGCGCCTTGGACAACGTCGGAAAAATGATCATCCGGGTCGTGCACATAGACGATGTCCACCCGGTCGAGGCCGAGCCGGGTCAAACTGTCGTCGAGCGAACGCAGCACGCCTTCGCGGGTGAAATCCCACCGGCGACGGTAATCCGCGGGGACGTCGAAAATCTCGGTGTCCCGCTGCCCGGCCCCGCCGGGATTCGGCTCCAGCACCCGGCCGACTTTGCTGGACAGCACGAATTCCTCGCGCGGGTACCGGCTCAGCGCCGCGCCGAGCCGCCGCTCGGAAAGTCCCAAACCGTAGTGCGGGGCGGTGTCGAAATAGCGGATTCCCTCCTCCCAGGCCCGCTCGACCGTCTCGAACGCGGTCTTGTCGGAAATGGCGTGGTACAGATTCCCCAGCTGGGCACCGCCGAGTCCCAGCGGCGTGACGGTCACATTCACAACAACCCCCAAATATCGGGTCCGGATAAAAGGGTCACCGCGCCTCCCGCGGCCACACCATGGCAGGCTGTCGGGAAGCAGGCAAACATCCGAGGTCTTCGGGGAGGGCGGTCACCATGCCGGTCACCGACGTCGCGATCGACAAGATCAAAGACATGATCATCACCGGCGAGCTCGCCCCCGGCGACAGGCTGCCCAAAGAGGCCGAACTCGCCCAGCGGCTCGGCCTGTCCCGCAGTTCGCTCCGGGAAGCGGTCAAGGCGCTGTGCCTCATCCGCGTGCTCGACGTCCGCCAGGGCGACGGCACGTACGTGACGAGCCTCGAACCGCACCTGCTGCTCGACGCGATGACCTTCGTCATCGACTTCCACCGCGACGACACCGTGCTCGACTTCCTCGCCGTCCGCCGCATCATGGAGCCCGCCGCGACGGCACTGGCGGCGATGAACATGAGCGACGACGCCATCGCGGGCCTGCGCGCGCATCTCGACACGCTGGCCGACGACCCGACCGTGGAAGCGCTGGTGGCCAACGACCTCGAGTTCCACCGCAAGATCGCCGACGGCTCCGGAAATCCCGTGCTGTGCTCGCTGCTGGACAGCCTGTCCGGGCCGACCGCGCGGGCGCGGATCTGGCGCGGGCTCACCCAGGAGGGCGCGGTGGCCAAGACCCGCGAGCAGCACACCGCCATCTACGACGCGATCGCCGCCCGCGAACCCGAGCTGGCGCGGTCCTGGGCGACGGTCCACGTCGCCGGCGTCGAGCAGTGGCTGCGCAACGCCCTCGGCTCGGCCGACGAAGACCCCGCGGAAACACAAGGCTAGACCTGCGGCTTTCCGCCGGTGAACCGTGAAATGATCAGCGCGATCAGGATGATGCCACCGTAGATCGACTGGATCCAGAACGGTGTGACCTGGGAAAGGGTCAGCAGGTTCTGGACCACGCCGATGAGCAGGACCCCGGTGAGCGCGCCGAACATCGTGCCGCGCCCGCCGTCGAGCGAGATCCCGCCGATGACCGCCGCGGCGAAGACGGTGAAGACCATCCCGTTGCCCTGAGCGGCGTTGAGCGCGCCGACATACCCGGTCAGCACCAGGCCGCCGAGCGCCGCGAGCACCCCCGCGACGACGAACACGACCATCGAAAGCCGGTCGACCCGGATACCCGCGGCCCTGGCGGCTTCCCGGTTCCCGCCGATCGCGTACAGCGCGCGGCCGACGCGGTGGTACCGCAGCACCCAGCCCGCGATGGCGAAGGCGATCGCCGCCAGCCAGACCGAGATCGGCAGTGACACGAACGTGGTCGTGCTCAGGTTCGTGAACGCGTCCGGCAGGTCGAACAGCGTCTTGCCGTTCGTGGCGCCGACGAGCACACCGCGCAGCACGATCTGCATCGCGAGCGTCACGATGAACGCGTTGAGCCGCAGCTTGATGATCAGGAACGCGTTGACCACCCCGACGGCGGCGCCGACGAGCAGGACCACCAGCAGCCCGACGCCGGTCGGCAGCTCGGTCCCGAAGCCCGCGGAGACCACCGGGATGACCAGCATCGCCCCGAACGCCGGTGCGATGCCGACGGTGGATTCCAGCGACAGGTCGAACTTCCCGGTGATCAGCACCAGCGACTCGCCGAGCACGACCAGCGCCAGCGCGGCCGAGGCCCCGAGCACGCTGATCAGGTTGTCCACGGTCAGGAAGCTGTCGTTGACCAGCCCGCCGATGATGATCAGCACGGCGAGCGCGGGCAGCAGCGCGAGTTCCCGCAGCCAGCCGTTCCGCTTGCGCTTGACCGGCGAGGCGACCTCGGCTTCGGCCGTCAAAACCTCGGTCATGACAGTTCCACCCCTTCGATATCGGCCACGAGGTCGCCGTCCGGCCAGCCGGCCTCGTGCTCGGCGACGACGTGCCCGGCCCGCATGACCAGCACCCGGTCCGCCAGCCGCAGGTCGTCGAGTTCGTCGCTGACGATCAGCACGGCCTTGCCCTCGGCGCGCACGTGGTCGACGACGGCGAGCAGCGCCTGTTTCGACTTCACGTCCACCCCGGCGGTCGGGTTGATCAGCACGAGCACCACCGGGTCGCTCGCGAGCGACCGGGCGAGCACGACTTTCTGCTGGTTTCCGCCCGACAGCGAGGAAACCGGCTCTTCCGGCCCGGTGGTCACGATGCCGTAATCGGCGACGGCCTTCTCCGCGAGCTTGAACCGCTTGCCCGGTGACGCGATCCCCGCCGGGCCGAGCCGGTCGAGGATCGACAGCGTCGTGTTGTCCGCGACGGACAGCCCGAGCACGAGCCCCTGGTGATGCCGATCCCGGGGGACACAACCGATCCCGGCCCGCATCGCGGCCTGGACGTCACCCGGTTCGAGCGGCTTTCCCGCGACGGAAATGCTTCCCGCGGAGGGCTTTCGGAGCCCGTACACGGTTTCCGCGAGCTGGTGTTTCCCGCTCGCGTTGCTGCCCGCGATGCCGAGCACCTCACCCCGCCGCAGCCGGAACGTGACGTCCTCGAACGCATCGCCCGACAACTCCGTGACGGTCACCGCGTCGGCGGAGTCGTCGGCCAGCCGGTCACGCGAAGCCGCGTCGGCCACCACTAAACCGCCCTGCCCACCGGTCATCGCGTCGATCAGTTCCGCGCGGCTCAGCTCCGCGACCGGCGCGGTGACGACGTGCCGCGCGTCGCGCAGCACCGTCACCGCCTGGCAGACGTCGTAGACCTCGTGCAGGTGATGCGAGATGAACAGGAACGTCACCCCGGCGGCCTGCAGGTCCCGCATGCGGGCGAACAGCCGCTCGATCGCCTGCCGGTCGAGCTGCGCGGTCGGCTCGTCGAGCACGATGAACCGCGCGCCGTACGAAAGCGCGCGGGCGATCTCGACGAACTGCCTGTCCTCCACCGAAAGCTCACCGGCCGGGGTGTCGACGTCGACCTCGACACCCCACGAGTCCAGCAGGTCCCGCGACTGGGCGCGCAGCTTCTTCCAGCTGATCGCGAACCGGCCGCCGGACTGCCGGTTGAGGAACAGGTTCTCCGCGACCGTGAGGTGCGGGATCACTGTGGAGTACTGGTAAACGCAGGCGACCCGCTGCCGCCAAGCCTCCCGCTGGCTGAGCGGCGGCGCCGGTTCGCCGCCGAACTCGATCGTCCCGGTGTCCGGTTTGGACAGTCCGGTGACGAGCGAGACCAGCGTCGACTTCCCGGCCCCGTTCCGGCCGACGAGCGCGTGCGACTCGCCGGGCCGGACGGTGAGGCTGACGTCGTGCAGCGCTACGGTCGGCCCGTAGCGCTTGCCGACCCCCTGGGCGCTGACCACCGATGTGGTGAACTCGGCGGGCAGCGGGATCATAAGTTGTTACCCCACAACGCCTTGTCGTCGACGTTGTCCTTGGTCACGACCGGCGCGGGCAGCTGGTCCTCCAGGATGCCCGGGTGGGTCTCGACGACCGTGCTGCCGTGGTCGGTCGGACCGGCCTTGAAGGTCTCCCCGGCCATGGCCTTCTTGATCCAATACATGCCGTACTTGGCGTAGTCGTCGGCGGGCTGCGACACGGTCGCGTCGAGCTCACCGCCGCGGATCGCGTCGAGTTCCTGCGGGATACCGTCGTTGCTGACCAGCACCACGTGCTTCGGGTCGCCGACCGGGAAGGACATGTTCTTGCGCTTCAACGCGGCGACCGTCGGCGCCAGGTAGACCCCACCGGCCTGCAGGTAGACAGCCTTGATGTCGGGGTTCGCGGTGAGCAGGCCTTCGAGGCCGGACGCGGCCTTGTCCGCCTTCCACTCCGCCGGGATCTCGAGCACCTGGAGTCCGGGGAACTTGGCCTTCACGCACTCGCGGAACGCCTCCGAGCGCTCACGGCCGTTGACCGAAGCGAGGTCGCCCATGATCTGGACCACCTTGCCCTGCGGGACCCGCTTGCCGATCTCGTCGCAGGCTTTGGTGCCGTACGCCTTGTTGTCGGCGCGGACGACCATGGCGACCTTGCCGCTCTCCGGCGCGACGTCGACGGCGACCACCGGGACACCCTTGTTCTCCGCCTGCTTCAGGCCGGCGACGATGGCGGCCGAGTCGAGCGGGGTCAGGACCAGGCCCTTGATGCCCTGGTTGAGCAGGTTGTTGATATCGGTGATGAGCTTGGCCGGGTCGCTGTCGGCGTTGACCGTCGGCAGCGTGTCGACGCCGTACTGCTTGGCCATCCGGGGTACGTAGTTGTTGTAGGCCTGCCAGAACGGCGAGGTCAGCAGCGGTACGGTCGCGCCGACCTCGCCGCCCGGCGAGGCTCCGCCCGCCGCGGCCGGTGCCTTGTCCTTTGTGGACCCGCAGCCGCTCAGGGCGAGCCCGAGCACAGCCGCCGCAGCGACCACCTTGATGAACGTCGAACGCACCGCATCCTCCTTGATGCCAGGCGAAACCGTGTTGATTCCAAAAAATCACAAGGGTTGGTTCTTCACCGGCCCACGCGGACGCAGGCCGTACATCCCGCCGTCGACGGCCAGCGCCGTGCCGGTGGTGGAAGCCGAAAGCGGGCTTGCCAGGTAGACGATCGCGTTCGCGACCTCGTCCGCGCTGACCAGGCGGCCCATCGGCTGACGGGCGGCGAGCGCGGCCCGTTCCGCCTCGGGATCGGGCGCGGTGTCGAGCAGCCTTCCGACCCACGGGGTGTCGGCCGTTCCGGGGCACACGCAGTTGACCCGGATGTGGTCGGGGAGGTGGTCGGTGGCCATCGCGAGGGTCAGTGACAGCACCGCGCCCTTGCTCGCCGAGTACAGCGCGCGGGACGACAGCCCCGCCCAAGCCGCGATCGAGCAGGTGTTGATGATCGCCGCGGCGGGAGATTTCCGCAGGTGGGGCAGTGCGGCGCGGCTCACCCGGGCCATGCCGACGACGTTGATGTCGAGCACGCGGTGCCACTCGTCGTCTTCGTTGGCCGCGACGTCGCCCTGCGCGCCGATCCCGGCGTTGTTGACGACGATGTCGATGCGCCCGAAGCGCTCGGCGACCGCGCCGATCGCGGCGACGACCTCGTCGTTCGAGCTGACATCGGCACGGAAGCCGGTCAGTTCCTCAGGCAGCCCTTCGGGTTTCAGGTCGAGCACGGCCACGGACGCGCCGCGGGATGCCAGCAGTCCGGCCGTCGCCAAACCGATCCCGGACGCGCCGCCGGTCACCACCGCGACCAGACCTCCGAAATCACTCACTGGATACTCTCCGTCCATTCAGGGCCATCAGGGAACAGGAACCGCCGCAGGGTGGCGTCGTGCATGCGCGCGGAGAACCCGGCCTTGGCCGGGGCCAGGTACCGGCCGCCCTTGACCACGGCCGGATCGGTGAAGTGCTCGTGCAGGTTGTCGACCCACTCGATCGACCGGCCGGCGTCCGTGCCGGAGACCGCGACGAAGTCGAACATCGACAGGTGCCGGACCATCTCGCACAGCCCGACCCCGCCCGCGTGCGGGCACACCGGGACGCCGGACTTGGCCGCCAGCAGCAGGATCGCGAGGTTCTCGTTGATCCCGCCGACCCGGCAGGCGTCCAGTTGCAGCACCGAAAGGGCGCCCGCCTGCAGCAACTGCTTGAAGACGACCCGGTTCTGCACGTGTTCGCCGGTGGCGACCTTGATCGGCGCGACCGCCTTCGCGATGGCCGCGTGGCCGAGGACGTCGTCCGGGGACGTCGGCTCCTCGATCCAGTACGGGTCGTACGGCGCGAGCGCCTCCATCCAGGTGATCGCCGCGCCGACGTCCCAGCGCTGGTTGGCGTCGACCGCGATGCGGATGTCCGCGCCGACGGTCTCACGGGCGAGTTTCATCCGGCGGATGTCGTCCTCGAGGTCACCGCCGACCTTGAGCTTGATCATGTCGAACCCGTCGGCGACGGCCTGTTCCGCCAGCCGCACGAGCTTGGAGTCGGAGTAACCCAGCCAGCCGGGCGACGTGCTGTACGCGCGGTAGCCGTCCCGGAGGACCTGCTCGGTGCGGGCCCGCCGCCCCGGTTCGGCGGCGCGCAGGATGTCGAGCGCCTCCTGTTCGGTGATGGCGTCGGAGAGGTAGCGGAAGTCGACGAGCGAGACGAGCTCCTCCGGCGACATCTCCGCCAGGAACCTCCACAGTGGACGGTCGGCCCGCCGGGCCGCCAGGTCCCACGCCGCGTTGACCACGGCGCCGATCGCCATGTGCGCGACGCCCTTTTCCGGGCCCAGCCAGCGGAACTGGGAGTCCCCGACCAACTCGGCCGACAACGCCGCCAGCGCGGCGGCGTCCCCGGGCACGTCCTTGCCGATCACGTGGTGTTCGAGCGCCTTGATGGCGGCCGCCTGCACGTCGTTGCCCCGGCCGATGGTGAACGTCAAGCCGTAACCGTCCGGACCGCCGTCGGTGTGCAGCACGACGTACGCCGCCGAGTAATCCGGGTCGGGGTTCATCGCGTCCGAGCCGTCCAGCTCCCGCGAGGTCGGGAACCGGACGTCGAGCACCTCCATGCCGACGATCTTCGCCATGTCAGGCCTGCCTCGCCGTCTGCTTCTGGCGGCCGAGCCCGTCGATCTCGAGTTCCACGACATCACCCTCACGCAGGTACGGCTTGGGCTCGGGCTGGCCGAGCGCGACCCCCTCGGGCGTGCCGGTGTTGATCAGGTCACCCGGCCGCAGGACCATGAACTGGCTCAGGTGGTGGATGATCTCGGCGACGGTGAAGATCATGTCGCCGGTCGTGGAGTCCTGCCACTGCTTGCCGTTGACCCAGAGCCGCAGGCCGAGCGCCTGCGGGTCGGGGACCTCTTCAGCCGGGACCAGCCAGGGGCCGAGCGGGTTGAAGTTCTCGCACGACTTGCCCTTGTCCCACTGGCCGCCGACACGGCCGATCTGGAAGCCGCGCTCGGAGACGTCGTTGGAGAGCACGTAGCCCGCGACATGCGCGAGCGCGTCGGCCGGGCTGTCGAGATAGCGCGCGGTGGTGCCGATGACAACCCCGAGTTCCACCTCCCAGTCGGTGGCGTCGGAGCCGCGCGGGATGAGCAGCGCGTCCTCCGGCCCGACGACCACGTCCGGTGCCTTCATGAAGACCACGGGCTCCTCCGGGATCGCCGCGCCGGTCTCCTCCGCGTGACGGCGGTAGTTGAGGCCGATACAGACGACTTTGCCCGGTTGCGCGATCGGCGGTCCGACCCGGAGGTCGGATGACTCCTCAGCCTTGGCCAGTTCGCCCGCGGCCAGCGCGGCGGCTGCCTTCGCGAGGCCGCCGGACTCCAGGAACCTGCCGTCGATATCCGAGGTCAGTGTGGACAAGTCGTAGAGGATGCCGTCACCGGCACGGACGAAGGGACGTTCACTCCCCGGTTCCCCGAGACGCAGCAGTTGCACGGATATTCCCTTCCAGCGGCGACCAGACATCGGATGTATACCGCATGAGTTTGTTGAGGGCTAGAGGTTCGAGCACTGGTGTATCAGATATCCACCAGGTCACGGAATAATTGCCTGTACACAGCAAGTTGCCGGAGAGAAACGATCCGCGACCGGAGAGGGGCCTGATGAGTCTCGTACTGGCCCGGCGGGCGCTGATCCTCGGCGGATTGTCCGCGTTCGCGCCGCTGTCGATCGACATGTACCTGCCCGCGCTGCCGTCGATGACCGGCGACTTCCACACCAGTGACACCACCCTGCAGCTCACCCTGACCGCGTTTGTCATCGGCCTCGCCGCCGGCCAGCTCGTCCTCGGCCCGCTGTCCGACGCGCTCGGCCGCCGCAAGCCGCTGCTCGCCGGGCTCGCGCTGTACGTCCTCGGCTCGGTCCTCTGCGCGATCAGCCCGTCACCGGCGCTGCTCATCACCGCCAGGGTGGTCCAGGCCATCGGCGCGGCGGCAGGCATCGTGATCTCCCGGGCCGTGGTGCGGGATCTGTACTCAGGCACCGCGATGACCAGGTACTTCTCCACCCTGATGCTGATCAACGGCGTGGCGCCGATCCTCGCGCCGGTGCTCGGCGGCCAGATCCTCCGGCTGACGTCCTGGCGCGGTGTGTTCGTCGTCCTGACCGTCTTCGGCGCGTTGCTGCTGGCGGCTGTCGCGCTGAGCCTTCCCGAGCCGCTGCCCACCGAGCTGCGGACCCCCGCGCGCCCGAGGAGCATCCTTCGCGCCTACCGGACTCTGTGCACCGACCGGGGATTCCTCGGCTACGCGCTTTCGTGCGGCTTGATGTTCGCCGGGCTGTTCGCCTACATCGCAGGCTCGTCGTTCGTGCTCCAGAACGTCTACGGCCTGAGCCCGCAGGCGTTCAGCCTGGTGTTCGGGCTGAACGGCGTCGGGATCGTGCTCGCCGGGCAGCTCAACCGCCGCATCGTCGGCCGCTTCAGCGAGCGCGCGCTGCTGCGCTCCGGGCTGCTTTCGTCGTTCGCGGGCGGGGTCGGCGTGCTGCTCGCCGTCCTGCTCCATCTCGGGCTCGTCGGGCTGCTGATCCCGCTGTTCATGCTGGTCGCGAGCGTCGGGCTGGTATTCCCGAACGCGAGCTCGCTGGCGCTGGCCGAGCATGCCAAGAACGCCGGATCGGCGTCGGCGCTCTTGGGCGTGCTTCAGTTCGTCATCGGCGGCCTGGCGACGCCGCTGATGGGCCTGGGCGGGCAGGGCACGGCGCTGCCGATGGTCGTCGTGATGGCCTCGTTCGGCACCCTCGCCCTGCTCGCCTTCCTCTTCCTGGCACCGCGGCGCTCAGCCGTGGGCGAGCTTCCCGAGGTCATCGTCGCGTAGCTGGGCCGCGCTCACCTTGGCCCGACTGTCCACAAGGGACTTGAGCGCGTCGCCGTCGTCCCACATGTTGACGTTCATCGCGGCGGTGACCTCGCCCTCGCGCAGCCAGAACGCGGTGAACACGCGGGAGGCGAGATCACCCCGCACGACCAGCTCGTCGGTGTCGAGGTCGGGCAGGCCGCGGTATTCGCAGCCGAGGTCGTACTGGTCGGAGAAGAAGTACGGCGCGTTGAGGTACGGCTCGTTCTCCCCGATCAGGTTGGCCGCGACGTGCGCGCCCTGGTTCTTCGCGTTCGCCCAGTGCTCGACGCGGACACGCTTGCCGTAGCGCGGGTGGAAGTGGGACGCGATGTCGCCGGCCGCGTAGACGTCGGGCGCGGCCGTGCGCAGCCCCGCGTCCACCGCGATACCGCCGTCGTCGGCGATTTCGAGGCCCGCCGCGTGCGCGAGCTCGACCCGCGGCGCCACCCCGACGGCCACCACCACGACGTCCGCCAGCAGCTCCTCGCCGTCACCGAGGCGAACCCCGCGGACGCCCTCCGGGCCACCGATGAACTCGGCGATCTTCGCCCCGAGGCGCCATTGCACGCCGTGCTCGGTGTGCAGGTCCTTGAAGACCGCCGACACCTTGTCGCCGAGGACCGGTGCGAGCGGCGAGGAAACCTGGTCGACCACCGTCACCTCGGCGCCGTGCTTGCGCGCCGCCGCGGCGGCTTCGGTGCCGATCCAGCCCGCGCCGATGATCACGACACGCTCGGCGTCGATGAAGGCGGCCTTCAGGTCGAGCGAGTCGTCGAGTGTGCGCAACGTCTTCAGGCCGGGGAGGTCCGAACCGGGGATCGGCAGCGACTTCGGCCGGGAGCCGGTCGCGAGCAGCAGCCGGTCGAAACCGTGCTCGTTGCCCGCGTCGTCGAGCACCTTCCGGGCGCCCAGTTCGATGCTCGTCGCGGTGACCTTCTGCTCGTGCTTGATGTCGTGATCGGTGTAGAAGGAGGGCTCGTGCACCCAGTCGGGTTCGGCCGCGTCACCGAGAAGCAAGCCTTTGGAGAGCGCGGGTAGCTCGTACGGGCGATACCGCTCCGCACCCAATAGGAGGATTTCGCCGCCGTAACCTCGATCCCGCAAACCCGCCGCGGCGGAGGCACCGGCCAGTCCGGCGCCGATGATCACTATTCGCTGGGGATCTGGCATTCGCGCTCCCGATTCTCGACAAGGGTTTTCACCCGGACGCTACCGCTGTTGGCCCGCGATGGCAGCCCCCGGAACCCGTCGGCGGTAATTCGCGGATTCCCGCGTCATGAGGCGAACCTTGGCCCGTCACAACCATGAACAGCGAAAACGCCCGACCGACAGGGAGGACAAGGACCGTGTCACCTCGAGACGAATGGTCCATCGCCTGCAAGGATCTCGCCGGAAAGCGGCGGGATGTGACGGTCTTCGCCAGCAGCGACAAGGTCGTGCTCGTCGTCCCGCCGGGCGAAGCCGCCGTGCTGGGGCCGATGGACGTCGGCAGATTGCGCGCCGCGCTGCGGGACGCGGTGGTCGTCGTGGCGGAGACCCCTCATCCGGAAGACTGACACCCCCTTCCTACTCGCGGGTAGGTAATGGCATCATCGGGGAGATGACGAACTACTTCGTGACGGGCGCGACCGGCTTCATCGGAAAACGCCTGGTGAAGCGCCTGCTTGAGCGGCAGGACACGGAGCACGTCTACGCGCTGGTCCGGGAAACCTCGCGCGGCAAGCTGCCGGAGACCGCGCGCCTGGTCCCGGTGACCGGCGACCTCACCGAAGAAGGCCTCGGCGTCGATCCGACCTCGCTCGGCCAGGTGGACCACGTCGTCCACCTCGGCGCCGTCTATGACCTGACAGCCGGTGACGCGGCCAACCGCGTCGCGAACGTCGAAGGCACCCGCAACGTCATCACCTTCGCCCGCGCGGTGAAGGCGGGCTGGCTGCACCACGTGTCGTCCATCGCCGTCGCCGGGACGTACCCGGGCCAGTTCGACGAGGCCGACTTCGATCTGGGTCAGCGCTTCGATTCCCCTTACCACGCAACGAAGTTCGAGGCCGAGAAGTTGGTGCGGGAGCAGACCTCGATCCCGTTCAAGGTGTACCGGCCGTCCGCGGTCGTCGGCGATTCCCGGACCGGCGAGATGGACAAGATCGACGGCCCGTACTACTTCCTCCCCGCCATCTCCCGCCTTGCCGCGCTTCCCGCCCGGCTTCCCTTGGCGGGCCCCGATCTGGGCGCGACGAACCTCGTCCCGGTGGACTACGTCGTCGACGCGATCGACCACCTCATGCACACCGAAGCGCCATCGGGCAGCACCTATCACCTGGCTTCGCCGCGCCCGCAAAGCCTCACCGAGG
>Ga0247768_1000317_pt1 | contig 17775 bp, 16 predicted proteins | sample UWRJL016104C6_FD_179944 | JGI IMG/M metagenome (GOLD analysis project Ga0247768, IMG submission 179944) | Plant litter microbial communities from Arlington Agricultural Research Station in Wisconsin, United States - UWRJ-L016-104C-6 | ecosystem: Environmental > Terrestrial > Plant litter >... | reverse complement strand
CGGGGAATCAGCTCGACGGCATCGGCGGGGCTGAGAAGCCGGACGTGGCCGCTCACCGGCGCCTCGGGACGCCACCGCGCCCCGGGCTTGACCAGCCGGACCGTCTTGCCGTACGCCGCCGCGCCGTAACCGAATCGGCCGTAGATGGTCGTCTCGCTGGCGTGCAGGCTCGCCAGCACCTCACCGCGTTCCGCGAAGTCGGGCAGCTGACGGGCCATCATCGCGGTCAGCACGCCGCGACGGGTCCAGTCGGCGCGCACCCCGATCCCGTCGACCGCGGCCGTGGGCAGCACCTGCCCGCCCGGGACGCGCGTTTCGGTGGCGAACGAACTCGCGATGCCGATCGGCTCGTCGCCGTCGAACGCGGCGAACTTGCGGTCCGCGGGGAACGCGGCGCTCATCATCTCCCAGCGCTCGTCGGAGATCGCTCCGCCGTGCAGCGCCTGGGAAAGCACGGTCAGGGTGGCGCGCTGTTCGCCTTCGGCCACCCGGCGCACGAGGAAATCGCTCATGGCGCGATCCTGTCAAAGACCCGGGCGCCGCCCCACCGATTTATCCGGCAGGCAGCTCCAAAGCCTTGTGAGCGTTCCGGCCGGTTAGAACCGGCGGCAACGCTCACGAGCCCAGCGAGCCGACCCGGTAGGCGCCGTCGGTGCCGGTGACGGTGATCGTCACCTTCTTGACCGCGTCGCCCACCGACACCGCGCAGTCGAAGGTGCTGGCGTCCCGCACTTCCTGCTTCGCCGGGCAGGTGACGTCCTTGACCCCCGCGACCTTGTAGTCGTCGGTGAGGATGCGCTTCACGGTGTCCTGCACGGCCGCCTCGTCGAAGACCTTCGCCTGGGGCGTGGCGCTCGTGGGCGGCTCGCTCGCCGCGGCGGAGGCGCTGTCGATGTCCGGGGTGGTGACGGTGACCGTCTGCGTCTCGGGCGGGGTGCCGCCGCCTGACGAGCCACAGCCCGCGAGCAGGGCCAGGCACACCGGCCCGACCACGACCAGGACGGTGCGCGCACCCAAACCCAACACCCCCGACAGAAGTTGACAGCAGTCGTTGACAGCGGAGTCAGAAAAAAGTACCGCACCCCGGGACGGCCCGCGTGCCGAAAGCGCCGAGCGCGCGTCCCCGGCGGGACGCGCGCTCGGCGCTTTCGACGTGGTCGCTCATGTCAGCCGGCCGCCGGGGCTCCGACCTGGTAGTCGCCGCTGCTGCCCTTGACGGTGATGGGCACCTTCACCGTCTTGCCCGCCACGTTGGCGGTGCACTCGAAGGTGACCCCGTCCTTGACTTCCTTGTCGGCGGGGCAGGTGACGTCCTTGACGCCCTCGATCTTGTAGTTGTCGGTGAGGATCTTCGTGACCCCGGTCGCGACAGCGTTGTTGTCGAAGACCTTCGTGACGAAGAACCCGGGCGTGACGAAGCCGAGGACCGCGACCGCCGCGATCACGACGACGGCCACGGCGACACCGATCAGAAGGCCCTTCTTGGACTTCTTCTCGCCGTCGGCCGGCGCGCCGGGAGGCTGGCCGTAGTCGTAGCCCGGCTGCTGCTGGCCCGGCTGGCCGTACTGCTGCGGGCCCGTCTGCGGGTAGGCCCCGCCGGGCTGCTGCTGTTGCGGGCCGGTCTGCGGGTACGCGCCGCCCGGCTGCTGCTGGGGGTAGCCCGGCTGCTGCCCGTACTGCGGCGGCTGCTGGCCCCACTGGGGCTGCTGCGGGGGCTGCTGGCCCCACTGCTGCTGGTTGGGATCTTGTGGCTGGCCGTAACCCGGCTGCTGCGGCTGGGGGCCGCTCGGCGGATAGGCGCCACCCGGCTGTTGCCCGTATTGGGGTTGCTGGCCCCACTGTTGCGGGTCGTTGCCGCCGTACGGCGTGCTCATCTTAGTTCCTCCGCCAAGTCACCATGGGTCCGGACAAGTTCGTTGCAGTTCTTCGTGCGCGATCCAACCACAATGCGCGCCCGCGCACACCGGGATCCGCTCAAGACGCACCCGCCGCCACCACGCCGCGGCGCAGCGCGCGGACCGCGTCGGCCGCGGTGGCGCCGACCGGGTCGCCCCGGCCGAGCACGTCGCGGATCTGCGAGAGCAGGTCTATCACCTGCCGTGACCAGCGGACGAAGTCCCCCGCGGAGAGCTCCTGGCCGTTGGCCTCGGCGGCGGTGAGCACCTTCTCGAGCGATTCGCCACGGGCCCATCTATACACCGGCCACGCGAATCCCGCGTCGGGTTCCCGTGTCCGGTCGAGTTTGTGCCGACCTTCGTCGTCGGTGAGCTCCAGCCACACGCGGACGGTCTCCTGCCAGGCCTCGGGCACCCGCCCGGCGGGGAGCCGCGGCTCGCCCGCGGTGTCGCGGCGGGCCTCGAAGACCAGCGTCGAGACGACCGCGGCGAGTTCGGCTGGCGCGAGCCCGGCCCACACCTCGTTGCGGATGCACTCGGCGGCGAGCAGGTCGGACTCGCTGTAGAGCCGCGCGAGGCGCCTGCCGTGCTCGGTGACGCGGTCCTCGACGTTCTCGGTGGAGTCGACGCCGAGGTAGCCACGCTCGCCGAGGAGGCCGAGGATCCGGTCGAACGCGCGGGCCAGCGAGTGGGTCGTCGCGGCGACCTTGCGCTCCAGGCCCTGGGTCTCGGCTTCGAGCCGCTGGTAGCGCTCGACCCAGCGCAGGTTGGCCTCGCGGTCGGCGAGGCCGTGGCTCGGGTGCGCCCGCAGCGCGCGGCGCAGCGAGGCGAGCTCGCCGTCTTCGTTGGCCCCGGACCGGCGTTTCTCCCGGCCGGGCATGGAGATCCCGGCGTTGCGCAGGTTCGCGGCGATGTCCTTGCGGACCTTGGGCGAGCGCAGTTCGATGTGCTTGGGCAGCCGGATCGTGCCCAGCGGCTCGACCGGGGAGGAGAAGTCCGCCACGGAAAGCGCGCCGGACCAGCCATCCTGGGTGACCACGACCGGGCGGGGCTCACGCAGGGTGTCGAGGCCGGGGTCGATGACGACCGCGAGCCCGGAACGGCGGCCCGAAGGCACCGCGATCACGTCACCGCGGCTCAGGTTTTCCAGCGAGTCGGTGGTGCTGGCGCGGCGGCCAGCGGTGTTCTGCCGGGACAGCACCTTCTCGCGGGCGGAGATCTTCGCCCGCAGCTCGACGTACTCCAGCATCTCCTCGAAGTTGCCGGTGACGGCCTCGGCGTAACCCTTGAGGGCTTCCCGGTTGCGCTCGATGCGCCGCGCGGTGCCGACGACCGAGCGATCGGCCTGGAACTGCGCGAAGGACTGCTCCAGCAGCCCGCGTGCCTGTTCCGCGCCGAGCTGCGCGACCAGGTTGATGGCCATGTTGTACCCGGGCCGGAACGACGACCTCAGCGGGTAGGTGCGGGTGGAGGCGAGCCCGCCGACCTGCCTCGGGTCGTGCCCGGGCTGCCAGGCGACGACGGCGTGCCCTTCGACGTCGATGCCACGCCGCCCGGCGCGGCCGGTGAGCTGGGTGTACTCCCCCGGCGTCAGGTCGACGTGCGCCTCGCCGTTGTACTTCACCAGGCGCTCGAGCACGACCGTCCGGGCGGGCATGTTTATGCCCAGCGCGAGGGTTTCGGTGGCGAAGACGACCTTCACCAGCCCGCGGACGAACAGCTCCTCGACGGTCTCCTTGAACGCGGGCAGCATCCCGGCGTGGTGACCGGCGATGCCGCGCTCCAGCGCGTCGCGCCATTCCCAGTAGCCGAGCACCGCGAGGTCGCCCTCGGGCAGGCCCTTGGTGCGCTCGACGACGATCCGGCGCACCTCCTCGACGTCCTCGGGGCCGTTGAGCCGCAGGCCGCCGCGCACACACTGGGTAACGGCCGCTTCGCAGCCCGCGCGGGAGAAGATGAACACGATCGCGGGAAGCAGCCCGGCGGCGTCGAGCTTCTCGACGATCTCGACCCGTGACGGCGGCCGGTACCGCGGCCCGCGCTGCGGGGCGCCCCGGCGGCCTCGGAGGCCCGCCGGGGCGTGCATGCGGCCGACTTCTTCGGTGCGGCGCAGCAGCGCCTGGTTGATCCGCAGCTCGCCGTGGGGCGCGGCCTCGTCCTGGCCTTCGAACAGGTCGTACATCCGGCTGCCGACCATCATGTGCTGCCACAGCGGCACGGGCCGGTGCTCGTCGACGACCACGGTGGTGTCCCCGCGGACCTCCACGAGCCACTCGCCGAACTCCTCGGCGTTGCTGACCGTCGCCGACAGCCCCACTACACGCACGTGCTCGGGCAGGTGGAGGATCACCTCTTCCCAGACCGCGCCGCGGAAGCGGTCGGCGAGGTAGTGCACCTCGTCCATCACGACGTACGCGAGCTCGTCGATGGCGGAGGACTTGGCGTAGAGCATGTTGCGCAGGACCTCGGTGGTCATCACGACGACCTGCGCGCCGCCGTTGATCGAAGTGTCCCCGGTGAGCAGCCCCACCGCGTCGGCGCCGTAGCGCGCGACGAGGTCGGCGTACTTCTGGTTCGACAGCGCCTTGATCGGCGTGGTGTAGAAACATTTGCGGCCCTCGGCCAGCGCGAGGTGCACCGCGAACTCGCCGACGACGGTCTTGCCGGCGCCGGTGGGCGCACAGACCAGCACGCCGTGCCCGTCCTCCAGCGCCTCACAACCGCGGACCTGGAAGTCGTCGAATTCGAAGGACACCTCGGCGGCGAACCGGGTCAGCTGGGGATACTTCCCGCGCCGTTTGGCGGCCGCATAGGCCTCGGCCGGGGGAAGAGAAGGGCTAGTGGCCACCGGCTCAGCGTTCCACACCCCGCCTACCGTCCGCATTCGGTAGGCCCGAGTGCACCCCTTGTGAGCGTTCCGGCCGGTTCTAACCGGCCGGAACGCTCACAAGGGCGTGGTCACTCGGCGATGACGGTGAGGGCGCCGGGGACACAGCGGGCCGAGACGGGCAGGGTACCCATCGGCTCGCCGTCGGCGTATGCGGGCCACTCGGCGCCGCTCAGTTCGATCTCGCGTGTGCTGAAGGTCCGCACGGCCATGTGCTCGAGGTGGTTGCCGGTGCGCAGCGTCGGCAGGATGCGCAGCAGCTCACGACGGGTGGCCTTGCCGACGACGGTGACGTCGAACAGTCCGTCGTCGGGGCGCGCGGCGGGGCACACGGGGATGCCGCCGCCGTAGAAGGCGGTGTTGCCGACCGCGACGAGCGTGGCGTCCAGTTCGAGGGTCTCGGTGTCGGTCCGGATGACCACCGGCCGCGGGTGGTGCGAGGCCAGCTCCGCCAGGATCGCGACGTCGTAGCGCCGGGGCCCGGACGGCCACCGCATCCGGTTGGCGCGGGCGTTGACCCGGGCGTCGAAGCCACTGCACAGCACGGTGGCGAACCAGGTCTCCCCCACCCGGCCGAGGTCCATCTTCCGGCGGGCCCCCGACTTCAGCTTCGCCGCGAGCGCGTCCGCGGCGACCAGGGGATCTTCGGGTGAGCCGAGCGCACGGGCGAAGTCGTTGCCGGTGCCTGACGGGACCAGCCCGAGCGCCACATCGGTACCGGCGCAGAACTGGACACCCTGGTGTGCCGCGCCGTCGCCGCCGAGGACAACAAGCACGTCGAGGCCTTCGGTGCCGGAGCGTTTCATCAGTTCACGGGACTCGGCGACGGTGTTCGCGGCAAGGACGTCGAGCCTGTCGACCTGTTCACGCAGGCGATCGGCGACGGCGTCCGCGATCTTCGCGGCGGCGCCGTTGCCGGAGTCGGGGTGCACGGCCAGCGCCGCGTGGATGCCCATCAGCCCGCTCAGGTGATGTCGTCGGTGCTGGGCTTGCCCTTGCCCGGGGACGTCGTCGCGGACGGCTCCTCGTCGACCGTGCTCGGCGTGTAGTCGAACGGCGCGGGCTCGTTGTCGTCGAGTTCGTCCAGGCCCTCCGCCGCGCGGAGCTTGTCTTTCTTGCGGTCGTGGAACCGGGAGATCTGGATGGCGATCTCGAAGAGCACCGTAAGGGCCCCAGCCAGGCCCAGCATGGAGAACGGGTCCGAACCGGGCGTGGCGAACGCGGCGAAGACGAACAGCGCGAAGACGATCCCGCGGCGCCACTTCTTCAGCTGGACGTACTTGACCACACCGACCTGGTTGAGCATCACCACCAGCAGCGGGAGCTCGAAGCTCACCCCGAAGATCAGCAGCAGCGACAACATGAACGAGATGTAGTCGCCACCGGCCAGCGCCGTGGAGAACTGACCGCCGCCGAAACCGCCGACCAGCAGCTTCAACGCGCTCGGGAGCAGGAAGTAGGCCAGCAGCGCGCCGGCGGCGAACAGGACGCTCGCGAAGCCGACGAAGGTCATCGCGTACTTGCGTTCCTTGGAGTACAGGCCCGGGGCGATGAACGCCCAGATCTGGTAGAGCCACAGCGGGGCGAACAGCACGCTGCCCGCCGCGATGCCGACCTTGAGCTGGATCATGATCGCTTCGAACGGCTTGGTCTGCAGCAGCGTGCAGCCGCGGCCGTCGAACTCGATGCGGACCCCGTTCGGCCCGCTCGGCAGCGCGCAGTACGGCTCGGTCATGATGCTGCCCAGCGACGGGATGGGCCCGAGCTTCACGCTGAACCAGATGAACCCGAAGATGCCGCCCGCCACGATCGCGAGCAGGCCGAAGCCGAGACGGCGGCGGAACTCGTAGATGTGCTCGATGAGCGTCATCGTGCCGTCGGGGTTGCGCCGGCGGCTGCGCTTGCTTCGCTTGCCGCCGCGGCGCTCTGGCTTTTCGGAGGCGGGGTCCGCCACTGAACGATCCGTTCTCGTCAGCGCTCGCCGAAAACGCGCTACTGGCGCGCTCGGCGAACGGGTAACCGGGCCTTGCTACCTGATCAGCTGACGTTCTTCTGCGGCTGGTCGACCGGGGCCGCCGCGGGCTGCTGCTTCTTCAGCTCGTCGAGCTGGCGCTGCAACTCGGCGACCTGCGCGTCGGTGGCCGACGGGGTGACGGGCGGCGGCGTGACCGGCTTCGCCAGCTGCTTGACCTCGACCTCTTCGGTGTCGTCGCGGCCGTCCTTGTTCTCGCCGACCAGATCCTTGGTCTCGGCCTTGAAGATCTTCATCGACTTGCCGATGGACCGCGCCGCGTCCGGGAGCCTCTTGGCGCCGAAGAGCAGGACCACGAGAAGAACCAAGATGATGAAATGCCACGGCTGTAATCCGTTGGTCAGCATGGTGGCCTCCTATTCTGCGTCTGCGAGCGATGTTACTGGTTTTCCGGCTGTGCGCCGCTGCCTTACCGCCACGCCCAGCGCGGCGGAACGCGCGCGGAGCAGCCCGGTCCGGTCCTGGGTGTTCGTAACCACCATGCTCACGGTCTGGTTGAACCGGCGCAAGACTCGCAGCAGGCGAATCAGCATCACAGCCAAAACCAGCAGCCCGAGCACGACAAGCGCGTAGGCCAGGATGTTGGACACGGTGATCACCCTACTGCCCTCAGGTGGATGTCAGGTGACGAGCCCGTGCCAGCGCGTCGGCGGCCCGCCGTCGAACGGCCGTGGCCAGTATGTCCGGTTTCTCCACCGTCGCGTCCCCGCCGAGCCCCAGCACAAGCCGCACCATCCAGGACTCGTCGCCGTAGCGCATCCGGATCCGCAACCGGCCGCCGTCGAGCTCGTCGAGCTCCTCGCACGGGTAGTACTCCGCGACCCAGCGCGCGTCGGGTTCGAGCACCAGCTCGGCCTCCGGCTGGCCGGGGCGCGTGGCGAAGACACCGTCGGAAAGGTCGGTCGGCTCGGCGTGCGCGGGCGGCGCGGCGGGTTCGTCGAGCACGGTGAGCTCGTCGATGCGATCCAGCCGGAACAGGCGCACAGCCTCCACGCGGCGGCACCACGCCTCGAGGTAACCGACCGACTGGACGATCAGCAGCCGCATCGGATCTATCGTGCGCTCGCTGACCGAGTCCCTCGACGCGGTGTAGTACTTCATGTGCAGCGCCCGCCCGGCCTGCAGCGCACCGCGCACGATCTCGCGCGTCTCGGCCGTCTTCTTGCCTTCGCGGACCCCTGCGCCGACGACGACCCCGGACGGCTGGGCCTGCCCGGCGGCGGACTCGATCTTCGCGATGGTGCGGTGCACCGCGTCGGCGTCGATGACCCCCGGTGTCTCGGCGAGCGCGCGCAACGCCACGAGCAGCGCGGTGGCCTCCGCGCCGGTCAGCCGCAGCGGGCGGCTCATGCCGGCGTCGTGGGTGACGGTGATCGTCTCGCCCTCGAAGGACAGGTCGATCAGGTCACCGGGGCCGTACCCGGGAAGGCCGCACATCCAGAGCAGTTCGAGATCCTTGCGCAGCTGTTTCGGCGTGACGTGGAAATCCTGCGCGGCCTCGTCGATGTTGATGCCCGGGCGCGCCAGCAGGTACGGCACCAGCGCGAGCAGCCTCGGCATGCGGTCCCCAGGGCCGGTCATCGCGCGTCCTCCCGCCGCAGCACCGCTTCGAGCCGCGTCCGCACCGCTTTCGCCAGCACGTCCGGCTCCAGCACGAGCACGTCCGGGCCCTGCGCGGTGATCCAGTCGGCCGCGCTCTCGGGGTAGTAGAGGTCGATCTCCACGACGTCACCCTCGTCCTCGCCGACACACGACCGCGAGACCACCTTGCCGCGGCGCCGGACCCCGGCCGCGCGGCCGTCGGCGACCCACAGCCGCGCCGTCGACACCGGCGCCGGGTCGGTGTCGCCCGTCCCGGCGACGAACTGCATCAGGTTGACGTCCTCGGGACGGCGGACCTCACCACGCTTGCCCAGCGGCTTCACCTGCCCGGTGATCCGCGAAAGCCGGAAACAGCGCGGCGCGTCACGATCCCTGTCGTGCCCGACGATGTACCAGCGCGCCTTCCACGACACCACGCCCCACGGCTCCAGCGTCCGGACGCGGCGCTCCGGCGACCCCGACCGGCGGTACTCGAACTGCACGACCTGACTGTTCTGCACCGCCGCCAGCAGCGGCCCGAACGCGGGCTCGGTCCGCACCCGCGGCTCGACGATCGTGCGGGCCTCGTTGTCGACCTCGACCCCGGCCGCGCGCAGCTTCACCAGCGCGCCCTGCGCCTGCCCGTTGAGCTCGGGGGAATCCCACAACCGCACCGCGAGCGCCACCGCCGTCGCCTCGTCCGGCGCCAGGTCGATCTCGCCCAGCTCGTAATCCCGGCGCGCGATGCGATAGCCCTCGACGGAGTCGAAAGCGGAGTTGCGGCCGGTCTCCAGCGGGATGCCGAGTTCGCGCAACTCCGTCTTGTCGCGCTCAAACATCCGGAAGTACGCGTCGTCGCTGGCCGCGTCGGCATACCCGGGGACGATCCCGCGAATCCTGTCGGCAGTCAGGTACTGCCGGGTGGACAGCAGGGCCAGCACCAGGTTGACCAGGCGTTCGGCGCGTGCGGTGGACACCCGCGTAACAGTAGTCCGCCGCCCGCCCCCCGATCGTGAGGTACCCGCCTTCGCCCGCCGCCGTGCCCTGAACGACGCGTTCAGGGCGTTGAGCGTCCTGAACGACGCGTTCGAGACGTTGAACGTCTTGAACGCGTCGTTCAGGGCATCTGAAGTTATCCACAGATCTGTCGGCGGCCTGGTGCGGGAGTCGGCGGGGACCGACGATCTGATCATGAAAAGGGGAGACTGGGCCCGCGATCCGCAGGGCCTTCACAGGCAAAGCCGAGGCGGTGCGATCACCGTCGCGAAGCTGGAGCAGCTCGGAGTCCCGCCCCGCACGGCGTACCGCCGATGCGTTCCGGGAGGTCCTTGGCAACGGCCCTTGCCCGGCATCGTCCTGCTCAATTCCGCCGAGCCGACCCGGCGGCAGCTCATCGACGCCACGCTGCTCTACGGAGGACCGGACGCTGTGGTGACCGGCGCGGAATCGTGTCGGCGCCACGGCCTGCGGCGCCTGCCTGGCGACGATGAGCGCGTCCATTTGCTGGTTCCCGACGAGCGGAAGGTCAAGAACAGTGACTTCGTGATCGTGGAGCGAACGATCCGCCTGCCGGTCCCGGTCGTGCGCGACGGCTTGCCCCTCGCTCCGCTCGTGCGGGCGGTGCTCGACGAATGCCGCCGGTCGCGAGCGTTCGATCCGGTGAGCGCATTGGTCGCCGAAGCGGTTCAGCGGGGAAAAGTGAATCCCCACCACCTCATGCGCGAACTCGGCGAGGGCAGCCATCGAGGCACGGCCGTTACTCGGGAAGTCCTCGCGAAGGTGATCAAGGGCGCGCGTTCGGTCGCCGAAATCGACGCGATGGAGGTATGGGCCCGCACCGGGCTCCCCGAACCCGACTGGAATTTCGAACTGCGCGACGACTTCGGCCGATATGTCGCCACACCCGACGCCTGGTGCGACGACGTGGCGATGGCTTGGGAGATCGACTCGTACGAGTTCCACTTCGGCAAGGAGGGCTACGCGAACACTCTCAGCCGGAACGTCCGCTACACCGCGGCCGGGGTGCTGATGGTGCCCACGCTTCCTTCCCGGCTGCGCACAGACCCGGCGTCCGTCGCCGACGAGCTGCGCGCCGCCTATCGTGCGGCCGCCGCCCGCCCCCGACCGGCCGTCCGCGCGATCCCCCGGCCGGACATGCCCTGAACGACGCGTTCGAGACGTTGAACGTCCTGAACGCGTCGTTCAGGGCATCAGTGGACGAGGTAGGCGGCGCGGCCGGTGGCGCCGCTCGCCCAGCAGGCGCCGCGCGGGGTGCAGCTCACGGTGTCGAAAGTGCCGGTGTCGAAGGGCTTCCAGTGCCGGCCGCCGTCGTGGCTGACGTCGCTGCCGCCCGGGCCGACGGCGATGACCGACGACAGTCCCGTCCACGCCAAGCCCGAGCGGTAGCCCGCCGGGGCGTTGGGCGGGGCTTGCCAGGTGCGGCCGCGGTCGTGGCTCAGCGCGACGGCCGGGGTGGGCGCGTCGGGCGCGGCGAAGTCGCCGCCGATGGCGACACCGTGCCACGGGTCGCGGAAGGCGACCGCGAACACGCCCGCCGACGGACTGCTCGGCAGCGGAGTGGCGATGGCCTGCCAGTGGCGGCCACCGTCGGCCGAGTGCAGGACCCGGGCCTGCGCTCCCCCGCCGGTCGCGATCCAGGCGTCGAACGGGCCCGAGGTCGTGATGCATTGCCCGCTGGCGGCGAAACCGGCCTCGCCGGGCAGCGCGGGCGGGAAGCCGTCGGCGGGCACGGGGTGCCAGCTGCGGCCGCCGTCGAAGGTCGACTGCACACGGAAGACGCCGTTCACCGGGTCGCTCATCGCGAGGCCGCGCTGGGGGTCGAAGAACGCGACACAGTCGTAGAAGGCGTTCTCGTCGGTGTTCTGGAAGGTCAGCTGCCAGTGACGGCCCGCGTCGGAGGTCCGGTAGATGCGCGAGGCGTCGCCGGGGCCGATGGACAGGGTGACCGCGTGATCGGCGTCGAAGGCCTGGATGTCGCGGAAGTCGAGGGTGGCGGTGTCCGGCGGCGCGACCTGCTGCCAGGTGTGCCCGCGATCGACGGTCCGCAGCACCGTGCCTTTGCTGCCGCTGGCCCACGCGACGTCGGTGTCGACGGCGTCCAACCCGCGCAGCTGCGCGGAAGTGCCTGTCGGGGTGAGGTGCCAAGCCAGGCCGGAAGCCGAGGCGACGGCCGGGGACAACAGCAGGGGCAGGGACACGCCCATCGAAAGGAGCAACGCTCGCATCGCACGCATGGTGGCACTTTCCCATAGTTTGTGAACCATGAACGACAAAGTCTTGCTGATCACCGGCGCCTCACGAGGACTCGGCGAAGCCACCGCCCGCCGCGCCGCCACGGCCGGCTACCGGCTCGCGCTGATCGCGCGTAACCGCGAGTCGCTCCTGCCCCTGGTGGCGGAACTCGGGGCGGACACGGCGATCGCGCTCGCGGCCGACGTCGCGGACTGGGCGCAGGTCATCTCCGCCGTCGCCGAAACCGAAAGCCACTACGGCCGGCTCGACGCGGTCTTCGCCAACGCGGGCCAGGCGACCAACGTGTCGTTCTTCGGCGACGGCGGCGCGGAGCCCGAGCAGTGGCGGGACATGGTGCTGACCAACGTCCTCGGCGCGGCCTACACCGCCCGCGCGACCTTGCCCGCTCTCGCCGCCACGAAAGGTCATCTCGTCCTCACCGGCTCGGTCGCCGGGCGCCACATCCGCCGCGGCAACCTCTACTCCGCGACGAAGTGGGCGGTGACCGGGCTGGCCGGTTCGATCCGCGAAGAAGCCGTCGGCACCGGCGTCCGCGTCACGGTCGTGCAGCCCGGGCTGGTCGACACCGAACTCATCACCGAGGAACAGCGCGCCAAGCCCAACCTCGTCCCCGACGACATCGCCCGCGCCGTGCTCTACGCCCTGAATGAGCCGCCGACCGTCGACGTCAACGAGATCGTCGTGCGCCCGGCCGGCCAGGTGCTCTGAGGCCGAAAACATGAAAGGGTCTTTCAGGACGAAAACTGTCCTGAAAGACCCTTTCATGACACGGCACTGCTTACAACGGCCCTAAAGCGACCCGATGAGCCGTTCCACCCGCTCGTCGACCGAACGGAACGGGTCCTTACACAGCACGGTCCGCTGGGCCTGGTCGTTGAGCTTGAGGTGCACCCAGTCGACGGTGAAGTCACGGCCCGCGGCCTGCGCGGCGGCGATGAAGTCGCCACGCAGCTTCGCCCGGGTCGTCTGGGGCGGGGTGTCCTTCGCCAGCTCGATCTCGCCGTCGTCGGTCACCCGCCGCACCAAGCCCTTGCGCTGCAACAGGTCGAACACGCCCCGGCCACGCCGGATGTCGTGGTAGGCCAGGTCGAGCTGCGCTATCCGCGGGCTCGAAAGGTCCAGATCGTGCTTGGCGCGGTACCGCTCGACGAGCCGGTGCTTGATCGCCCAGTCGATCTCGGTGTCGATCTTGCTGAAGTCCTGCTCCTCGACCGCGTCCAGCGCGCGCCCCCACAGCTCGAGCACCCGCTCCGACGCCGCCGCCGAGCCGTTCTCCTTCACGTGCTGCACCGCGCGCGAGTAGTACTCCCGCTGGATGTCGAGCGCGGACGCCTCCCGCCCGCCCGCCAGGCGCACCTGGCGGCGGCCGGTCAGGTCGTGGCTGATCTCCCGGATCGCGCGGATCGGGTTGTCGAGGGTGAAGTCACGGAACTGCACCCCCGCCTCGATCATCTCCAGCACCAGGTTCGCCGAGCCGACCTTGAGCAGGGTCGTCGGCTCCGCCATGTTGGAGTCGCCGACGATCACGTGCAGCCGCCGGTAGCGCTCGGCGTCCGCGTGCGGCTCGTCGCGGGTGTTGATGATCGGGCGCGAGCGGGTGGTGGCGCTCGAAACGCCCTCCCAGATGTGCTCGGCCCGCTGCGACAGGCAGTACACGGCGCCGCGAGGGGTCTGCAGCACTTTGCCCGCCCCGCAAATCAGCTGCCGGGTCACCAGGAACGGCAACAGCACGTCCGCGATCCGCGAGAACTCACCGGCCCGGCCGACGAGATAGTTCTCGTGGCACCCGTAGGAGTTGCCCGCCGAGTCGGTGTTGTTCTTGAACAGGAAGATGTCGCCGCCGATACCCTCGTCGGCGAGCCGCCGCTCGGCGTCCACGAGCAGGTCCTCGAGGATGCGCTCACCGGCTTTGTCGTGCGTGACCAGCTGGGTCAGGTCGTCGCACTCGGCCGTCGCGTACTCGGGATGGGACCCGACGTCGAGGTAAAGCCGGGAGCCGTTCGAAAGGAAGACGTTCGAGGAACGTCCCCAGGACACCACGCGCCGAAACAGGTACCGGGCCACTTCGTCGGGCGAGAGCCTTCGCTGCCCGTGGAAAGTGCACGTGACCCCGTACTCCGTCTCGATACCAAAGATCCGCCGCTGCATGAAGACAAGAGTAGGCGCAACACCCCCCTGCACGGTGCGCCGTTCGGGCGGCGACACGCGGTGAGCTACGTTGCTCATGGTAAAAGTCTTCGCGAATGTCGTGATTGTCCGTGGTCCGCGACACCAGCCGTGCCGGGAGTGGAGAACCTTGTTCCAGCAGCTCATGCGCCCCTTTCGCCAAGTCGGGCGCACCGATCGGCAGCTCATCCGCCACAGTGCGAACCTGCCGAGAACCCGCGCGGACGACGTACTGACTTCGTTGTCGAAATCCGCGAACAAAGGGATGCTCTGGTGGGGCGTCGCCGCGGTGCTCGCCACCAAGAAGGGCCCGACGCGGCGTGGCGCCTTGCGCGGCGCGGCCGCGATAGCCGGCGCGAGCATGACGGCGAACCTCATCGGCAAGCCGCTCTTCCCCCGCCGCCGACCCGCCGCCGAAGAGGTGCCGATCAACCGCAGGCTGGTCAAGCGCCCGACGTCCTCGTCGTTCCCGTCGGGCCACTCCGCCTCCGCCGCCGCTTTCGCCACCGCCGTCGCGATGGAGTCCCCCAAGGCGGGCCTGGCCATCGCGCCGCTGGCCGCCGCGGTCGCGTACTCCCGGGTCCACACCGGTGTGCACTGGCCCAGCGACGTCGGCGCCGGTATCGCCATCGGCATCGGCGCCGCGGCGCTGACCCGCCACTGGTGGCCGCTGCACCCCGACACCCCCGCCCGCACGGCCCACCGCGCCGACGCCCCGGAGATGGACGACGGCGTCGACATGCTCGCCGTGGTCAACCCGAACTCCGGTGTCGACGGCCAGGACCCCACCGAGGACGTCAAGTTCGCCTGGCCCCAGGCCACGCTGCTCTACCCGGATGCCAAGACCGACCTCCGCACCCAGATCGAGGAGGAACTCCACGCCCGCGGCGGCACGATCCGCGCGCTCGCCGTCGCCGGGGGTGACGGCACTGTCGCCGCGGTGGCCTCGGTCGCCGCCGACTACGGGCTCCCCCTCGCGCTGATCCCGGCGGGCACCCTCAACCACTTCGCCCGCGACGTCGGGCTCCAGTCCATGCCCGATGCCGACGACGCCACCGAGGCCGGTACCGCCGTCGGGATCGACCTCGGCGAGGTCGAGATCGACGGCGGCGAGGAGACCGAACGCCGCTGGTTCGTCAACACCGCGAGCATCGGCGGCTACCCGGAGATGGTGCGCCTGCGCGAAAAGCTGCAGCAGCGCCACCCGAAGTGGCCGTCAGCGGCCATCGCGCTCATCCGGACCCTGCGGCACGCGAAACCGCTCAGCGTGCGGCTCAACGGCACTGACGCCGAAATCTGGTGGCTGTTCGTCGGCAACGGGACCTACGCGCCGAAGGGCTTCACGCCCTCACGCCGCCCCGCGCTCGACACCGGCCTGCTCGACATCCGGTACCTGCGCGCCGACCTGCCGTACTCGCGGCTCAGGTTCGTCCTCGCGACCGTCATGAGCACGCTCAGCGCGAGCCACGTCTACCAGGAACTCGACCTGCCCGCGCTCGACGTCGAACTGCGCGACGGCAACCGCCGTGTCGCCACCGACGGTGAGGTCGGCCCGCTCGGCAACGAATTCCGCTTCCGCGCCCGGTCCAGCGCGCTCACCATCTACCGCCCCCTGACGACCTGAACCTCTTCACCTGACCCATAAGTACCCATCGCTACAGTCGCAACCATGACCCGGGTCCCCCACCCGCGGGCGGCTGTGTGCTGATCGCACCCACCGTCGGCGATCCCGTCCTGCCCGCCGAGGTCACCGACCGCGCCCGCCAGCTCGGCGCGCTGGAATCCCCGCTGATCTGGTGGGCACTCGCCGGCGTGTCCATCGCACTCGCGACCGTCGCCATCGCCCGCTGGCGCCACCGCCGGACCCGCCGCTGGGCCATGACGGCCGCCGCCGTGTCCCTCGTGCTCACCTTCGTCACCGCGGTGAACAGCTACGTGGGCTACGTCCGCACCTCCCACGACCTCGCCCGCCTGATGCAACGCGCCACCGGCGCCGTCAACGGGATGGGCCTGCTGCTCGACGACGAAAGCCCCGACGACGAGCCGATGCCCGAAGGCGCCCACCCCACCCCGAACGGCGCCCACATCGAAACCTTGTCGCTGCGCGACCCCGCCAACGCGGTGCCCACCGGCCACCACTTCGTGCTGCTGCCCGCCGGCTACTACGACCCCGCCAACGCCGCCAAGCGCTACCCGGTGGTGTACCTCATCCACGGCTATCCCTTCGGCGGCCCCAACGACTGGCTCACCTCCGGCGACGCACCGGGCACCCTCCAGGCCCTGGAGAGCCGCAAGCTCATCTCACCGATGATCGTGGTCAGCGTCGACATGACCGCCGGGCAACCCAGCAAGGACTGGGAATGCCTCAACGTCCCCGACGGCCCGCACCTCGAGAACTACCTGGCGACCACCGTCGTCGGCGCCATCGACCAGCACTACCGCACCATCCCCGAACGCACCTCCCGCGCCCTCGGCGGCATGTCCGGCGGTGGCTTCGGCGCGCTCAACATCGGCCTGCACCACCTCGACGAATTCGGCGTCCTGCCCATCGCGCTGCCCTACGACGACCTCAACGACTCCATCGACGTGATGGCCGACGACCAGAACGCCATCCCCGAAGACACCCCGCGCCAGTACATCCCGACCATGCGGTTCACCTACCCCGTGGCGACCATCCTCGCCGCCGGCAGCGGAGCACCCACAGACGTCAGCACCGCCAACCGCATCGCGGACTCGCTACGCGACCGCGGCCAGGAAGCCGTCGTGCACGTCGAACACGGGTTCAACCACACCTGGCACACCGCCCGCGCCGCCCTGCCCTACCTGCTGGCCTTTGCTGACCAGCACTTCGCCCACTGACCCAAAAACTCGTGAGCGTTCCGGCCGGTTCTAACCGGCCGGAACGCTCACGAGTCCGTAACCTAAGCGTCGAACTACTCGGCGGGCTTCGGATCGCCGTCCGCGGCCTTGCCCTCTTCGGGCTCCTCGGCGGGCTTCTCCGTCGTGGGCAGCAAAGCTTCCAGCGCGGCACCGGTCAGGCGACGGAAAGCGCGCCTCGGACGGTCACGCTCCAGCACGGCGACTTCCAGCTTCACCGGGTCGCCCTCACCGTTGCCGTTGGTGGCGTTGGACGGTGTTGTCGACTTCGCGGCCGACGCGACGGCCTTCGCCGTCTTCGCCGCGCTGGCCCGCAACGCGTCCACCGCGATCCGCACCGCCGGAGCCAGCTCGAGATCGAGCTCGTAGGTCTCCTTCAGGTTGGTCGCGATGGTGTCCGCCTGCCCGCCCATCACCACGAACCGCGGCTCGTCACCGATGGAACCGTCGTAGGTCAGCCGGTACAGCTGGTCGTCCTCGCTGCTCGTCCCGACCTCCGCGACACAGACCTCCACCTCGAACGGCTTGAGCTGCTCGGTGAAGATGCTGCCCAGCGTCGAGGCGTACGCGTTCGCCAGCGCACGCGCGCTGACATCCCGCCTGTCGTACTGGTAGCCCTTCAGGTCGGCGTGCCTGATGCCCGCCACCCGCAGGTTTTCGAACTCGCTATAACGGCCGACCGCGGCGAAACCGATCCGGTCGTAGATCTCCGAGACCTTGTGCAACGTCGTCGACGGGTTCTCCGCGACGAACAGCACACCGCCGCGGTACTTCAGTACGACAACACTCCGGCCTCGCGCGATGCCCTTCCGCGCGAGCTCGGAGCGCTCCCGCATCAGCTGCTCGGGAGAGGCGTACAGCGGCATCGTCACGGCGTTTGCTCCGCTCTGCTCAAAAAGATTGGGCTCAAAAAGAAAAGGATCGAATTCACCGGCACTGCCGCACTCATCCGCGCTGGCGCCGGTACTGCTCGGCGCGATCGGCCACCACAGCCTCCGCCACCTCCGCCGTCTGCTCCGCGGGGAGCGACACGGCACCGTGCTCCGCGGTGATCGTCGCGACCG